>Ga0209200_1000703_pt1 | contig 37044 bp, 36 predicted proteins | sample AD_UKC033_MetaG_FD_184406 | JGI IMG/M metagenome (GOLD analysis project Ga0209200, IMG submission 184406) | Active sludge microbial communities of municipal wastewater-treating anaerobic digesters from USA - AD_UKC033_MetaG (SPAdes) (version 2) | ecosystem: Engineered > Bioreactor > Anaerobic >... | reverse complement strand
CGTCTGGCTGGTGATGGGATATTTCGCGTTCCAGGACATTATCATCCGTATCGGGAACATGGGGTTTTTCGGCAGCCAGGTAGCAGAGGCGCTCACCCACTTCGGAGCGTTCGTCTCAACCTTCCAACTGTTTACGGTATATGTATTCTTCCTCCTGTCGCTCGTAGGCATATTCTTCTCTGCCTTCATCTGGCACATCTTCGCCCTTCTCTTCGGGGCTAAAAAGGAATTTTCGCAGACCATCAAGACCACGATGTACGCCTCCACCCCCTTCTTCCTGCTCGGGTGGATTCCGTATATCGCCGCTATAGGCGTCATCTGGTACCTGGTGCTCCTTATCATCGGACTCGCCGAGATGCAGGACATGTCCATGGGCGAGGCAGCAATGGCAGTCGTGGTGCCCCTCCTTCTGCTGTTTATTGCGGTGATTATTGGGGGCGGTGTGATCTATACCCTGACGATGGGGATTTTAGGTGTTTTCACGTGAGGAATCACAAACAATCTGACGTCACCTGATTCAGGTAAAACACAGGGATACCGAATGAAAGTGCCAGGGGCACTTTCCTACAACCTCTTCTGACCGCCATCAGGTCGGGAATAAAAGATAAAAAGGGCGGAACCGTTTTCATCGGCACAGGTCCAATCAGGATAGACATTCCCGAGTTTCAATAGACCCGGGAGGGAATTACCGTTCCTGATACCTGACTCGTTTCTCAAACGAAACCGTAGTATTCCGTTTTTTGCAATAATCAATAGCTTCAGACGATTGAATTCGCTGTATTCCTTTAACCTGTTTAGATTACGCCCCAGGGGATGAATCATTCACTTTCACCCTCCGTTCCCACAAAGAAATTGATACATGAAATAGAGGGTCTCGTGTGGCATTTGATGATACGAAGACCTTCCAGGGGAAGGTCTATTCCGGGATGTCCATCGGTGACAGTCACCTCTGGGAGTACGCCCATGGCCTGTGGCAGGAGCAGAAGGTGGCCCCGGACCGCTGGGTCTTCTCCTTCCGATCCAAGAAGAAGAGGGCCCGGAAAGCCCCGGAAGGATCAGGGGCCCTCCCCGGGACCCAGTATCACTGGTTTATCCTTGCCCACCAGAACGTCCGGAAGCTGGATCAGGATACCTACGAGACGTTCATGCAGGGGGTTAAGTACAAGGTTGCCCACAAGCGGCCCTCCTGGCGGCGCTGGAATACCGAATACCCGGACAATGAACCGGAGCGGGAGATCCTGATCCGGATTCTCGAAGTGTATCTGGCCGAGTTGAAGGAGGGGATGGGCGGTCAATGATGTGGAAAACGATCGATTCCGTGAACTCGACACATCCTTTTTATATTCTGACTGAAGAATTCGTATCAGAAGAGTCAAGGATATGCTACCATGATCGAGATCGAGGAGTCCCTGAAACTCATCGAACGGTACAGAAGGACACTGGAAACAGTCCAGTCTGAAGACTTCCAAAAAGTGTTAAAGAAGCATCATATGGGCAATATTCCCCAGAGATGTACCTCGTCTATCTATACCAAACTCCTTCACCTGGAAAATGAGATGAGCTACCTGGATTCCATTGTAGAAGGTGCAAAAAACCTCATAAAATAAGGGAATCAAACCGAGCTTGAGTGGAGGGATATCTTCGTAATCGCACGAAGATAATCGTCCATGATCCATTCTTCGAATTACAGGGGATGTGCCTCTCTCATGCTCTCATACCTGGTGAGAAACGGTGCCATACAGTATCGGTCCGATATTACCACTTGCACCTGGTGTGCTGAAAAAACCTGACGGGGACTCTGGCTTGAGGACTGAGACAAAAAAATGAGAACCATTCAGGTTTCTTGTCGGGAAATACCATTCAGCATAACCTCGATTGTCCCCGCAAAATGACGAACACGGACACGTTCACTCTCCCGGGTCATATCTTTATTATCCTGGCATCTGATCGGTTATTGACTCATATGGAAGAGATTGCCATTGTGGAAGTGCCTGACCAGCAGGTACTCGGGATCACAAAAACAGGGAGTTACCCGCTGATCCCAGAACTCCTCATGCAGCTTGCCGGGTATATCATGGAAAAGAAGTATACCTTTGCCGGTATGCCGACCTTCCTCTGCCACGAGACCAGCCCGGAATGCGTAAAAGAGGCAAACGAGAAAGGGACGGCCAAAGTCGAGGTCGTCTGGCCTGTTGCGGGCAAGGTCTCAGGCACCGGGGATATCAGGGTGTATACCCTCCCTGGAGGGAAGATGGTCCGGACCGTGCACCGGGGACCGTACGAGACCTGCGAGCCCACCTACCTTGCCCTCTTCGCCTGGATCGAGAAACAACGGCTCCAGATCTCCGGGCCTATCCGCGAGATCTATCCCAACGATCCCCGGGAAGTCAAACCCGAAGAGATCCTCACGGAGATCCTGGTGCCGGTACGGTGATTCCACCGTTATATTTAAATGAACCGGAAGGGATGCCGGGGGATCTCTTCCAGAATTCTCTTTTCACTTTTCCCATCACCTTCAGAAACAAGCGTCTTTCGGGGTGATATATGAATCCTTCTCACCCTATTCAAGGGTCATCTGATTCAGGAAGGCAAAAATGATAAAAGAGTGCCGGATAATAATCACGCATGGCGCCAGCGGATGAGCAGGAAGATACAGGGCGGGGACAGGGAAAACCGGCAAAAAGTGATGCAGCGATCATGCAATCTGCAGTGGAGCTTGTCAGCACGGGCCGGATCCTTGTCAGTGTGGAGGGGACACGGGTACAATCCATCCGGGAAGACCTGTCGGTCCGTTGCAAGGGGTGTCGGGGACCTTTACGCGGCAGTGCCGAACCGATCTATACCTTTGCCCGGGACTGGCTCCTGACGAGCCCGGAACAGCGATTTGAACCCGATTCTCCTATTATACTGCATGAATACCGGTATGGGAATTACATCCCTTCCCCGTTCTGGATCAGCACCCTCCGATGCCGGAACTGCGGGATGCAAACGGTCGTTGCCGTTCAGCTGGTTGTCTTGTGAGGGAAAATCCCTGGGATGGGGAAAAATCGTTTCTGTTCCCATTTTCTCATGAGAGCCAGTTCCCAGACCACCCTTTCTCTCAACCAGATCTCTCATCCGGCAATTCCATTGAGAGAGGAGAGAAGGATCAAAAAGAAGGGAAGCCCTCTTTCAATAGTTATCGGAGAAGAGCTCGAAGTGGGCTATCGGGTGGTCGCAGACCGGGCATTTCTCAGGAGCTTGCTTCCCCTCGAAGACCGCACCACAGTTCCGGCAGTACCAGCGTACCGGTGTCTCACGGGAAAAGACAGTCCCTCTGGTGACGTTTGCGAGCAGCTTCCGGTACCGCTGCTCGTGGTGTGCCTCGACCGTAGCCACTTTACGGAAGAGGGCAGCGATCTCGGCAAATCCCTCTGATTCTGCAATCCCGGCAAAGTCCGGGTAGAGCGTGTCCCACTCGTGCTGCTCGCCCTCGGCAGCGGCAAGCAGGTTCTCTCTCGTTGTGCCGATCATACCTGCCGGGTATGCGGCGGTGATCACGGCACTCCCTCCTTTGAGCTGCTTGAAGAAGAGCTTGCCATGCTCCTTCTCCTCATCAGCAGTCTTCAGAAAGAGGGCTGATATCTGCTCATATCCTTCTTTTTTTGCAACGCTTGCAAAGAAGGTATATCGGTTGCGGGCCTGGGATTCGCCGGCAAATGCAGCGAGCAGGCATTGTTCTGTCTTACTCCCTTTCAACTCCATCGCTATCTCCTGAAGATACATTCTCCCCTATCAGCGATATATCCAGCTGACCGGGTGTCCTGTAGCAGGGAAGCAGACCCTGCGATTGAAAACGCTCCATGGTCACCAGGAGTAAAAGGTGGTATCGCATGGCAGTGGTCCTTTTTTTCGACTCCCGTGGTGGTAAAACACCAAGGGGATGATCTACCCCTGTTGTAAGGAACCTGTGGTGCAAAGACTCAGGGGGAATCCGGGATCGATCGGTATCATTAGGGTCCTGGTTTGCCAGGGGAAAGGAATCTCCTGCTCTCCCTTCACCGACCGGTGTTGAGCGTGGCTCTGGGAACCATGCATTCATGCCCTGGATGGTTCGCCTCCCGTATTCTGGAATAGCCTACTTCTTATGGATCACTCCCTGGCCTCTTCAGAAATACAACGCTATCTCGCTATCGTTCAGATGGAAATTACGAACCTGATGATGCTCGCGCTCCCTCTTCATCCCTTGAAAGAAAATGAGGATCAGATCATCTCAGCCTTGATGATCGTGACATTCTGGAGCGGCCGGTCTCCCCCTGTCCGGCCCGTCGTCCGGACTTTGCCGATCGCATCGACAATATCCATTCCCTCGACCACGTTCCCGAAGACCGGGTGCTTGGTGTCCAGGTAATTATTGTTGACGAGGTTGATGAAGAACTGGGACCCGCCGGTGTTGGGACCGGCATTTGCCATGGCCACGGTCCCGCGATCGTTCCGGTTCCCTGGCTGGAACTCGTCCGGGATCGCATATCCCGGTCCGCCGCCCCCGGTTCCGGTGGGATCTCCGCCTTGGATCATGAACCCGTCAATCACGCGGTGGAATATCACCCCATCGTAGTATCCGGCATTCACGAGGGTCTCGAAATTCCCCGCCGTTATTGGCATGGCGGGATCAAGCGCGATCACGATCGTGCCCATGTTCGTCTCAAGCTGTACTTTTTTCCATGACTCATCGGGAACTGAATTCACAACCGGGGTGGTCGTAGCTGTCATGGTCCCTGTGAAGACTGGGGTGGTCTTCCCTGTTGGGGAAGATGGTGTGGAAGGCTGCCCTGTGCTACATCCTGCTGCAATCAGGAGTGCGGCAAGGACAATACCGAGAATGAGAACTACTCTGGCGGATGACATCTGTTTTTCAGGTTGGACCAGATGGGAAAAAAGCGTTTTGGGTAGAGACCCGGGAGAAGAAGTACATGAAGGGGAAAGTACCGGCAGGGGGAAGTACATGAAGGGGGAAGTACAGGACAGGAAGAGAGAACAGGAAGAGAGAACAGGAAGAGAGAACAGGAAGAGAGAACAGGAAGAGGAATGGATCAGGGAAATCCGGTGACAGGTTTAAGGCAGAGGAGACTGATAGCTACCAAGATGGACCGTTATCGTTGCTCACAGTGCAGCCAGGAGTATTTTTTGAAGAATGCCTGCAGTTGCTGCGCTCCGCCGCCGGGACCCCATTTCTGTCCGGAATGCGGGGGGGAGCTCCGCAGGATAGGCGGGGATTACTTCTGCTCTCCTGATAATTACGATATGGATTGAGAACGGACAGCATGCAATGAGACTGATCCCCTCCCTTCTGCCCTCCACGAAAGGATTAGTTATACCGGTTGATCATGTCGTTGTCCCCTCTCTTTATTCCCCGCGGATCCGATAGGCATCCGGTGGCGTTCAGTTTGCCGGTGTGGGATCCTTTTTTAACCTCATCCGCCACAATGCGACAGCATGGACTGTGTGCTGTGTAAAGTGGCACGGGGCGAGATCCCTTCACGGAAGATCTACGAGGATGAGTACTGTATCGGCATCCTCGATCTGGCGCCCTGTGCGCCCGGACATTGTCTGGTCGTGCCAAAAGGACATGTTGAAAAGTTCTACGACCTTCCGGATGCTGAGATAACACGGCTGTTTGCAGCAGCGAAGAAGGTCGCACTCATGATCAAAAACGCGTATTCACCGGACCATGTCTGCATGTTCATCAGGGGCGGAAGGTTGCCTCATCTCCACGTTGCATTGTTCCCCTCAACAGAAGGCGATGGCGTCAGCGGCTTTCCCCAGAGCAACTACCCAAAGCAGACAGTCGACCTGGAGGAATCAGCAAAACGTCTGCACAGGGGAGGATCAGAGGAGGATTTTCCTCGCGGGACACTGCGATAACCCCTCCGAGAGGTGAATTGCCGGCATCATTTCACTTCACGAATCACATTATCGATCGGAAGAATCCGGCAATCTCACCCGATAAGGCTTTTCTTAAAAATTCAATACTACTTTTCTTAAAAATCCAATATTATTGCCCTCTTTGAGGGGAGTACGATGCAAGACTAGATATACTCGCACAGCATGTGTCATACAACAGTTTCCAATAACTGTTTTGAGAAAGATCATGTATAATCGATCAAATTATGGGAGTCCGAGAACTACCGGACCCCGCGAAATGACAAAAGTAGTATGTTCAGATTGTGGAAAGGATTGCGAAGTACCGTTCAAGCCCACTGAGGGACGCCCCGTGTATTGTCAGGAATGCCTGCCAAAGCACCGGCAGCCCCGGTATTAATCTTTTTTTATTCCCTTCTCGTTCACAACGTTATGTTCAGGCTTCCCTGTTCGCTGGCATCGTTTCTTCGGCGGGATATCATCAATCCCTCACTGCGGCCTTCAGCCCCTTTCCTGCTCCTCGTGTACTGCGCCTTCCGAGTTCTCCGGCAATGACCATCAGGAGGATGAATCCAATCACTGCCACGTCCATCACCTCCAGTACCACATCAGGATTGGCTGCAAAATTGCTGGTCGCGATGGCGAACGCGGCAGCCAGATTACGTTGGCCGGTTCCGAGGGCAAGGACCTTCCTGATCTCTTTATTGGTCCCGCCGAGCAGATACCCTATTACCACCGCTCCGGCAATCAGCAGTACCGCCGCTAGAATACCGCCCGTTCCAAGAATGCCAAAGGAGTCATCGAAATAAGCGACAAAGTATCCGATGAACATTGCGGCAAGGGAGAGGTTGGCGGCCATGGTCATCGTATGGACGAGTCCCGTGGCCACCTCTTCATACCTCGCCCGGATGAAGAGAGCAAAGGCGAGCGGGATAAGCATCAGCACGATAAGGCTCTTTGAGATCTCCCAGGGGCTCACCTCCACTCCGGGCAGGACAAAAGGCAGAACGATGGGGAGATAAATGATAGTGATCACCATCAGAAGGACCATCAGCCCGGCGGTGAAGGCCATGTCGCCTTTGGCCAGCTGTACCAGCTTGGGGAGGAACGGAGCCCCTGCAGCGAACCCGACAAGGATAATGCCGATCTGCAGTCCCTCGGAGAGCGGGATGATCCACACAATCAGGAGTGCAAGCACGGGCACCAGGACAAAGTTGGCCACAAGAGCCATGATGAGGAGCTTCCTGTTCTTCAGGGGGGCCAGGATCTGAGGAATGGTCAGGTTAAATCCCATGCCGAGCATGCTGGTGATGATAAATACCAGCACCCCCAGGTTGGCGATGGCCAGAAAAATCGGATCGAACTGGGTCATCCGTTTTCAGCTCCCGGACCGGTATTGATATTCATGATCAGCCCTGCCCTCGTGATAGTACCATGCCCTCATCTCCATCTCCCTTCAGCTATGGGGCGGTTGTTATCCATGGTTAAAAGAGTTATGATTTAATTCAAACCGATCGGAACATGAGAGCCACTGCTGGGTCCACCTGATACCTCAATACAAGAGTTGATTCTTCCGTGCAAGGGACAGGGACCGGATCACCTCATCGTCATCAAGGTCGTACCAGTTCTGATAGGCATCAGCGACCGCAAACGGATAGTAGTCCCGGAGGTTCAGGCATATGGTGGTAGCAACCATGCCGGAGATCATGGCAACTGATTTCGCCGACCCCGTTGGGACAGCAACGATGATCTTCTCAGGATTCTCGGAATTGAGTGCTTCCACCGCTGCCTTCATCGTGTATCCTGACGCAAGCCCGTCATCGGTGATAATTACCGTCATGCCATGGATCGGAGGGATCGAAAGCCCACCGGTGAACTGCTCGATCCGTTCCCGGATGTTCTTCTCTGTCTCAGCAACAGCCTGCCGGATCTCCTCATCGGTCATGTTCAGGGTCCTGACCAGCTCCTTGTTCAGGTAGACCTTCCCGTTCCAGGTCATCGACCCGAAACCAGCCTCGGGATTCCAGGGGATCTTCAGCTTTCTCACTACCCCAAGGAACATCCGTGCCTGGAACCCTTTGGCCAGTTCCAGGCCGATCGGGATACCCCCTGCCGGAATGGCACAGACCAGAGGATGGGTAATAGGACTGTGCTGACGCATGAATGCGGCAAGACGTCTGCCGGCATCATTCCGGTCCCGGAATACTGCCTCGCGGTTCCGGAGCGCCGGATCTTCAAGGAGATGCACCATGGATCCTCCTGCTTCCAGCCTTCGGTACTACCCTGCCTGTTTAAAATTCTTCTCACCCTGTGCGAAAATGCATACCTGATGCATCATTCCAGAACGCTGTTTTTTTTATAGGAGAAATCCCCGAAGATACCGTGAGGGTATTATCAGGGTTGGGATGGAACATCCCGTCCCTTGTAATAGCGGTGGAACATCATCATCATCACCGTTTCTTCCTCCTCAAATGATACTCACGGATTGGAAAAAAATTAAAATCAGACCCTATTTCATGTTTTTCTCCCAGGATACCTGCGAAATTTTTCGAAGTCAACGCCAGATTGATGAGATCTTCTCCCAATACGCTAGCGTGAGATAATGTCACCAAAATATACTCCTCTTATACTCTGTGCCCTAGTCATCCTCATCGCAGTCATTGCAGCAGGATGCACGAGCACGCTCTCCCCCGTCCCTTCCGTTCCATCAGAACTGAAGAAGTTCAACTCCACCGCCGAGATCGAGCAGTATCTGAAAGATTCGCTGGCTGCAGGCCAGCATGACGGCTACTACCCTCCGTCTCTCACAACCGGGGGCATGGGCACCGGGGTGAATGTCCCGCAACGGTCTGAGGAGAAATCCGACTCCAACATCCCCGCACCCTCACTCCCTGGCGGAGCCGATTACTCGCAGACCAATGTCCAGGTTGCCGGGGTCGATGAGCCGGATATCATCAAGAATGACAACCGTTATATCTACACGATCTCGGGCTCAACCCTTGCCATTATCGATGCTTATCCCGCAGAAGATGCCTCCGTGGTATCGACGACTGAGATCAATGATACGCCACGGGACCTGTTTGTCAGCGGCAACCGCCTGATTCTCTTCAGTACAGGATCGGAACGACCTGAAACCTCTGATCCCTACCTGAAGGCAGTCCCACCCTACTACCGCCCCCCTTCACCGGTTACCCATACGACTCTCTATGATATCAGCGACCGGAACCATCCAAAAGTACTGAAAGAGTACACCATCGAAGGGGATTATATCGATGCCCGGATGATCGGCTCGCTCGTGTACCTGGTTACCTGGGAGCAGATCTACACCTATGGCGGTAACCCGGTGGTCGTCCCGGTGCTCCGAGAAGGGACAAGGACCGTGATCCAACCGGATGTCTGGTACTTCGACCATCCCGAGTCCCAGTACACGTTCACCACCATCACCTCCCTCGACGCATCGAGCGGAAAGGAGAAGGATGCCCAGACCTACCTGCTCGGCACGGGAAACACCCTCTATGTATCAGAAGATGCGATCTATGTGAGCTACCCGAGGTATCACCCTGTGATCTATAAGCGGATGCCACAGGAGGTCTCCCCAGGCCTGGCCGTTGATGCCGGCGGTTCGGCCGGGGTTTCCTCATCAAAGGTCTCCACCATCCCGTCTGATTTCAACACCCTCCCCGACAGTGAACGGCAGTCAATCCTCGACAGTCTCCGGAATGCCGAACAGGATGCAGTCAGCCGGCAGGAGGCCGACCAGACCACTACGGTTATCCACAAGATTGGCATCAGGGACGGAGCCATCTTGTACCTCGCGAAAGGCGAGGTCCCGGGAACCCTGGACAACCAGTTCTCGATGGATGAGTACAAGAACAACCTCCGTGTCGCTACGACATCAAGCATATACACCCCCCGGTTCGGGCAATACACCTACAACAATGTCTATGTCCTTGACGACAAGATGGCCACGATTGGTGAACTGACCCACATTGCCGAGCAGGAGACCATCTACTCGACCCGGTTCATCGGCGACCGGCTCTACATGGTGACTTTCAAGCGGATCGACCCGTTCTTCGTAATCGACCTTGCAAAGCCGGAGAGCCCGAAGATCCTCGGGAAGCTGAAGATCCCCGGCTACTCCGATTACCTGCACCCGTATGATGCGACGCACATTATCGGGATCGGCAGGGAGACGACCACCAACGACTGGGGCGGGGTCTCCACGAGCGGCGTCAAGCTGGCCCTTTTCGACGTCTCTGACGTCACCAATCCCAAACAAATCGATAAGGTCCAGATCGGGGATGCTGGTTCGGACTCGGCAGCACTCACGGACCACCACGCGTTCCTCTTTGACAAGGGGAAAAAACTGCTCGTGATCCCCATCCGGGCGGTCTCCAATGAGCCGGTCACCCAGGAGGACTCCTACTCTGCCTACCGTCCGTACGTCTGGTACGGGGCGTACGTGTTCGGCCTCACCCCCGAATCCGGGTTTACCCTCCGTGGCACTTTTCAGCATGGCAGCGGAGACAGTGGGTATTACTATTACGGCAGTTCAAATTCCGAAGTGAAGCGATCCCTGTACATCGGAGATATCCTCTACACCATGTCTGCAAAACAGATCAAGGCAAACCCGCTTGGTGATCTCAATACAACCGTTGCAACCATCCCCCTCCCCAATTTCGGCGACATCTTATACCCCTCCTCGTGAAGTAGAGACGGGGGATCAGGTCATTTTTTTCAGAAGTTCCGAATTCTCTCTCACAAAGACCGGATTTACGGCACCACTATCCGGGCGGCACCGATCTGAGGAAGAAGCAGGTTCACAATCAATGCTCCGGAGGGATGAAGGGAAGAGGAAGAGCAGGATGATGTCAGCAATGGTATCCCTTCTGTTGGGTGATCCTTACCAGAACCATTCACCCGGGGTCCATCAGAGAACAGGGTATGGAATTGCGATATGCAGGAAGATCATCCATCGGCATACTTTATCGTTTCAATGGAAATTCAGAAGCTGGTACCGCAGATGTTGGTAACGGCCGTACCTCCCCTTTTTTCCTTGAAGTCGGGGGAGACCCCCTGCTGCCGTCCCCGGGAAGGATCCTTTATTCTCTCATCAGGTCTATGTTCTGTTGAGACATCTGCCGGTGAAGGAGTGAAGGTATGGAGCAGAAAAGAGAGAAGATCCGTTTCTCAGTCAGGACAAAAATATTCCTTGTCTTCCTGATCCTTTCCGTCACCGCCCTCCTCCTCACCGGTTTTCTTGCCTTTGTCCAGATGGGGAGCGTGAGCCGGTTTGCTGTCGATCGGAGCACTGATCTTGCCAGCTCCATCATGAACGACAGCTCTGCTGCCCTCGAACATGATGCAGAAGACTCGCTGCTCCGGCTGGCACAAGACCAGGCACACATCAGCGATATCATCTTCCGCCAGGTGAGCAGTGAGACCAGCTCCATAGCCACCTATGCCCGCCAGATCCAGCAGGATCCCGCCATGGTACGGGAACGGCACTTCTATCTCCAGGACGAGACGCCACCCGATATTCACTCGACATCGGTGCTCTTCCTCTCTCCCGGGGTGGAACACCACATCCCTTTGGAGGAACGGAATGCCTTAGGGATGATGGACGCCATCTTCATCCCGGTCTATTCATCAGACCCGAACCTGGCGGCAGTCTACGTGGGAACCAGGAGCGGGATGTCCGTCATCTATCCCTGGTTTACCGGGATGGATGCTGCCTTTGATCCCCGGACGCGGGATTGGTTCACGCAGGCAGAAGAGAAAGGGAACCTCACTTGGTCGAAGCCCTATGTCGATCTGCTCGGCCACGGCCTGATGATCACCTGCTCAAAACCGGTGCCTGATCCCGAGAAGGGATGGTTCTGGGTTGTCGGGGCCGACATCACCATCGAGACCATCAACCAGAACATCATCGGGACCCAGGTTGGTGAACTGGGATATGCCATGCTGATCGACTCGGAAGGAAACATCATATCCCGCCCCGGTCTCTCCTCCGGGGATATGCGGTGGGATGAGTCATTTGAGACCGAAAATCTCCTCGATTCGGCCAACCCGGGCCTCCGGGCTGTCGCCACGGATATGATGAGTGGGAATACCGGAGTGGCGCGAGTGCAATACGAGAACGGAGAACGGTTTATTGCCTATGCACCAGTCGAGAGCGTGAACTGGTCGGTTGCGGTGGTGATGCCGGTGGAGGAGGTAGTGGCTCCTGCAGAAGCGACGAGGGAGAGCATCCTTGCGGCTTCGGATGAGACAGCATCGCATATCACCGGCCAGCAGGACCAGATGCGGACGATCTTCTCTGCGGCGTTCTTCGTGCTGCTGGCGGTGGTTGGCATTCTAACCCTGATCTTTACCCGGCACCTCACCCGGCCGATCGAGGAACTGCAGAAAGGATCCAAGGCAATCGGGGCCGGTAACCTCGATTATACCGTCACCGTGCAGAGCGGTGATGAATTTGAGGACCTGGCGGATTCCTTCAACCACATGGCGGCTGACCTGAAGGAGCACATCGAGAATCTGAGGAAAACAACGGCAGAAAAGGAGCGTATCGAGAAGGAGCTCGAGATTGCCAAGGAGATCCAGCAGAGTTTCCTGCCCGAGAAATCACCAGAACTCCCCGGCTTGGATCTCGAAGGTTTTAACCTCCCGGCTGCGGAGGTGGGCGGGGATTTCTTCGACTTCATCCCCCTCGCCGATGATCAGTGGGGACTGGTCATTGCCGATGTGTCCGGAAAGGGCATCCCTGCGGCCCTCTTCATGGCCCTCTCCCGCACGCTCGTCCGGGCAAGCACTACGCACCACCAGGACCCGGCAGCGTCCATCCGGGAGGCCAACCAGAATATTTTCCTCGATGCCAAGACCAGCATGTTCGTCACCCTCTTCTACGCAGTCCTTGATGCCAGCAAAAAGGTGCTCTCATACGTGAATGCCGGCCACAACCCCCCGATGCTTTTCTCATCCAGGTCTTTAGGGGTGACGCTGCTTGAGGCACGGGGGATCGCACTTGGTGTGATCGATACCATTGACCTCGAATCGGTGACGGTACCTCTCAATCCAGGAGACGTAGTGGTTTTGTATACCGATGGAGTGACCGAAGCCACCAACGATCGGGACGAGGAATACGGCGTAACCCGGTTACGGGATATCGTGATGGCTTCACGAGACCTGCCTGCGAGGGAGATCATCACCACCATTGTGCAGGATGTGATCCGGTTCACCGGTGCCCGCCCCCAGTTCGATGACATCACCCTGATGATCCTCAAGGTCAGCTAGTGCGATCATACCGATCTCCCTTTCACTTCCGATTGCATGAGTAGGAGCATGAAGGGTCCTCGGAGGATTTTTTTCGAACGGGATCGGATCCGGGAAAAAAGCAGCGGTGCTCTCTTGTGAACGTGTGGTGGGAGGAGTAAAAAATCACATGATTCCTTCGAGGGACACATGCATACGAGATGAAAATGCCGGAGGCATTTTCATATAAAAAAAGAAGTCAGATTGGGTGGTATTCCCTGACCGGGACTGCGATGGCATCGCCAGCGAAAATTCGTCCAAGGTCGCGGTACCCAATAACATACAGATGCCGTTCGATCAGCGTGGTCAACTCATGCTTCTCAGGCCCATGAATCGGGGAAAGCCATGCGGTCCCTTCCCGTTCTCCGGCAGGATCTACCACATCTACCGATTTATGGAAGAAGAGGGAGGGAACATCATCGGGGACAATGAAATACTGGGATCCCGCGATATCCATGGAGAGACCATTGCCGGATCTGCGTGCGGTGCCCGCTCTGGTATAGGTGATGCACGGTATCTTTCCCATTTTTTTCACCAGATCCCTATGGGATGTTTGATCATGTAAAGGTGGCGTCAGACGCTGAATTGAATTTATTTTGACGATTTAGCAAATATAATCGCGATTTCAAATCAGCGATCAAGACGAAATCCCGGGGGAAAGGGAGGAGCAGAGGATATCTGTCATCGAACGTCGGAGAAGGATCCCTCCCGTTCTTCCAGGCACAGACCCATTTTCGTGAATAGGAGGAGGGGGAGATTTTATCTCCCTGCACTAATATCCATTCAGCTATGGTACAAAGATCAGCCTTCATGCTCCTGGTATGCATGGCCGGTGTGATCATCTTCTGCTCAGGATGTACCCAACCGATCACATTCCCTCCCAGTGCTCACTTTACCACAACCCCGCCAACAATGACTTATGCCATAACCCTGGGAACCATAACCTCTCCCATAATCCCCGGAACGGTAACTGCTCCTATTACCCCGGTAACCCAAACCACGATGGATACCCCATTTTTTCCTCCTGTGACAACTCCTTCTGGAACCGATCTTTCCTGCACAGAGCATTCGGAATGCGTTCCCGCCCAGTGCTGCCATCCGACAAGTTGTGTCAACATCCGGTATCAGCTGGACTGCTCCAATATCGCGTGCACCCAGGTATGCGAGGGCCCGATCGATTGTGGTGCCGGGCATTGCAGCTGTGTCAATGGAACATGCCGTATAATCTTGGGGCCGGGGAACACTCCAGCCGGGCAGGCGACCCTGAAAATCGCGATCAAGGATGCTCCGAAGATCAAGGACGGGGGAACGATTACCCATCTGTGGTTGAACATCAGCGAGGTGAGTGTTCACCGCGCAGTGGCAAACCAGTCAATCACCGAGAGCGATGAGGAGATGACAGCAACCGAATCAGAGGATGCTGATACCGCAGGATGGATAACGGTGGTGGATGAGACCCATAAAATTGACCTGATGCAGTTTGTGAACGTGAGCAGGGAGATCGGTCAGAAGACCCTGGATCCCGGTATGTATACCCAGATCCGCCTGAAGATCGATTCCGGAACCATCACTGTCGATACTACCGACCATGATCTCTCGGTCCCAAGCGGAATCCTCAGGCTGAACCGTGGGTTTGTCCTGGAACCAAACGAGACCCGGACCCTGACCCTCGACTTCAATGTGGAGAAATCCGTGATCAGGATCGGATCGGACCAGTACAAGCTGAAACCGGTCATCGCGGTCCTGACGGAGTGACAGCTGTGTCAGAGGAACGTGATCCCCACACAGAACACCGGGATTGTCCGTTCTGCAGGGTTGACCTGGAGGAGGTGATCATCGATAACGACCTGGTTTTTGCCAGGTTCGATCGCTTCCCGGTGAGCCGGGGCCACCTCCTGATCATTCCTAAACGCCATTTCGCGGATTATTTCGAGGCTTCCCGGCAAGAGAAGATGGCACTCATGGAGGTCATCGACCAGGCAAAGAGGTTTCTCCACAACCGCTTTTGTCCCGACGGCTACAACATCGGTGTCAACATCGGGGAGGCAGCCGGCCAGACCGTCATGCACCTGCATGTCCATGTCATACCGCGGTATACAGGGGATGTCCCTGACCCGCGGGGTGGGATCAGGGGGGTCATCGCGGGGCGGCAGCATGACGGGAACCTGGTGAACGATCAGGGTAAAGCATAGGATCATGGTCAGAGGACAATATACCTCCTCTCAGAGGAGACAGATCGGATCTGCTGATGCGAACGAGAAGACAGGATGCAGGGAACATGAAACAGAGAGAATATCAGGGAGGGGATGAGTAGGGGATTTTTCCGCTGGCTGAAAGACCTGGCTGCAGCCCTCGTGCATGAAGAGCCGGGGAAGAGGCGGCGAAAGAGAGAGGATGAAGAAGAGGAAGAGATCGAGGAACTGGTTGCAATCGATATCATCTGAACCCTGTATATGCCATTAGCGAAGGCATCCTCTCATCGCTGGATAATCGGCCAGGGAGCTCTTTTCCGTTTCCTGGGTCACCGAAAAGAGAACCCGAAAGCGTTCTCTGATCTCATAGGGTAGCAGGGAAGGGCTGTCCTATCGTTGTTGCAAGAGATGCCTTCCTTCCGTACCCTCACCTGGTCTGAAAACGAATGACCCAAACAGGGAATGCCCGGGAAGATTTAAGGGGATTGATCCCCCTTGACTATGCTGCTGTGAGTTTTTCAGCGGCCTTTACCCCTTCGGCCAGTTCTGACCCCAGGGCGATGAGCGAATCGGGAGTGATGAACCCGTTTGCAATGAGGACTCCGTCCTGTGCGAGTGCGATCTCCTTGAATTTCTTGGCCCACAGGTGCTCAACAAGCATGAACCCTGCGGCGGTCCCGTTCGGAATGTTCCTGGCTATTTCCCTGATCTGCTGCTGATTGAGACCGAATTCTTTCTCCATCGCCTTTGCACCGGCTTTCGCCCCGGCAACGGCACCCTTTCCGCGTGCTGCACCAAGCCCGATCAGTGCCCCGGCTGCGGCACCCAGGCGTTTCCGGTCGGCATCGGAGAGCTCGGTGATCTGCACCGATTCGATCATACCATTGGCATCCTTCACCACGGCAAGGAGTCCTATCAGTCGTATGAACTTCTGTTCACTCAGTGCGAAGAGCTCTCGCAGTAAATCTCCTTTCAGTTTTTGCGCGTCGGGGAATCCTATCGCGACCATCTGGACAGGTCCAAATTCAACCATTCATGTTCCTCCTGGTATAGCATCAGATAACGAACCCTAGTATATAAAGCTAACAGAAACCCGCCGGTCCCATTGAAACAATAATGGTTCCATTTCCCGGGCTCCCTGTACCTTATCATTTCCTCCACCCTCTCTTCAGTATGGCAATCGTGGTCGGTTCCGGGGCCGGGGGGGCAACCGTCGCAAAGGAGCTTGCGGCAGCGGGGCACCGGGTTGTGATCCTCGAAAAGGGGCCGGCAATTGCTGAGGTGGATGCCCACCGCTATTACGAGAACGTGGACACCGGTGTGAAACTGATGAGGACCTGCTGTCTCGGTGGCACTACGATGGTCTCTGCCGGCAACGCCCTGCGGTGCCTGGAAAAAGAGCTGCTCGCATTCGGGATTGATCTATCGGCCGAGTTTGCCGAGGCAGAGCAGGAGCTTCGGGTACGGGAGCTTCCCGATGAATTGATCGGCGAAGGGACACGCCGGCTGATAGAAGCAGCTTCACGTCTCGGTTTACCGGTACGGAAGATGCCGAAGTTCATCGATCCGGTAGAGTGTTGCAGGGATGGGCGATGCAGCCTTGGATGCCCGGTGCAGGCACGGTGGAACGCGGTACGGTTTGTGGAATGTGCACAGGAGCTCGGGGCAGATCTGGTTACCGGTCAGGCGGTTACCAGAATCGTCACCCATGCCGGCAGGGTTACGGGAGTCCGGTGCGGGTCGCGGATCTACCATGACGACCTTGTCGTCATCGCGGCTGGTGCCCTGGAGACACCCCGTCTCCTCGCGGGTATCGGTATCCCCACCTCCCCGCTCTTCTGTGATACCTTCGCTTCTATCGGCGGAGTCTGTCCCGGGGTTGGCTTTCACCAGGACGTCCCGATGGGTGCCTATGTGCCACACAGCAGCAGTCTTATCCTGACCCACTACGCCCGCCAGTTCGTGACCGCCCTCAAAGCGGCCGGTCATGACGTGAGAGAGGGCGATATCCTTGGCATGATGGTCAAGATCAGGGATGAAGCCAGCGGTTCTGTAGGGGAGACCATCGAGAAAGGGGTAACAGAGCCCGACTCCCGGCGGCTTGCGTGCGGGGCCTCTATAGCCGGCGCGATCCTTGCTGAAGCAGGGGCCGATCCTGCCACGTTTGTTTCGCTGCCGCTCCGTGGATCCCATCCCGGTGGCACAGCACGGATCGGGGTCTCTGTCGATACTCGGCTGATGACCCGGGTTTCCGGCCTGTATGTCGTTGATGCGTCGGTCCTCCCCGTCACGCCGGGAGCCCCCCCGATCCTCACCATCATCGCTCTTGCCAAATACGCTGCTAAGAGGATGGAGCAGTGCCCCTGAAAGAATGGGGGACCATTATTCAGGGAACCTTCCAGTTCGGTGGGAAACGACCTGTTTTGACAGCCGTAAAGACCGATCGCATATTTGGTATATCCCATTCAGTACCCGTCTTTTTGGGAGAATCCTGGGATATGGATGGGGGCTGGATTATTTTTTAAAAAAAGGTCAGCCCCTCCTCCCGCGGATCCCGAATCCAATCAGGATCAGCGTAACCATTCCAATGAGTATAATCACCGGAAAACCTGCAGTTGTCGTTGGAGGAGGGGTTGATTCGGTGGGGATAGTTGTTTGTTGTATGGTGGGGAGTGTGGTGAGGTTGGGCGTTTGCGTCGGCGTGGATGCAACAAGCGAGAAGGACGATGTCGCCACGGCGTTTGGCACTGTCACTCCGGTTACCGTGACAAGGTAGGTGTCCGGTCCGAAGGTGGCCGTATCAAAAGAGAAGGACCAGGTATTCTCATCTTCCAGCCCTTTCTGGACAATGGTTGTCCCGGAGACCCCAAAGAAGGTGCCACCTGCCTTTTCTTGCGTGGGTCCGAAGGACTGGGAGAGCACTTCTACATGCAGCTCATTACCTGGTGCCAGGTTGGTGGTACCAGAAAGGGTGATCGTGTCACCGATGTGATAGGTCTCCAGGTCCGTGATCGTCACCTCCGGGGGGACAACAGTGATCTGTCCCCCGGCGGGAAGGATCACCAGGGCGAAGAGGCTGACAATGAGCAGCGTCCGTGACCATGTAATCCCTGGGACGCCCCGCCCCTCTCTGAATCGCGATACGGTGGGCTTCATGAGGATTTCAACTCCGTTTGTATGCGGCCAGGAACGTCCGTTTCAATACCCGGCCCTGACAGGAATGGATACGGAGCGGTCTGTTAAATAAGTGATGGTATCTGTCTGCCATGAACAATTCCCGCCAGATATCAGCTTTCGGAGGATTGACCGCTTCGGAGTAAATACGGAGGGAGGAAAAATGAGATGCCGCTATCCATCACTTCGAAAATTCCCGCACTCAACGCCAGATTTAATCAAAGAAGCGACAATACTCCGTTTATGAACCAGCTCACTATCTCCCTGCTGGCGCTGGCATCCCTGGTCCTTGCCGTCCTCTTCCTGGCCGGCTGCACCAGCCCGGAGAATCTGCCGGATGAATTACCGCCGGAAGGGATGACCCCGGATACCACCTATCCCCCCGGACCTCCCCCGGGCAGCCAGCAGAGTATCGTTGCTGCAAACAACCAGTTTGCCCTGGATCTCTACACCCGCCTGGCTGAAGACCCTGATTCCAGCGAAGAGAATCTCTTCTTCTCACCGTTCAGCATCTCCTCGGCCCTTGCCATCACCTATGAAGGAGCCCGCGGGAGTACCGCTGACGAGATCAGAGAAGTATTTTATTTCCCGGCAGATCCCGCAGGAATGCGGGCAGGATACCAGGCAATCATTGCCGGGATCAACAACGGGTCTTCCGCGTACCAGCTTCAGACTGCAAACGCCCTCTGGGCAGAGCAGACCTATCCGTTCCTCCCGGCCTATATTTCAGTGGCGGACGATATATATGGGGCCAAGGTGACCAACCTCGATTTCATCAAAAAGCCCGAGGATTCGCGGATCACCATCAACCAGTGGGTCGAGAACCAGACCAATGATAAGATCAGGGACCTGCTCCCCGCCGGATCCATTGACCTGCTGACCCGCCTTGTCATCACCAACGCCGTCTACTTCAAGGGGACCTGGGAGAGACAGTTCAACGACAATGAGACCAGCATCCAGGACTTCCGGACCAGTGACGGAACGATCCTGCCGGTGGCGATGATGCAGCGTATCGATGAGAATGCCACCTACGGCTACACGGAAACCGAAGATCTGCAGATGCTCCGGATGGCGTACGAATCCGGCTCCGGTAAACCACTTTCAATGGTGGTCCTCCTTCCCAGGGACGGTGACCTCGCTGCCCTTGAGAAGTCTCTTTCAGCCGAACGCCTGACTGAACTGCAGAAGAATCTCACGAACCAGCGGGTCATGGTGTACTTCCCGAAGTTCACCATGGAGACGAAGTACTCCCTGCCAGCCACCCTCTCGGCTATGGGAATGCCAACCGCGTTCTCCCCCAGCGCCGATCTCTCCGGGATGGACGGGACGAGAAACCTGTATATCGGTGACGTGATCCACCAGGCTTTCGTTGACGTGAACGAAGAAGGGACCGAGGCGGCAGCAGCAACAGCAGTGGTCATCCAACGTGCAATGGCCCCAGTGGGGCCGCCAGTCCCGGTGTTCCGGGCCGATCATCCGTTCATCTTCCTCATCCAGGACGATGAAACCGGGCTTATCCTGTTCATAGGACGGGTGGAGCACCCTGAATCCTCCTGATTTTTCGGAACCTTACATTGGGATTCTCCGATCTGCGGGAAGAGCATCCAGGAATTTCTCCTGCCGCTCATCTCGCATGATCTGCCCTTCCCCTGTATTACCATCCCGTGAATGGGATCATCTGTTTTAAATCCAAATACAGGAGAACGCTGTAGGAGAGTGGGGATCTATTCCCCTGAAATGATCCATGTACACCGCGATCAAGCACCGGACCTATGAAATTCTGGAACAGACCAGGGAACGCGATCTGACCAGCCAGTATTTCCAGATCTTCATCATCATCCTGATCGTCCTCAACGTCATAGCAGTCGTGCTTGAATCCGTCCAGGTCCTTCTCCTGCAGTATTACCGGTTCTTCCTTGCCTTCGAGATCTTCTCGATCACGGTCTTTTCCATCGAGTATCTCCTGCGACTCTGGGTATGCACCGAAATTCCGGAATACCATAGGCCCGTCATAGGCCGGATCCGGTATGCCCTCACCCCGCTAGCCATTGTCGACCTGCTGGCTATCGCCCCCTTCTTCCTCCCGTTCCTCATCCCGGTCGACCTCCGGTTCCTTCGGGTGCTGCGGATCATGAGAATATTCCGGGCATTGAAACTGATCCGGTATTCTGCGGCCTCATCATTCATGGCACGGGCACTCCGGAGGGAGAAGTACGTCATTTTCGTGAGCCTCCTGATCCTGGCAGTCCTTTTTGTGCTTGCCTCGACCCTGATGTACTATGCAGAATACGATGCGCAGCCGGAAGTCTTTGCCAGCATCCCCCATGCCATGTGGTGGGCTGTTGTCACTCTGACCACGGTGGGATATGGCGATATTTACCCCGTCACAGTCCAGGGCAAGATCATTGGTGCCATTGTTGCCATCCTGGGTATCGGTTTTTTTGCCCTCCCTGCTGGTATCATCGCAGCGGGATTCATATCGGAGGTAAGGAATTCCGGGTGCAGGGAAGATACAACCCCTTCTGATGCACGCCTGACCTCGCTGGAACGATTGGCCGAACTGAAAACGAACGGGTACCTCACCGAGGAAGAGTTCCAGCAGGAGAAGAAGAAGATCCTGGAAGAGCGATAGCACGGCTGATCAAACGACACAGGCTTCGTGCCTGGGAACTCTCTCCGGACTCTGAATTCACATGAAATGCACCGCGATATCCACCCCCCTTATCCCAACAACGCAGTAAACCGGAATCGCATCCCTTGAAAATGGATCGATCTGTCTCGCTCGGATACCTGGCAAGGGAGAGCGTTTTATAACTTACCTGAGTCTCTTCGAGACGCAATGCAAAAATGAAAATGGCAAAGCCATGTCATGCAAAAAGAGAACAGATCTCCCCCTCCTTGGATCCCCTCATTCAGATCTCTTGATCCTGAGATTCGGGTGATGGTACCGCTGCCGCTGCTCCGTCTTCTTCCCGGCCTGGATCGCCAGCGGCGGGCAGAGCTGGATGCAGGCCATGCACTGCTCGCAGTGATGGAGCCAGACCGGCCGCCCCTCCTCCAGACGGATATTCTCCACCGGGCATACCCTCACGCATAATCCGCAGGAGGTGCACCGGTCATCGACACTGAACTTCCGGTCGGCATCATGGACCCCCGTGATGAACTTTGGATAGATCAGGTGCTGGACAAGGGAGCCGAACAACGGCATCCTCGGTCGTTTCTGGACTCCCCGCTCCACCATCTCTGCAATCTCTTCGATGCGGCGATCGGCCTTTCCGAGGATCTTTCCGATTGTCGCATCGTTGGGCGGACCGTACATCAGGACGTAGTTGCCGGGCATTTTCACCGTAAAGCCTGCATCAAGCCCTCTCTTTCCCGGTCCCTGGGTCAGGATCCGTTCGAGCTGGTGCAGGGCAGGGGTTCCCCCTGAACCTCCCATGGTCAGTATGGCAAAGGAGTAGGGGACCCTGGCGAGGTCAAGACGGAGGGCGAAGTCCGCGACAAGGGCGGGGAGGCCCGAGAAGTACACGGGAGCAATGATGCCGACACGGTCTGGTTCAGGAGAGATCCTGCCTGATACTGGGACCAGTGACGCAATAGGCACAAGTTCGCAATCGGGGAGCCGCCTGCATAATCCTTCCGCGACGGCAAGCGAATTTCCCGTGCCGGTGAAGTAATAGAGGATAGTTCTCATCGGTGATTCCTGAGAGGGTTTTGTGTACCTACCGGGAAAAGGGTGACGCTTTGGGATTGCTCACTCGTTCCTGCAGCGCAGTAGATAGCAGTAATGATAGGTACTCATTCACAACAGGCAGCGTGCTTCATCGCCCTTACGAGATCGCCTATCCCTTGTCCCGATCCCTCGGTGCGGGAGACCCTCTCCCCGATCATCCGGATCAGGGCAGAACCCACAATAACTCCGTCAGCCCCAGCCAGGGCATACCGCCTCACCTGATCCGGTGTCGAGATCCCGAATCCCGGCACGACCGGAAGTGTCGTCCTCTCCTTGACCACTTTCAGGAGGTCGATGGTGTGCGGTGCAAGGTCCTCCCGAGTCCCGGTCACCCCGAGGGCAGCAACCAGGTAAATGAATCCCCCTGCTTTTGCGAGAATCTTATCCATGCGTTCAGGGGAGGTGGTCTGGCTGATGAAGAGGATGGGATCGATCCCCGCCATCCGTGCGGCAGCACAAAACGGGTCAGCCTCTTCGAGCGGCACATCGGCAACCACCACCCCATCGGCTCCCGCATCTGCGGCATCGCGGTAGAATTTCCGTATCCCTCTCCTGACCACGATGTTGGCATACGTCATGATGAGCAGGGGAATCGTGGTCTCTTTTCGTATCTCCCTGATCAGGTCAAACAGCCGGTCCGTATTCATCCCCGCAGCCAGTGCACGGGATCCTGCCAGCTGGATGACAGGGCCATCAGCCACCGGGTCGGAGAACGGCATCACAATCTCGATGATATCTGCCCCTGCCGCAATGAGTTCATGGGATATCCGGAAACTCTCTGCAAAGGAGGGATCACCGGCCACGACACAGGTCACGATGAGCGGTCCTTCTCGCAACCGGAATGAATCGGAGATGCGTGAATTCACGGATCACCTCCCATCAGCCCTGCAACCTGGGCGACGTCCTTGTCGCCCCGGCCGGAAAGGTTGATAATGAGGATATCATCCGGTTCCCGATCCCCTGCAATCTGTCGTGCCAGTGCAATTGCGTGGGCAGATTCCAGGGCCGGGATGATCCCCTCGGTCCGCGAGAGATACAGGAAGGAATCCACTGCTTCTGCATCGGTGACAGGGCGGTAGATTACCCTCTGGGTGTCCCGGAGGAAGCTGTGCTCGGGGCCGACCCCGGGATAATCAAGGCCGGCAGAGATGCTGTGGGATTCGAGAACCTGGCCGAATGCATCCTGGATCAGGTACGTGTACGATCCATGAAGGACCCCTGGTGTACCCCCGCAAAGCGTGGCACCATGCCGACCGGCCAGTCCTTCACCCCCGGCTTCCGCCCCGTAGAGCTCTACCGGGTCATCGAGGAAGGGGGCGAACATCCCGATGGCGTTGGATCCCCCCCCGACACAGGCAACCATGGCATCCGGGAGTCGGCCCTCCTTTACCATCACCTGCTCCCGGATCTCGTTCCCGATAACGGTCTGGAACTCCCGCACAAGCGAGGGAAAGGGATGGGGACCGACGACCGAGCCGATCAGGTAGTGCGTGTCCCGGACGTTCGTCACCCAGTCCCGGAGGGCTTCATTGATAGCGTCCTTCAGGGTCCGTGATCCCGAAGCGACCGGGATGACGTTTGCACCGAGCATATGCATCCGTGCCACGTTCAGGGACTGCCTCCTGATGTCCTCCTCGCCCATGTATACTTCTACCGGGAGACCGAGCGCAGCCCCGGCGATGGCCGAAGCCACCCCGTGCTGCCCGGCCCCGGTCTCTGCAATGATCCGCTGTTTTCCCATGCACTTTGCCAGGAGCGCCTGGCCGAGTGCATTGTTCAGCTTATGGGCGCCCGAATGAAGCAGGTCTTCCCGCTTCAGGTATATCCTGCAGCTGAGGTCTGACGACAGGTTCCGGCAGAACGTGAGCGGGGTGGGGCGGCCGGCATACTCGGTCAGGTAATATTCCATCTCCTCCCTGAACTCGTTTGATGGTACGATCGTCCGGTATGCATCCTCAAGCTCATTGAGGGCATACATCAGGCTCTCAGGGACGAATTGTCCGCCATACTCCCCGAACCGTGACGTAGATCTCACTCCCTCACCTCTTTTGCCCGCTGGACGAATGCTCTCACCTTCTCCCGGGCTTTTCTCCCCGGTGCATATTCCACTCCCGTTGCCACATCAACCCCTGCTGGGTGCACGGTCCTAATCGCTGCTCTGACGTTATCAGGGGTCAGTCCACCGGCAAGAAAGACAGGGACCCGTGTAGACTGCACTACCGAGAGCGCATAGGCGCTGTCATACTGGATACCGCTCCCGTGGCTGGCATCCATGACAAGGACATCGGCATCATCGGGTATCCGGTCGCCCGGGCGGATACTCCGGAACACCATGGCCGTGCAGGATGCCGGAATCGGTACAGACGGAGGGACCTGGATGGCATCTGGTGCAAGGTCACAGAGTGCCTCCATCTCCGCGGGAGATGGCCCATGCGAGACACAGCACTGGAACAGCGTTGGTACGGCATCGAAGATCTCCCTGATCATGTCCGGCTCGACACACCGGGGGGATGGTGAGAAGGCAATTACCCCGATCATATCAGCCCCTGCCTCCTGTGCCATGATCGCATCACCGACACTGGTAATGCCGCAGATTTTTACCCTCGTATCAATCCCTCCAGTCGTTGTACGGGATCCTGTGCCCGCATGATGGTGCTCCCGACCAGAAATGCATCGGCAGACGGCCTGAGGATCCTGATGTCATACGGCCAGAGTATGCCGCTCTCGGACACCACCGTCATACCTGCCTCGCGGAGCAGGGGTGACAACTTCATCGTGGTTCCGAGATCGATCCTGAACGTCCTGAGATCGCGGTTGTTGATCCCGGCAAGGCGGGTGCCGGTCGACAGGACCCTCTGCACCTCGTGTGCAGCATGCACTTCCACGAGCGGCTCAAGCCCGTATGCGAACGCGAGGTCAACCATATCACCCAGCCGGTCCCCGAGTACGCCGGCAATGAGAAGGACTGCATCGGCAGCAAGCGCCCGGCTCTCTGCAAGCTGTCGTTCGTCGATGATAAAGTCTTTCCGGAGCAGCGGGAGATCCACATGCGGCCGTATCGCAGGAAGGAACGCCGCATCGCCATGGAAATAGTGCGGTTCTGTGAGGACCGAGAGGGCGGCGGCACCGGCACGGGCAAAGTCCCGGGCAAACCCCACCGGATTACCCGCTTGTCGTATCGTTCCTGCCGAAGGAGAGGCATATTTTATCTCGGCGATGATCCGGTTTCCCGGTTTGTCCTGATGAATCGCCTCATTCAGGCTGCGTGAGGCAGAGGGGGGAGGCGTGGGATACTCCTCTGCCCCGGGCAACCCGGCTACCCTTCCTGCAGTCGCCCGGAGGACCTGTTCGAGCATCATGGGATGCCCCCGGAAGCACGGATCAGTGCCGCGAGACGTCCGGCAGCTGCTCCGGAAGCGATCGACTCTTCTGCCTTCTCGATCCCGTGGCCAAGGTCCGTTGCCCCGTCGCCGAGGTAGATAGCAGCCCCCGCATTCATGACCACCACGTCATGGGCAGGCCCTGGAACCCCGGCGAGTATCTTCTGTATGATTTTTGCATTGAACTTCGGTGAACTGCCGGCAAGGGACGAGTGCGGGGACCGGGTGATGCCGAACGCTTCAGGAGTGATGGTATACTGGTGTATCGCTCCCCGGTCAATTTCAGCCACCAGGGTCGGGCCGGAGACCGCGATCTCATCGAGCCCCTGGCCATGCACCACCATCGCCCGCTCGGTGCCGATTGCCAGGAGGGCATGGGAGAACCGGTCGACAAGCGCAGGACTGTACACCCCGCAGAGCCGAGCCGGTGCCCCGGCCGGGTTGAGCAGCGGGCCGAGCAGGTTGAACACCGATGAAAAACCCAGTTCCTTCCGGACTGCCGCTGCATTTCGGAGAGCGGGGTGGAAGGCGGGGGCAAAGAGGAACCCGATGCCGATCTCTTCGACAATCGAACAGACTCGTTCTGGTGGGAGGTCCATCCGCACGCCAAGGGCTTCCAGGACATCTGCCGATCCGCACGCGCTGCTCACGCTCCGGTTCCCATGCTTGACCACGGGGATCCCGGCACCGGCTGCAACAAAGGCTGCTGCCGTGCTGATGTTAAAGGTCCCGGAACCATCCCCTCCGGTCCCACAGGTATCCACGAACCTTCCGTGGACCTGCGGGTGGATGGTCAGGGCATGGCGGAGCAGCACCCGGACAAAGCCCGTGATCTCCTCCGCCGTCTCCCCCTTCATGTGAAGGGCTGTGATCAGCGAGGCGATCTGTGCCCCGGTAGCCTGGCCGGTGGCAATCATCTCCATGACCGCCGCTGCCTGGTCAGAATCCAGCGGTTCTCCGTCTGCAAGACGGGCAAGAAGTGCCTGCATCATACTCCTCCACACGATTCTTCCAGGAAATTCTTCACGAGAATTCTTCCCACAGGGGTCATGATGCTCTCCGGGTGAAACTGGACCCCGGTAACCCCGAGGTCAGGATGCGTCACCGACATGATACAATGGTCATCCGAGGAGACGGCCCGGACCTGAAACCCTGGCGGTACAGATGCAGGATCCGCCATCAGTGAATGGTACCGCGTGGCGGTGAAGGGCGACGGGATTCCGGAAAAGATACCCTCACCGGTGTGGACAATACTGCTGGTCTTTCCATGGACAGGAACAGGCATCCGGCATATCCTCCCGCCGAACGTCTGGACAATGGTCTGATGCCCAAGGCAGACCCCGAGGATCGGGATGCTCCCGGCATACTCCCTGATCACATGACGGCAGATCCCGGACTCATCCGGAGTTCCCGGGCCGGGCGAGAGGATGATCCGTTCAGGGTCCTGATCCCTCACCTCCTCAAGCGGTGCATCACAGGGAATCGGGAGAGGTACACTCCCCAGCTGACCGACCAGCTGATAGAGGTTATAGGTAAAGCTGTCATAACAGTCGATGATAGCCACCCTCATGGTCCACCCCCGCTCTTCCCGACAGCATTCACCATCGCCCGGGCTTTCTGCACGGTCTCCTGGAATTCCCGCTCGGGGACCGAGTCGGCCACGATCCCTGCCCCGGTTGAAAACTCGGCCTTGCCCCCCTTCACCCGGACGGTCCGGATGGCAATGGCAAATTCGAGCAGGTCATTAAATCCACAGTACCCGACTGCACCGGCATACAAACCCCGTGGGGATGATTCGAGGTCTGCGATGATCTGCATCGCCCGGATCTTTGGGGCCCCGCTCACGGTTCCGGCCGGGAAACAGGAGGCAAGGGCATCAAACCGGTCTTTCCCCTCGGCAACGGTTCCGCAGACCCGTGAGACGATATGCTGGACATGGGAGAATTTCTCAATCTCCATGAATTCCGGGACAGAGACTGAACCGAACGTCGACACTCTTCCGATATCGTTCCGGGCGAGATCGACCAGCATCAGGTGCTCTGCCCGCTCTTTCTCATCTGCAAGGAGTTCCCTGGCAAGGCGGTTGTCCTCTGCGTCATCCATTCCCCGTGGCCTGGTGCCGGCGATAGGTACCGTCTGTACAACACCCCGCTGCACCTTGACAAGCATCTCTGGGCTTGACCCGACAATCGCCTCATCCCCGAAATTCAGGTAGTAGAGGTACGGTGAAGGGTTGATGGAGCGGATCCGGCGGTAGATATCCAGGGGATTGCCAATGAAGGGAACACAAATCTTCCGGGAAAGGACGACCTGGAAGATGTCCCCCGCTATGATATGCTCTTTTGCCTTCACCACGATCTCCTGGTATCCTGCCCGATCTTCCTGCCCCGGGTCCGGGAGTGTCCCTATCACGGGGCTGTATTCACGTGAGCGGTCTGGGACCGGGACTGCCTGGATCCTATCCTCCAGTGCCTCCAGTCGCTGGGTTGCCTTGCACACCTCATCTTCCCCGTCACAGGCTTGAGGGAGGATGAGATCTTCGAAAAGGAGGCAGGACTCCTGCACATGGTCATACACAATGCCCCTTGTCGAGCACATGAACCGGGCAAGCGGGATATCATCCCTTCCTGCCTGGACATGGCCGCCGGAAAGACCAGTCACCATGTCATAGCTGCAGTATCCGACAAAGCCTCCTGTAAAGTCCCTATCATCCTTTCCTCGATATGAGAAGTATGAGGAAACTTCCCGGAGCTGGCTGACCGGATAGCTTCCTGAGAGGGAGGGGAAGGTTGGAATCCCGGTATTATTCCCGGAAAACGTGGGATGTTCACCTAGGGTGAGAACGAAGTCAGGGGCCATCCCGATAATGGAACGAACTGCCCTTCTCGGGACCCCTTCCATTGACTCGAGGATATACCCCTCTCGGATACGCAGAGTACAGAAGAGAGTGAAGGGATCAACATCGGGAAGAGGAATGATACGGGTTACCGGAAGAACCTGCAGAGGAACATCTTGTTTGGGCTGATTGCCTTTGATCGCCGCCCGAGGGACGGCATCCCCCAGTCCAGCGGCATCACGTACCTGGTAGTCATGTACAAATAAGTACACCAATGATCTTATTTATACTTTGTCGTCATAATCAAATATCCCAACACCTTTATCCTTGCTGGCATCAGGTCTCATTGCAGACCTGGTACCTGGCAACGTGTGCGGGATGCCCTGATCTACGCAGGACCGTTCATGATGGAGCAATCGATTTAACATGGTATCCCATGTTATTCATTGAAAAGAACATTCCGAGGAGAACCATGGCGAAAAAATCCAGGACAACGGATACCAGGCCTGGGAAGAAGAACCGCTCCTCTCTTATGGGCCTGTTCATTGTGATTGTCATCCTGGTACTAGCCGGGACCACCTATTACTTCTCGACCGTCAACGATGACCGGGAAGCGCAAACCTGGTCTCTTGATGAATCCAACACCCCGTCCTTCGGTCACCGTACCCTCCCAGATGTCAAGGTAACGCTCGTTGAGGACACCGCGAATTACACGCTACAAAAGATCAGCTACCCCAGCTTTGGCACGATGATATTTGGGCTGCTCCGAATCCCAAAAGAGATCGAAAAGCCACCTGTCGTGATTGTGCTCCCGGCTGCTACCATTACCAAGGAAGCCGATGCGCCGATGGCTGATGCCCTTCGCTCTTTTGGCTATGCTTCGCTCACGCTTGACGAGCGGGGCAACGGAGGCGAAACCCTGGGAATTTCACCGATGGATCTTACCGCTGGCTATGCTGCCTTCAGAAGCGGTGAGATACCAGCCCAATACGCCCAGATCTATGATGTCTTGCTTGCCTATGACTATCTCCGGTCCCGTGAAGACCTGGATGGCAGTAGTATCGCGATACTGGGCGAGAGCATGGGAGGCCGGTTCGCAATCATCGCTGCAGGTATCGAGCCAGGCATCAAAGGTGCCTTTGTCATCAGCTCCGGTCCCTACGGTGTCGATGCCGGGGCAAATCCGGAGGTGCAACGCTTCGTCGCCTCGATCGAACCCGCGACCTATCTGTCAAAACTCCCGCCACGGACACTGGTCATGTTCCATTTCACCGGTGACCCGATTATCTCCCTCGAAGATGGCCTCTCCCTCTTTGAAGCGGCTGGCCAGCCGAAAGTGTGGTACCAGTATAATGGAACCGTGCACGGAGTATACAGCGACACCTATGCAGTGGACCTGCATAACGAGTTGAAAACCATGTTCGGGCAATAGGTCGAAATCGGTCTTTCTCATCGGATCTCCATACGGGATCCCTGAACTCGGTCCCGGAAAGCGATGAGCAATCCAGGGAAGAATGCTTATCATTTCAACCGGTCCCCTTCAGAACCGAGAAACCAATCTGCCACCTGATAGGAGTTTAGAGAGACTCAGGCCTCATTTATGAACGATAAAAATCAGGTAGCCATAGAGCCACCAGGATTCTCGGAACTGAGTGAGGTAAAGGAATGGAGGAGTGTTGCCTGAAAAAGATTCACCTGTTACTTTTCGCAATAGAGGATCCAGACAACATACAGCATCGACAGGGTCGCGATCAGAAAGATAATGGCTACAACGCTCGGTGAGAGGGAGGCATCCATGAATGCGACAATATCGTATACGACATAAATACCAAAGGTGAGGGCAATAAACCACCCGTACATCTTCTTCTTCACCACGCTGATTGCAATTGCGATGGTGCAGATGATCGCCTCGATGAAGATAGAGAGGGGCTGGAGGTAGAGGGAAAGGTCCATAGAGATGAGAGCACCGTTGAAAAATAAAAAAATGATCCCTCAGACTCAGAGGAAATACGGGGATGTCGTACGCATCGATTTCAGGAAGATCCTCCAACACCCCCATGTAGTGACTCCTCACTTATTCTCTGTGGTTTATCTGCTATCTTACTCATCCTCGTGAAGGCAACACGGTTCCCCGGTTGATGGTTCCATGGTCTCTCCTCTTCTCAAGAATATAAAAAAAACATACATGAAGTTCCAAGACTTCGTACCAAAGCAATGAACATTTTACACTCAAAACTCAATTTCAATTTGCCAGCTGTATCGTCTGAAGTTTGCAAAATTTTCATGACAAAATCAGGAGATGATGCATTCTCCCTGATTTCCATGCTTCATTTCAGGTAATGACAGACTCCTTTGTCTGAACTGAATAGAAGTGAGAATCAGCATCTACAGTGGATATTTTTCCTGGTCTCCTGGTTAGCGGTTCTGAAGGGAGATCAAACACTTTCAAAACGGGAAATAATGCCAGAATGAAGGGGCCCCAGGAGATACACACCGGCACACGAGTTCAGCCCCACAGAACCGTCTCTTTGGCACACCCCGGTTTTCCGCTGTTTTAACCGGGATACTTACGGTAATGCGGCATCATGTTCTTCGAGACCTCTGTCGGGCCCAGTCAGGGAATGTCTTTCCCACCCGTTCACCTTCATGCCGTTGAGATAAACGGATTCATTCCTCTGCTGCATCGGGTCTTCCCGAACATTTGTTCAGCCCAGCGATCTCATCTTTTGACCGCCAGAAGATCGTCAAGCTGTTTAGATCCTCCAACTGGTCAGGATCGGGTCGCTGCATGTGTCCCAAGTTTTCTTCCCTGAGGCATGACCCCCTATGCATTGAAGTGGTAAATAACTTTCTCTTTGATCCACGCAGTGGGTACAGTGGTACTTCCAGAAAAATTTCATGTAGTCCCTGGTTCCACCGGGAATTACTGGGATGATCGGGAGCAGCGAGCCTTTTGATTCGAACCTGTGTCTCCTGAAGTCTTGACGGAGAAAGGATTTTTTCCCAATATCCTCGCGTTTCTGTGTCCGGATGCTAATCCATCGCATTTGTCCGGAGAGATCTCAGCAAACAAAACCTCCGATGTTAACAATTTCGATCAAAATACTCATTACTCCAATAATTTTGTAATGGAAAGGGGACAGCGGAGGGTATCGGAAAACAACCTCAACCTATTTCTCATTACTATTACCTCGGATTGGGGCTTATCGCAATCGTTTAACTATTCAGGGAATCGATCCTTTGAGAATCAGCATTAAAAATATCTCCCTGTTTGAAATGTCCCTCTTGATCGGGATAACCGTTTATTTTGTGTATATCATGGTACAGGATATTCAAAAACAACACCGCCTCATTCGAGAAATTGAAGCCCTGGATACAGGCCTGCTTTCTGTTCGAAGAATTCTGCCTCCCAATGGGTGTCCCAAGCGATATGTTTGGCGAGGGATGTAACCGCTGTAACAAAGGTCACTATATGGTAAGAGGATTAAAAGCGATCTGCTCTATAGGAAAAGACTCCTTTACGTCCTTCAGAGCCGGTCCAGTACTTCCCTGCTCCTCAGGACTCCCTCAAGGTCCTTTACCTCTAGGACAGCGGTTGCCCCCGTTCTTTCCAGTGCTGCCATGACCGGACGGAAATCGATAGTGCCTTCTCCTACCGCATTATGGGTGTCCCTCCTGCCATCATTATCATGGATATGCATATGGGAGAATTCGGTCTCAAGGAATGCCGGCAGGCAGTGGTTTAGGTTCGCATGGCCGCAATCGAGGCAAAAACCGGTATCACCAAGCGACGGGATATCGTCAGGGGTCCTGAAATGGAAGTAATTTAATTCCCCCATGTTCTCGAACCAGAACGTGAGCGAGTGATCGGCAGCAGACTCCTGGAGCTGGTGCAGGGATATCCTGAACTGCCGATCCGCTGCCTCTTTTTCGGTGTTCCATGCATGGTACCCGGGATGCATCACGACCGGTGCCCCGATTTCCGCTGCAATGGCAAAGCAGTCGATCATCACCTCCACGCTCGCCCTCCGGATACCTTCAAAGAGACTCGCAATATTCATCCCGTGGTAGGGGGCGTGGATGACAAAATCCTGGGAATAGCTCTCAAGTACTGCCGGGTCGGTGATGAGATGAGGCCCTTCGTCCATCACCTCGATTAGGTCGGTGACCCCTGAAAGGGTGTCGAGGGTCTCTGCCAGCGGGCGACCGATCAGGCAATAGCTTGAGATGCCAAGCTCCATAGGGATACCTGAGAGGCGAGGTATGAAAAATGTGCGGATATCGGAATGAAGTTCATCAGGTATTGTTCGGATTCTCCTGTTTACCGTTCATCAGATACAATCTGCGATTCTTCCTTGCGTTGTCCATCCTCCCTCACGTGAGATTCTCTCCATAAAAAATCATGAAACCTTTGAGAGACATACGCATACAAGATGGAATGCCGGAGTCATTTTCATGTGAGAAAGGACATTCTTCTTACATAGTACTTTACGACTCTCCTGTTGTTTTATACTACCTCTTATTATATGCCTCCCTTCATCCATGTGTCAACCCTTTTATCTTTCCGAAAAACACTGTAGGCATCAACGGAGCTCAACAGGGTGCCCCCTGGTCATGTGAAAAAGATCCGTACGGTATGGAGAGCAGGGAGACTTCCTATCATGCCACCGAGATTACCGATAAACGATTGAGTGTAATCATCTCATTTCTCAATCCATTATGATAACCTCCTGATTGGGAAATCTTTTAAGGTTTGAGGAAAGAAGTGGATGCACAAAAAGGGATGCCACATGTCCGTACGAGTCCTGACCACGATCCTCCTGCTCCTCTTCCTGGCAGCTGTTGCCGGGATCGTTGCTGCCGAGGAAGAGACCACCTACTACTGTTACGATTATTCAACCCAGTCCTGGAGGGTATGCACCCCTGAGGAGGCTATCCATGCAAAGGAAGCCCTGGAAAAGGAGACCCCAAAAGAGCTTACTCATGATGAATGGGAAGCCGTGATCAATTCCAACCAGCCATACTGGCAGTACTATCTTGACCCGCCAACGGGAACTCCCACATCTACCCCTACTCCCACCCCAACGCCGACTCCCTCGCCTCGCCCCACCCTTTCCCCTGCATTCAAGCAATCGTTCTTCACCCCCTGGTTCAGCAATGCCCCCAGTGTAATCCCCACCTCTTCACCTACCGGGAGATCGACCTTCTCTTCGAAATTCACCCTGACCCCCACGACAACCCCCACCCCTACCATATCCCCGGAGACCACGATCTCGAAGGATTTCGGGAAGTCGTTCTTCACCCCCCTGTTCCCGGTGAGGAATTTCTCGCTGTTCAAGTGGTTCTGAAGATCCCTCACCCTCCCTGCGGGCAGCTGAACAGTGAACATACAAGGCGACCTGGTTTGCACCCGGTCGCACCAAACCTGTTTCTGCGGATGTTCAGCGAAGTTCCGGCAAGTAGTATCCTCGCAGGCTGTGTTATGGGACATTCAGGCCTCAAGCCCGGAAAAAAAGGCATTAATATCCAACCCGTATCTTCTTTGTCTGAAACGAGGGTAATCCTCTGTATCGACCCAAAACATCGTCTTCAAGTGAAAGGGCATCAAGATAGTGAACAGGAGTATGTGGAGTGAACAGCGCAAAACCGGCCAGAAGGAAACGAACAGGAGCAGACCTCACCTCTCTGGGGAGATATCACGAAGCACTCAAAGCTTTTGATGAAGAGATGAAAGATTCAGGGGATCTGGATCTTCTTTTAATGAAAGCGCTCACCCTGGACCGGATGGGAATGTTCTCGGATGCACTGAAGTGGTGCGAGCAGGTGATCCAAAAGGAGCCGGAACATTCCGATGCCTGGTTCGTCCGTGGCATCACGCTGTACTGGCATGCCCAACTATCCGATGCGGCCCGATGCCTCGGCCATGCGGTAGCACTCGACCCGGACCATGGGGAGGCCTGGTTGATCCTGGGTAACTGCCAGTACCAGATTGGTGACCTGGACAAAGCCCTCTGTTCCTATGATCGGGTCATCTCCCTCTCTCCCGATCACCCGAATGCCTGGTATAACCGGGGGGTCTGCCTTGCCGATCTGGAGCGGTTCGAAGAAGCCCTGGCATCGTATGATACCTGCATCCATATCAATCCCCGGGTCAGTGTGGTCCATGCAAACCGGGGAGTCGCCCTTGCGTCACTTGGCAGGGCAGAAGAGGCCCTCTCAGCCTTTGATTTTGCCCTTGACCTTGATCCCCGTGATCTCACCGCATTGAATAATAAAGGACTCCTCCTCTCAGGGCTCGGACGGGACGAGGAAGCGATGGTCGTCCTCCATATGGCACGGGAGCTGGCCCGATACCAGTCCATCCCGCGGAGGGTATGGTGAACGGGAGGGAGGAGGTTTTCCTCATCTCCACAAGATAGCGACCGATGAAGAAAAAAAGCTGAGATCTACCCCTTCCTGTTAATCTCGATCATTTGGTCCATGTATTCATTGGCATTTTTGATAAACATGTCAACGTATCCTGGAGCCTGGACTAATGGCAGTTCGAGCCGGAACGTTGTCTCCAAGGAAATTTTTCCTTCCTTCACCAACTCCCATCCTGCTTTCCGGAGCTGCATCTTGTAGGCATCGATCCACGGTTTCAGCTCTTCCTCCTGGAGCTGGGACCCCCCTCCCCGGTAAATCTCCCCAGCAAGATCGGTGTCGAAATTCCTGGCCATCCTTTGAGCAAGGAGGCGGAGAACCTGGAAATGCGTCTGTTCGGGAAAGCCGGAGTTCGCCATCATGACAAATTTCGGGTCCTTCTTCCCTCCCGAAACATGCCGGACCTCCCCGTTTGAATCTTCCTCGAAGTGGGGATCTCCCATCGGAATGAGCCGGTCCATGAAATTCTTCATGATCCCGGAGACGTTGTCGATATAGAGCGGTGTTGCAAAGATGACGATATCTGCGGAGAGGTATTTTTTGATCAACTCCTCCATATCGTCAGACTGGACACATGTCCCCGGTGTTTTCAGCCAGCATCCAAAGCAGCCAAGGCAATGGTTGATAGTATATTTCGCAAGGAAAATGTTCTCCGTGTCCGCTCCCGCATCCTCTGCCCCGGCAAGAAAGGACGATACCATGACATGGGTATTACTCTGTTCTGCCCGGGGACTCCCGTTAAAAGCAACAATTCGCATCTGTTACCCCCACCATTGTGATGCCGTATGAAAGGGGAATTCATGATACATCCCATAAAAGTATGCCATTCAAATAGGACGTGCAGATATGAGGGGGGTTCTGGGTCTGTTGGATTCACGATGGCTACCGGTAGAAAGCCTGTTCTATTTCCGTAAAAGTCGTTTTTTTACATTCTGGTGAGGCGGATTTGATTAAATCCAGCGTAACATTGAAATATTGTTACTCGTCTATATTCCTGCATGAAAAAGCGTCAGATCCTCCTTTCCGGCCTGATGGCCATTTCTTTGTTCATGGCATCGGCGGCTGCGACGGAGTACCCCCTGGTTGGCACATGGGGAAGTGTTGATGGATCATCCTTCTACGACTTGTATGAGAATGGAACAGGGCAGATCAGCACAAGAGGAGAGATCTACCCCTGCACCTGGACGAATGAGAACTCGGTCTTTACGATCACATGGTCGGATAGTCCGGTGCCAGAAGAGTCCACGATAGACCTGGTCACCCTCATGGATGAGGGGAATTCATTTGCCGGGATGAATAATTACGGTGGACCGGTCTATGCTGCAAGGATAACCAATCTTTTGTTTGCATGCCTGGATGAGTATACGCTCCAGCCGAATTCAGCCCTCATGGTTGAAGGGCCAGGGGTCCTGATCAATGATTATCAAACGAACCAGGACAACCTCACCGCCTTTCTCATCTCGTCCCCCCTGAACGGAGATCTGGTCTTCAACGATGATGGATCATTTACCTACACCCCGTCCCCGGAATGGTGGGGGACGGACACCTTCACCTACCTGGTGAAGAACGAAACCGTGACAGGGACCACCGCCCAGGTGCTGCTGTTCGTCACAAAACCAGAGAATCCCTCAACCTTTTCGATCAGCACCTCACGTGTTGGCGGTGGTGAGATCTCACCCTCTGGCATCATTCCCCTCCAGACCGGAGAGAACCAGATGTTCCTGGTCCTTGGGGAGAAAGGATCCCGGCTCACCTCTTTAACCATTGACAGCATTACGATCGATGTCGTCCAGGACCCTCCCAGCCCCTCAGCTGAGAACCAGGGCGTCGTGGATATCCAGAGCCTGATCGTCACCTTTGAAAATATTCTCTCGAACCATACCCTGCACGCGGTATTCACCACACCCACTCCCTGAGAGGGGAGGAATCACTTCTCTCTCATCCTGAAAGAGGATTTTTTAAGGCTGAACAACAAAAAGAAGGAATTTGAAATGAGGGCATTCAAAATCCTGTTATTTCATTCTCTATTTTGGGATAAATATATATATTAGGAATTATAATCTCATCCTTGACCATCAATCAAGGTGGTGGTTA
>Ga0209200_1000701_pt1 | contig 37156 bp, 26 predicted proteins | sample AD_UKC033_MetaG_FD_184406 | JGI IMG/M metagenome (GOLD analysis project Ga0209200, IMG submission 184406) | Active sludge microbial communities of municipal wastewater-treating anaerobic digesters from USA - AD_UKC033_MetaG (SPAdes) (version 2) | ecosystem: Engineered > Bioreactor > Anaerobic >... | reverse complement strand
CTGCGCGTCGCTCATGTCACTGGGATAGACTTTCTCACTCATCGGGAATCCTTTCCGATCCGATGTCCTTTACAGTGAGTTATCGGACAACAGAAAGGCATCCCTTGAGACTTTCAAAACACCTTCTCAGGAGCAGGGACAGCTTCGTGACCTCCACCGCCTCGGTGTCGATATCGACGCCGAAGATGTGATCGAGGAGGATTCGCTTGCGTTCCTGGGTGGTGAGCTTCCATCCCAGGCTACCAGTCTGGCAGATCGGGGCCTCCTTGATCGCGGCCCAGGCCTTCGGATCGTTCTTCTGGTAGTAGTCGAGATACCAGTCGAGGAGCAGTTGATAGGCGCCGAGCAGGAAGGAGCCGGACCCGCAGGCGGGATCGAGCACGCGAAGCGGACGGTCGAGCTTGGGCGGCTTCCTCTTGCCCATCGTGACCGTCGCGCCTTCGAGGAGCTTGCCGACGGTCTGCTGGACGATGTAGTCCACGATGTAGGACGGGGTGTAGAAGACGCCGCCCGCCTTCTTGACTTCGGGTTTGTCCTCGACCTTCGCGTGATGGCCGGCGGTCAGGACGATCACCTTGCCGAGGAATTGCTCGTAGACCTGCCCCAGGATTTCGGCGGGCAGGACGGAGAACTCATACGGACTGTCGGGATAGTACAGCGACCGGATGATCTCCTTGAGCGGTTTGTCGTCTATGACCAGTTCCGGCGTCAGCTCGTCCGGTCCCTCGTGGCGGTCCTTCTCCCGCTGGAAATGGAAGAGGCCCGAGTTGTAGCGGTCGTCCGCCTTGCGAAAGAGCGACATGAGACGCGGGTAGAGGTCCGTGCCGTTGAGGAGGGCCATCAGTTCGCCGTACCGCTCGATTCCGCGGTCTTCGCAGATTCGCAGGAAGATGATGCGGTCGATGGTGATCTGGACGGCGTAGTTGAGCTGGCGGTTGCTCAGGTCCGTGTTCCGCAGGGCGATATTGCGTGCGAGCTTGTCCCGCCAGTCCTCAATTTCCGCAAGGAAGGCGTCGTCCACCTGGGCGGTGCCTTTCTTGCGTTTCTCGGAGGCTGCGTACCTGTCGAAGGAGCCCTTCAGGACCGCCTCGCGCGAGAAAATGCCCGCGATCTCGTCCCAATGCTCGGCATAGTCGGTGTACCGGTAGTACTTGACCCGTCCTTTGGACGCCTTGTCCGACGGCGCAGGCCTCTCGCGGCAATCGTAGACTGCGAATTCCTCGAAGTCCGTCAAGACCGAGAGGGGCAGCTTGGCCGACCAGGCGTAACGCCGGACCTGGCAGGCGGGTTCCGGCGTGTCCTTCAGGTTTACCGACGGGGTCTTGGCCTCGACGAAGAACTTCCGCGTGCCGCCGATGCGGAAGCAGTAATCGGGGGCCTTGGTGGCTGAGCCGATGCGGATGGCGTCCTCGTGGATCACGTCCTTGTACGCCTCCGCGTAACCCTGTGTGTTGTCCACGTCCTACCCGAGGGCCTTGAACAAGGGGTCGATGTACTCCCGGCGCAACTGCGTCTCGCTGTACCGCCCGTGGAGATAGTCCTCCCGGTTCCGCTCGAACATCTCGACCAATCTCGCTACTTCCGCCGGCAACGCCATATTCTGGAACTCCTTTTTCATTCCTCTTCGCTCTGGGCGGGGATTCACGTGGTCCACAAGAAACATATCGACATAACGAGAGATGATTGTTTAGGGAGAATGCACTGCCGGCGCTCGTCGGAATTGCGGGTCCGCTCGGATCAAGCCTGCCTACTTCACCAGCTTGGCGATCTCGCGGAAGCGCGGGTGTTCGGAGGTCGCGAGCAGCTCGAACAAGACCATCTCCGTGCTGCCGATGCCGGCCCCTTCGTCGGACAGGCGCGTCAGCGCGAGCTGCTTGTTCTGCTCGGTCCGCGACGAGACCGCGTCGGCAACAACCGTGACGTCGAGGCCCTCCTCCATCAGGTCCATCGCGGTCTGGTAGACGCAGACGTGGGCCTCGATGCCGCACAGAAGGACCTGCTCCCGGTCGAGCGAGTTGAACACGTCGACGAATTCCGCCTGGTCCCAGCAACTGAAGCAGGCCTTGTCGATGGGCTCCTGGTCCGTCAGAAGCTCAGCGATCTCGGGCACAGTCGGCCCGAGCGACTCGGGGACCTGCTGGCACCACAGGATGGGGATTTCGAGGATCTTCGCCCCCTGGATCAGGATGCGGATGTTCTTGAAGAGGGATTCCTTGTCGGTCATCAACTGGGCGAGCTTGCCCTGCACATCGATGACGACCAGACAGCAGTTCTGGATATCGAGCATTCCTCTGCCTTTCCACAGTAATGGAGTTCTGCCCGACGCAGGATTCGGCCTGCTTCAGGCGCGACGAATGCCCAGAGAATAACAAGACTGAAGAAAAAGAGGAAGCGCATCCGTGCGCTACATCCAGTCACCGTGTGGTACGAAGGAGGACGATTGTCAAACTGGCCTGGGCCGATCCTTGAACAGGTGTGTGTGTGGCATCGATAGGTCGCTCGGGTCCGGTCAGCTTCGGCATGGGGATGGCGTCCATCGCCCAGAGGCCGCCCGAGTCGTTGGTAATCGGCGGCAGATCGCCGCCGGGGGCGTTCCGCATCACGCGATTCATGACAGCGTATGTTGCCGCCGTTTCGATCGAGGCTTCGGTGCTGCTGCGATCCACGACGGCGACGATCTGTTCCGGCGTGACCGATTCGATGGTCACCGGAGTCGCACGGCCGTCGGGCGACCCGACAGACAACGCGGCCGAGTCGAAATCCTCCCAGACGCCGCCGAGCGACGCGATCAGGCGATTGACGCTGTTGCGGGTGCCGGCGACCTGGTAGACCCGTTGGTCGTCCGCGGTCCCGGCCTCGCTCAGATTCGTCAGGCCGCAAGTCTGAATCTCCCGCCTGACGAACGCGTCCGTCGATCCGAAGGCCGCGGTCCGCAGTTCCAGCCGGCCGGAGAAACCCGCATCCACCATCGCGAGGGCAGGCGCCGCCCCCCCCAAGTCTTCCACCGCCGGCGGCAGCGGATTCGGCGCCGTCGCGACCAAGGGTCCTGAACCCGGAACCGGCGCGACAACCTGGTAAACGACCACCCCGAGGGTCGCCAGGAGAGCGATCATGGCCGCTGCAGCTACGAGCTTGCGGAACACCAGATGCACGACGCCCGCGGTCCGCCGCGAGGAGACCGGGTGCTCCTGAAGGAGCGTCTTGCGCTCGAGCGTGTGCTTGATCTGTTCGAGCAGGTCGCCGGGGGCCTCGGCCGGGGGCAGCGAGCAGAACAGGGTCCTGCAATTCTGAAGCTGCCGCAGACGCCGGGCAACCGCCGGATCGTGAGCCGCCATGCGCTGCACCTCCGTCCGCTGACGGGGGGACAGCTCCCCATCCATGAAACTGCTGAGCAGTTCATCGAGATTCGGGTTCGGCTTCATTTCAGCATGGCCTCCAGTATCTCCCTGAGATTGCCCCGGGCCCGGCTGAGCCGGCTGCGGACCGTTCCGAGTTCAATGTTCAGAACTTCGGCAATCTGGGCGTAATCCATACCCTCGATGTCGCGGAGCACGACCACGGCCCGCTGGGGCTCTTCGAGCTTCAGCAGACACTTCCTGGCCAGCTCGCAGAGTTCCCGACTCTGAGCCACGGCGGCCGGATCGACCGCCCGCTCGTCGCTGAGGCAGTCCCTCAGCATCAGCGAGGTCGTTCCGTCCGGCTCCGTTTCTTCGGCATCCAGGGACCGAGCGGCCGTTCGACTGCTCCGCTGGCAGTGGTTCAACGTCAGGTTCACCGCGATGCGAAACAGCCAGGTGTAAAAGCTGCTCTTGCCCTGGAACTTGTCAATACTCTCTATCACTTTGACAAACGCTTCCTGGACGAGTTCCGCCGCGTCGTCGGGATTTCCGCACATTTTCAGGATGACGTTGTAGATGCGGTTCTGGTACTTGAGAATGAGCCGTTCCATGGCCGTCGTGTCGCCCATCTGCGACTGCTGGACGAGCACGGAGTCGTCGATATTGATATTCGCCGCTCTCAAGTACACCACAACCTCATCAGAACAGCCTGTCCACGAAAACACCTCCCTTGCGACCGGAGATCACCAGCTTTGGGGGAGTTTATCATCGCAGATTCCGTGGTTGTGGTCAATGGAATTTGGCGTCCGTCGCAGGACATCTCGCCCGCCGGCCTTGCGGCTGTGTCCCTTCGGCGCAGGACGCCGATAAAACAAAAAGGCTGGCGGTCCATCACAACCGTCAGCCTCGATCTTTTTCATTGCCCCGTGTGTGCAGGCGCGCCGGTTGCGCCGCGAACGATTCAGGCCGGCCGACGCCCGTTCAGATCATTCAAAGGCGATCCCCAGGCCGATGTTGGCGTCGTCCAGGGTGTGGCGACGATCCACACGGACGACGCGTCCCTTCTTGATCCTGGCGTACTGTCCCTTTTCCTCGGCAAGGGCATCGGTCCGCGGGAAATTCAACTCCACCACGCTGCCCTCGCGGACCGGCGTGCTGAGCGGAACGGTAATCAGAGCGCCGGTCTTGCTGACATTGGCGCTGCGACCGTTGAAGAAGCGGTCCGCCTCAGGCAGCCAGACACTGACCGGCCACGAAAGATCCATCCTTCTTTCCTTACGCTGCTCGACCAAGGTTTCCATGTCATGAACCTCCATTGCACCTGGAACCATCGACGGAACAGTCATCGACATGGATAACATGGGAGCTTTATAGAATTTAGCGAATATGCCGACTGAGACGACATTTTTCCTGGTTGATCTCGCACCGCATCGACATCCGTCCCGATTATCGGTCATACGGAGACCTCGCGTGCAAGAACGTTCTTCGACTCCTCTTGCGATGCGAGACCCTTTCGGGTATCGTTCCATTCATGGCAGCACGAGTCATCGGAATCAATGGTCAGCAGGGAGATCTGGATCGCATCAAGGAAGCGGCACGGATCGTCGAGGATGGCGGCCTGGTCGCCTTTCCGACGGAGACCGTCTACGGCATCGCCTGCCGAGTCCACCCCCCTGCCTTGGCGAGACTGGATCGGATCAAGGGTCGCGATGCGAGCAAGCACTACACCGTGCACATCGGACAGATCGACGAGTACCGCAAGTACGTGCAGGGAATCGGGATACAGACCGAGAAGCTCATCCGGCACGCGTGGCCGGGCCCGTTGACTCTCGTGTTCCATCCGGCGCCCGCGCAGATCGCGGAACACAGGAATCGCCTCGGCTGCGACGTCGCGGACACGATCTACAAGGACGGCTCGGTCGGCATACGCTGTCCGGACCACCCTGTCGCGTCGCTGCTGCTGCGTCTGGTGGACGCGCCGGTGATCGCGCCCAGCGCCAATCGGGCGGGCAGCCCCCCCGCTACCGAAGCCGCCGGCGTCGTCGCCGAGTTGAGCGACGACGTGGACGTCATCCTGGACAGCGGCGTCTGCAAGCTCGGCAAGAGCAGCACCGTCGCGACGGTCGGACACGACGGCATTCACGTGCTGCGTGAGGGCGCGTACTCGATCGAAGACCTCACGAAGGGGTCCACGATCGCGTTTCTGTTCGTCTGCACGGGCAATACGTGCCGCAGTGCGATGGCGGAAGGCCTGTTCCGCAAACACCTGGCGGAAAAACTGGGCTGCAACATTGACGGCCTGAAGAAACGGGGCTATAACGTCCTCTCAGCAGGCACGATGAATATGGCTGGCGTTCCCGCCAGCGTCGAAGCCGTGGCGGCTTGTGCGCTGCAGGGAGTAGACATAGGCAGTCATGTGAGCCGGCCTTTGACCCGATCTCTCATCAACGCCAGTGACTACGTCTTCTGCATGACGCGGGCTCATCGTGAACAGGTCATCTACCTGTCGCCAGAGGCGGAAGGGAACTGTCACCTCCTCGTCCCCGGCGGCGAGGTTCCTGACCCCATAGGTCAGCCGCAGGAGTGCTTCAACAAGTGCGCCGCCCTGATCGAAGCGGCCGTGAAAGCAAGAATAAGTGAGTTCGCATTATGAGAGTAGCAGTGGGAAGCGACCACCGGGGTTACGACGCCAAACAGTTGATCAAAGCCATCGTGGGCCAGATGGGACACGAGTGCATTGACGTCGGGACCGAGAACGCGACGCCGGTCGACTATCCCGACCTGGCCTACGTGGCCGCCAAAACCGTGTCGGACAAACAGGCCGACAGGGCCATTCTGATTTGCGCCACGGGCCTGGGCATGAGCATCGCCGCCAACAAGGTTCGAGGCATCCGAGCGGCTCTGTGCCACGACGAACTCAGCGCGCGGATCGCGCGGGACCACAACGACACGAACGTCCTGTGCCTCTCGGGAGACCAGATCGGCGAGGTGCTGCTCCGCAGGATCGTCGAGGCCTGGATGACCACGGAATTCAGCGGCGGCCGTCATCAGCGACGGGTCAACAAGATCGCTGCCATCGAGGACGGCCGCGACCCGCGGGAGATCTCGAACGGGTAGCGTTCACACGGGGCCCCGCCAAGGAGAGCGGGATGCCCCCGCCCCCGCAGGTCTACTCCAGCTTCTGTTGCAGTTGATCCAGCACGGACCGCACCGACTTGATCTGCTCCTGCAGCTCGATCATCTGCTGCGTCTGCGCCTTGAGCCGGTCGCTGAGCAGATCGACCTTCGACTGGGCGGTCCTGGCGTCTTGTATCGCTGCATTCCGCGCTTTGGTCAGGGCAGCCACCTGTTTCTCCAGCGTGCCTCGGGTGTCAATCAGGCCGGAAACCATCTTCTGGAGATCGTCCCGCGATTTCACCAGCTCTTCCACCCGCTGTTGGAGCTGACCGCCGGAGGCGGTCAACTGCTCGACCTTGGCCGCCAGATCGCCGCGAGCCTTGTCGAGATCGCTGACCCTGGCTTCCAGGCCGGTGCGGGCCGTCGTCAGACCCTCCACCTGCTTGCGAAGATCTTCCTCGGCCTTCCTGGAATCCGCCAGTCCCGATTCGGCGTTCTTCAGCGAGGCTTGCAGCTTCGTCACATCGCCCTGGAGATCGGTCTTTTCCCGCTGGCTCTTGTCGAGCGCCGTCCTGAGCTGCTTGATCTGGGCGTTCGACTCCGCCTGCTCCTTGGCGGACCCGTTGCACCCGCCGCCGGCCAGCAAACAGATCGCCGCACCGATGCCGACGATCATGAACCATCTGTTCATCAATCCACTCCTCCTTTCCATCACGTGCATTGCATCGCGAACGACCGTTCCTCCCGGCGCGGGGTCCACCGCTTCCCGTCTCGGCCCGGTCTCATTCGCCTTTTCATCACACCCTGGCGGGAGAAGGCCCCCGCTGTGTTCCTGCCGTTCGGCCTGTGCTGACGATTCGCGTCCCGGACTTCCCGCCCGCCCGCACCCCGTGGTCCGTCCCGACGGACCGCCACTTGCGATAGCGACTCTCAACCAGATCGCGGATGGACATCTGCTGCAGTTGGGACAGCGCCTGGGCAATATAGGATTCTACGTTGTACACGGTATCGTGGACATTGCGGTGGGCGCCGCCGACGGGCTCGGCGATGATCTCGTCGACGAGTCCCAGCTTGTGCAGGTCCTTGCTGGTCAGCTTCAAGGCCTGGGCGGCATCCGGCGCCTGCGACCCGTCGCGCCAGAGAATGGCCGCACAGCCCTCCGGCGAGATCACCGAGTAGTACGCGAACTCGAGCATGGCCAGGCGGTCGCCGACGGCAATGCCCAGGGCCCCGCCGGAACCCCCTTCCCCGATACAGACGCAGACAATCGGAACTTTCAGACGCGACATCTCGGTCAGGTTGACCGCAATCGCCTGAGCCTGGCCGCGTTCCTCGGCGCCGATGCCCGGATACGCCCCCGGCGTATCGATCAGCGTCACAATCGGCAGGCCGAACTTCTCCGCGAACTTCATCTTCGCCAGAGCCTTGCGATAGCCCTCCGGGTTCGGACACCCGAAGTTGCAGGCGATCTTCTCTTTCGTGGTCTTGCCCTTGTTCTGCCCGACGACCAGCACCTTGTTCCGCGCGATCTGCCCGATGCCGGTGACGATGGCGCGGTCGTCGCCGAAGCAGCGATCCCCGTGCAACTCGCGGAAGTCCTTGACCATCAGGTTCAGGTAGTCCGTCAGGAGGGGTCTCTGCGGATGCCGGGCCACCTGGACCGTCTGCCACGCGGTCAGGCTCGAATAGACCCGCTTGAGTTCCGCGATCCGGTCGTTCTCGAGACGCCGGATCTCCACAGAGTAGTCGATCCCCTTCTTCATGCCGAGCTTGCGAAGTTCCTCCACCTGCCGTTCCAACTCGGCCACCTTCTGCTCGAAATCGAAGTATCCACCACCTAGTCTACTACCTTCGGGCGCCATAGTCCTCATTCGACCCACTCGATACGTGGGCGCAATCAGTCCTTCTGTCAGCCAGACACCTTGTCGTGTATACAAAAAACCGGCCGCTCACTCGCGGCACTGAGGTCCTTGTCGCCGATTCCTTCGGCTGCTCTGTAGAACTCCAATTTAGCATTTGCCCACGCCAAATGAAAGAAAAAAAATTGACAGCCGGTCGGAGCGACTATAGTCTTGTGTATCGCCTGTGCGGCACACTTCTCTTAAGGTCTTATTAGTGAAGAGCTTACGACAGATTTCCATCGTAGGATTGGGGCTTCTGGGCGGCTCGATCTCGCTGGCCGTGCGCGAGCGTATGCCCGGCGTCGCGGTCGTCGGATACAGCCATCGACCCGCGACGAGGCGCAGAGCCAGGAACCTGGGAATCGTGACCCGGGTCGCGGGCGATTTGGCCGCTGCGACCAAGACCGCCGACCTGGTCATCCTGGCAACCCCCATCTTCACCTTCGAGCAGTACTTCGCGGACCTGGCCGGCACAGTCCCGTCGCAGTGCATCGTTACCGACGTCGGCTCCACCAAGCTGCTCCCCCACCAGTGGGCCGACCAGAGGCTCGGGAAGTCGGCTCGTTACGTCGGATCGCATCCGATCGCCGGCTCGGAGCAGCGAGGCGTCGAGTTCGCTCGGGACGATCTCTTCGACCAGGCGCGATGCATCCTGACCACCACGGCGACAACGGACCGCGCCGCCGTCCGGATTCTCCGGGAGTTCTGGTCTGCCCTCGGGTGCAATGTCCACGTCATGAAGCCGGTCGACCACGACCGGGTCTTCGCCAATATCAGCCATCTGCCTCACGTGATGGCCGCCGGACTGGTCAACGCCAGCGACGAGGAGGACATGAAGTACGCCGGCAAGGGGTTCCTCGACAGCACGCGAATCTCCTCGGGCCCCGCGTCGATCTGGACGGATGTCCTGGTCGCCAACGGACCGAACATCACCGACGGCCTGGACCGTGCCATTGTCGAGCTGTCCAAGCTGAAGGAGGCCATCCGGAACGGCAATAGAGAGCGGATCACGGAGTTGCTGGAGACGGCCCGGCGCAAGCGGGCCGCACTCGTCAAGTACAAGATCAGGAAGAAGGAACTACTGTAGTGAGACAATGGCGTTTTGAGGTGTTCAACCGGCCCGGCCTTCCGGACGTGCAAGGCAATAGCGTACTGGCGGACATTCGGGAACTGGGAATCACGACCATCGAGGTCGTCCAATCGGCGAGGGTCTTTCTGATCGAAGCCGATTTCGACAAGGCCTTCGCGGAGCGGGTGGCCTGCGAGCTGCTGACGGACCCGGTGTGCGAGCAGCACTACCTCGGGCGGAGCACCGCCCCGCCGGGATTGGCCAAGGCGACGCTGATCGAGGTCCATCTCAAGAGCGGCGTGACCGACCCGGTCGCCGAGTCCGTCATGGCGGCCCTCAGGGACATGGGCGCAAATCCCGCCGGCGTGCGGACCGCACGCAAGTACGTGCTCCTGGGCGAGAGGATCAAGCCCGCCCAGATCGACCAGATCGCCCGCAAGGTCCTGGCCAACGACGTGATCGAGGACGTCGTGATCGGCGACGACGCGGAGCCGCCGAGCCCGCACCTGAAACCCTACGAGCTGAACCTCGTCCATTGGCCCATCCGCGACCTCGACGACGACGGACTGACGGCCTTGAGCAAGCAGCGGGACCTGTTCCTGAACCTCGTCGAGATGAAGACGATTCAGGACTACTTCCGTCGTCTGGAACGGGAGCCGACCGACATCGAGCTCGAATCCATCGCCCAGACCTGGAGCGAGCACTGCGTCCACAAGACCCTCAAGAGCGAGGTGGACATGACCCACGACGGTCAGAAGGTCCACTTCGACAACCTGCTCAAGGAGACCGTCTTCAAGGCCACCCAGCAGCTCAACAAGGACTGGTGCATCTCCGTGTTCGCCGACAACGCAGGCGTGGTCGAGTTCGACGAGCAGTCGGCGGTGTGCTTCAAAGTCGAGACGCACAACCACCCCTCGGCGCTCGATCCGTACGGCGGGGCCGCCACCGGCATCGGCGGCGTGATCCGCGACCCGATGGGGACCGGCATGGGCGCCCGCCCGATCGCAAACACCGACATCTTCTGCTTCGGCCGGCCCGACAAGAGCCTGGACGAGATCCCCAAGGGCGTCCTGCACCCCCGACGGATCATGCGCGGCGTCGTCGCAGGCGTCCGCGATTACGGCAACCGCATGGGCATCCCCACCGTCAACGGCGCGATCTACTTCGACGACCGCTACATGGCCAATCCGCTCGTCTACTGCGGCAACGTCGGCATCATGGACAAGACCAAGGCCTTCAAGCACCAGCAGGCGGGCAACCTGATCGTCGTGGTCGGCGGTCGGACCGGACGCGACGGGATCCACGGCGCCACCTTCTCCAGCGGCCAGATGACGCACGAGCACGAGACGATCTTCTCGCACGCGGTCCAGATCGGCAACGCCATCACCGAGAAGAAGATGCTGGACGTGCTCATTCAGGCCAACGAAGCCGGTCTGTACGAAGCGATCACCGACTGCGGCGCGGGCGGACTGAGCAGCGCGGTCGGCGAAATGGGCTCCGAGCTCGGCGCCGAGGTAGAACTCGAAAAGGTCCCGCTCAAGTACACCGGCCTGAGCTACACGGAAATCTGGATCAGCGAGGCCCAGGAGCGAATGGTCCTGGCGGTCAAGCCCGAGAATCTCGACGCGATCCAGAGGATCTTCGCAGGCGAGAACGTCGAATCGACGGTCATCGGACGCTTCACAGGCGACGGCAAGCTCCGCCTCCGCTACGACGGACAGCAGGTGGGCGAGCTGGACATGAGCTTCCTCCATGACGGCGTCCCCAAGTACAAACGCCAGGCGGTCTGGACAAAACCTCGCGTCAGCGAGCCGACGCTGGCGGAGAAAGACAACTACAACGACGACCTGCTGCAGATCCTGTCGTCCTTCAACGTCGCCAGCAAGGAGTGGGTGATCCGCCAGTACGACCACGAGGTCCAGGGCGGTTCCGTGGTCAAGCCGCTAATGGGAGTCGCCAACGACGGGCCGAGCGACGCTGCGGTGGTCCAACCCAAGTTCACCTCCCGGCGAGGCGTCGCCCTCAGTTGCGGCATGAACCCCCTGTACGGCGATATCGATCCCTACTGGATGGCGCTGGCGGGCATCGACGAAGCGATTCGCAATCTCGTCTGCGTCGGCGGGCGGGTGGACCGCATCGCCCTGCTCGACAACTTCTGCTGGGCCCGATGCACCGATCCCGAGGTCCTGGGCAGCCTCGTCCGGGCCGCCCAGGCCTGCTACGACGGCGCAATGGCGTTCCAGGCGCCGTTCATCTCGGGCAAGGACTCCCTCAACAACGAGTTCGTCTGCGAGGACGGCTCGCTCATCCGCATCCCGCCCACCCTGCTGATCAGCGCGATGTCCCTGGTCGATGACATCGACCGGTGCGTCACGATGGACCTCAAAAAACCCGGGAACATCCTGTTCATCGTGGGCAGGACGAACAATGAGCTGGGCGGCTCGCACTTCTATCAGGCTCGCGGGCACACGGGCGCCAACGTCCCCAAGCTCGATCTGACGCTGGCGCCGAAGATCGCCCGCCAGATTGCGTCGGCCATCGCCGACGGCCTGGTCGCGAGCTGTCACGACTGCTCCGAGGGCGGCCTGGCGGTCGCCCTGGGGGAGATGGCCTTCGCCGGCGGCTTGGGCGCCGAAGCGGACCTCCGCGGACTGCCCAGGGGCAAGGACTGCTCGCGGACCGACGTGCAACTGTTCAGCGAGTCGAACAGTCGATACCTCGTCGAGGTGGCGCCGAAGCACTTCGACGCCTTCGCGAAGAAGATGCTGAATCTGCCGTTCGGACAACTGGGCGTCGTAACCGAGACGCCAAGCCTGGTCGTCAAGGACGCCGACGGCCGGAGTATTATCGACGCGCAGATCGACCAGCTCAAGCAGGCGTGGCAGAAGACGTTCAACTGGTGAGAGAATCCGAAGAAAGCACGAATGACCAGAATCCGAAATCCAAGACGGAGCACCCGAGGGACCGCAGCGTTTCGGTTATTTGGATTTCGGTCCTTTGAATTTGTTTCGAGCTTCGTGCTTCGGATTTCGAGTTTTGCTTTTTGAGGCAGAGATGGAACAAGTCCGAGCAATAGTCCTGCGGGCCGCGGGAATCAATACCGACCTGGAGACCCAATATGCGTTGGAGCTGGCCGGCGCCAAGGCCGACCGCGTCCATATCAATCGAGCGATCGAGGACAAGGGATTGCTCGATCAGTATCAGATCCTGATCTTCCCGGGCGGATTCAGCTACGGCGACGACGTCGCCGCCGGCAAGATCATGGCCAACCAGGTCGCCCACCATCTCTCGGAGGCGGTCGGGAAGTTCATCGACGACGGCAAGCTCGTCCTGGGCATCTGCAACGGATTCCAGGTCCTCGTCAAGGCGGGCATCCTGCCGGGGGGCTCGGAACAGAAGGCAGGAAGATCAGAAGGTGAGAAGGTGAGCATGGAAGAAGACAAGACTGTCCGACCTTCTGACCTTCTCAACTTCTCACCTTCCCTCCGACAGGAAGATGTCACCATCACCTACAACGACAGCAACAAGTACGAGGACCGCTGGGTCTACCTCATGCCCCAGACGGACCGCTGCGTATTCATCGAGCCGCAACGGCAGATCTGCGTGCCCATCGCGCACGGAGAAGGCAAGATCGTCACGAAGAACGAGGAGACTCTCCAGAGACTCAAAGACGAGGGCTGCATCGCCTACAAATACGTCGACGAACAGGGCCAGGAAGGCCCCTACCCGATCAATCCCAACGGCTCCATCGAGTCCATCGCCGGCCTGACGGACCGCACCGGGCGGGTCCTCGGACTCATGCCGCACCCCGAGCGGTACGTCCGGCGGACCCAGCACCCCCACTGGTCCCGACTGGGCGAAGACCTCGACCCGGACGGCATCAAGATCTTCCGCAACGCAGTCAAATACGTCCGCGAGAACCTGTAGCACGGCACTACCTCCTTGGTCATGTGCCAGCCAGCGAATCACTGTGTTCCAATACAGCGATCCCCAAGCCCTTCGCTTTGAGCCGAGCATCATGGAGGATACGTAGGACCTTGGGAGAAAGGAAGTTGAACCGGGCCTGTTTGACGAGTACAATTGACCTATGGAATACAGGTACACGGAGTACTTTGAGAATCAGGTGCTGCGGAAGCGGCCGTATCTGCGGAAAGAGTGGTGCATTCATGTCATTGAGCACCCTCTCCGTATGGAGAGACAGGAGAATAACCGGTTCCGTTTCTGGGGTGTCATTGAGGAATTGGGAAATGCGGTGCTGCGGGTCGTGACTCTCGAAGACAAGAGGACGATTCACAATGCGTTCCCTGATCGGAGATTCAAGAAATGAAATTGAACTACTATCCTGAAACGGATTCGCTCTACATTGATCTGGTCAATCGGTCGAGCGCCGAGAGCCGAGAGGTCTCTGAAGGGGTCGTCCTCGACTACGATGCGGCCGGCAACCTCGTGGGGATCGATATCGACAACGCCAGCAGTAAACTGGATCTGCGAGAGCTCACATTGAGCAAACTACCCACGGAGACGCAAACCCTGTCGCGGTAGGAGAATCAAGCGAGTCAAGTCCGCTTCATGGGGGGCGGCGTACATCGACAACGCCGACGTAGGGGCAGGGCTGAAGGCGCTGGGGCGGAGTGGTCGATTCCCGGTAGTCTGCGTTCACTGGCCCGGGGTGGGTTCGGCGGCTTGCCAGTTGGTTGGGTCGTTTCCCGACTTGCCGGCGCCGGATTCGATCCGATGGAGGGAAAGGCCCTGCCCGTCGGCTTCGACCGGCCAGGGAGTCGCATCGCTATAGATCACCTCGTCCACGATGACCCATGCGACCGGAGAGGCCGGGTTGTCGCCGGGCATGGACTTCTCCAGGGCCACCCGCTCGCCGCCGTTCGACAGATTGCCCTTCCACGGGCCCAGGAGTCTGATGCCCGCGCGGAACGAGGGGTCCACGTACAATTCGGTGAACGCGGCCGCCCGCGAGGCATCTACGAGGGGGTCGAAGCCGACGACGATAAGGTGTTCTCCCGGATCGATCTCAGTCCCGGCTGGGAAATCGTACTCCACCCCGCCGTCGAGTCGCCAGACCACGTTCCCGCCGCCAAAGGAGATCGACTCGCTCAACGGGTTGTACAGCTCGATGTATTCCTCGTTGGCGTCGGGCGGGTGATACATCAGTTCGCTGATCACGAGGTCCGAGATCGGGTTGGCGTTGGCGGTGCCGGGCGAGGGCGCCAGGCGGAACCAGTAGTCGCCGCCGTCGGGGTAGCGGCCCAGCGCGACGTTGGGTTCCTGTGCCTTGAACCGCACCGTGTCCGCGACGCGGTCGGCGGTGGTGCCTGGCAGGTACGACAGGAAGAGTTCCTCGCCGTCCTGGCTCAGGCCGAAGGCGCGGATATCGTCGAAGACCGCGTAACCCCCCGCCGGGACCAACGTCTCCGGGACCGCCCACTTCCTGAGATCCGCAACGTCGTCGCTCAGATACCAGTCGGCCAGGGTCACCGCCCCCGTCGTCGGGTTGTACAGCTCGATCCAGTCGCGGCCGGTCACGGGATTCGCCAGAAACTCGTTGATCCGCACCGTCGTTTCGGGCTCGGGATCATCCCGGCCGGGCGAGCCGCCGACGTATGTGCTGACCCGCCAGTTGCCGGGCCAGTTCAGCGAGCCATCGGGCTCGCCGGGCAGGGCCGAATCCAGCGGGACGAGCGAGTGCCCGCCGCCGTCGGCGGCCGGGGGCCAGCCGCGACCGTCGCCGTACTCGAACTCGGCGATGGTCCCGTTCCACCTGTCCACCAGCGAGACGCGCTCGCCTTCGTTGGCCAGACGGCCGGCGTACTTGCCCGCGATGAGACCCGAGAGCGCCGTGCCATAGCGGGACAGGAACGCCTGCTCGTTCGCGACAACCAGGACGAACCGGCCCGGGCCGAGGCTCGTGTCGTCGCTCTCTGCGAAGCGAAAGGTCACGCCTCCGTTGAACGAGACGCCGCTCAGATCCAGGGTCTTGTCGCCGATATTCTTGATCTCGATGAACTCGAACTCGTCGTTGTCGGCGCCGTCGCCCAGTTCGGGCGGGTTGTACATCAGCTCGGTGATCCGCAGATCCGCCAGGATTCCCGCCGCGACCGGCTCGCCCGCGACGAACTGCACGGGATTGGACCAATGGCTCCACCGGCCGGTGTCGTCCTTCATCCGGCAGCGGACTCGATAGGTCCGCCCCGGCCTGGCGGCGGTCGCCGGCAGCCAGATCCCGCTGCCGAACGCCTTGATCTCACCGCTCTCCCAGGCCGCGTCGATCTCGTACTTGCCCGGCGCCCCCTGCACGGTCACGGACGCGCCGGTCTGCACCGACTCCGCCAGCAGGCGCGCGTTGATATAGCAGTCGGAACTGCTCGATATGTGCGAATTGAGCACCTGGATCGCGATGACATTGTCGCCCTGCACGAGCCACGTGCGGGAATCGCCCAAGTCATGCGTGACGAAATTCGAATTGTCTATGGCGCTGACCGCGGTATCCGAGTACGGGACGTTCTCGCCTCGGACATTGTCCTGGAAGGCGAGGACGCCGTTGATCCACAGGTTCACGCCGTCGTCGAACTTCACGTCGAGGGTCAGCCGGCCGAGGGCGTCGAGGTCGGCGACGTGGAAGGTCCTGCGGAGATACACACTGGTGTAGTTGTAGCGCATGTCCGCCAGGTTGGTTGCGGCGGGCTCGTCACTGCCGTACCCGATGATCGTCCGGCCGGAGAGCCACGAGGAGTCGTCGAAGTCGAGCTGACGCCAGGCGCCCGGCGCCACGGAGGGCTCCTCCATGCCCTTGAGGTACTTCCACATGCCGCCCTCGGGCACCACGATGATCGTCTCGCCGCCGTCCTGTATCGCGGCCCGCGAGCCCGCCGCCACCTCGGCGATCCGCCACTTCATCGCGCCGAACGTGCCGGCGCCCTGGGGATCGGAGAAGGCGGAGACGCTGAACGTCAACGCGTTGACGGGGAACCCCGCCGGCGCCGTCGGCTGGATCTGTGGCGTGTCGGGAATGGCCTCGTCGGCGGCCTTGCCGGCCAGGTAGATGACCCGCTCGGCCACGTAGTCCTTCATCACCTGAACCATGCCCTCGAAGGTCCGCTCGTAGCCGCGATCGACCGCCTCCTGGTAGAAGCGTCCCTGTCCCGCTTTGAAGCTGGCCTCCTGGTCGATGTACGTGGGGTAGGCGCCCTCGCCCAGGGCCCAATGGTAATCCCACATGCACCGGTCGGCATCGGCCAGGGACAGGCCGCCGGAAGGGTCGTCGATGACCCCGGCGTAGTCGTCGATCAACTGGTTCGTCTGGTCGGTGTTGAACAGCAGGTCAATGACCTCCCGCAGACGGTTCTTGTTCTCGATGTCGATGGAGCTGTAGGTCAGCACGCCCGCCCGACGGAACGGATCGTCCGGATCGTTGCTGCCGTAGTAGGTGGTCCACGTCAGATCGAGGTCCCAGGGGAGTTGCCACCACTGGTCTGTCTCCGGATGGTGATAGAGGAACCAGTTCTTCTCGGTGATGTCGCCGTGGTGGACGGCCTGATAGATCGCGTGGTAGCCGTAGTAGGCGTCGAGGTTCACGTTCCGGCGCCACCACGATTCGTCGGCGTTCTGGTATCTGCCGAGGAACTGATTGAGATCCGACCAATCCGAGGGCTGCGTCGGACCCTGGTTGTTCTGCTCGTCGTTGCTGTAGTCCATTTTGAAAGTATTGCCGTCGGGCAGGCCGTGCTCTTCGAGGAACCGGCCGTCCACGCCCTCGATGGTCATGTACAGGCCCCAGAAGTCCCCGTCGTACTGCGTGCCCTGGGTCGTCAGGGGCGCGTGGGCCGCGTTCTGCGTCCCGTCTTCGTGCAGCTCGTCGATGATGCGGAAGTGCACGTAGTTCGTCTTCGACGCCGGACAGCCCGCCAGGTCGAACAGGCGGAACGACAGGGCCTCGAACATCCCCTGCTCGCCCCGCTGCCCGAAACTGCCCTGCTGGATGCAGGCGGAGAAGTTCAGCTTGTCCCACGTCGTGTCGTAGGGCTCGCCGTAGTCGTCGCGAGCCTGGAAGTAGTGCCCCCGGCCGAAATCCAGTTTCCACATGCTCTTCGACATCGAGTACCGCCACACGCCGCCGCGGGCGCGATAGCGGATGTGGTCGTAGACCCGGCCGTCGTAGACGAGCGTCCCGTACCAGCGGAACTCGTTTCCGCTGCACTTCGACAGCCAGGTGCAGTCCTCCACGTCGCTCTTCTTGCTGAGGAGATGATAGACAGGCAGGCTCCGCATGACCTCCGCGGGGAACTCGATCTCCGTCGTGACGCCGGGCTGCACCGCTCCGCGCCAGGCGGGGACCCCGTCATAGACGAAGTACGCGAAGTTCGGCTGCGGATCGTCCGCATAGGGCGCCGCCGTGGTGGCGCCCAGAACGTCCGTCGCCGCGATGCGGTATCGAACCAGGTTGCGGTGCACCTGAGCCTCCGCGGGGATCTGCACGCTATAGATCCCGTCCCCTGCCCTCGCGTCGCCCAGGAGGCCGTTGTCGTGCATCTTGATGCTGGTCCACTCGGCGTCGTACCGCAGATCGGTCTTGGCGATATAGTCCCCCGGCGTAACGACCTGATAGCGCAGCGTCACTTCGGGAATCCACTGGTCATCGGTGATCTTGGCCGTGACAGTCACGACCTGGCCGCCCTGGGGCTGCCTGGGCAAATGGTTCACCTGTCGGACACGCGGCGGCACGTTCTCCACGAACACACGGTTGGCCTCGCACGGCGTCGGATACGCCGACCGCCAACTGCCGCCCAGGTCGTTGTCCGACCGCGGATTCATCAACTGGAGCGAAGGACCCGTGCCCGGCGAGGTCTCCGGCACCGCGTCGCCGACAGTCGGCCAGGGGAACCCGAGCTGATAATCGACCTCATCGACGACCGCCCCCGAAGCATCGCACAGGACCACCCGCTCGCCCTCGCCGTCCAGCCCGCCGGCATAGGGCCCGAACACCGAGCCGGCCGGCAGCGGAACCCGATCCGCCCCGTACTTCGCCATCAACTGATCCGGGTCCTGCGCAACGACCAGGAACCCGCCCGCGGCCAGCGTCGTCCCTTCCGGAAAGCTGTAGAGCACCCCCTCGACGAACGACCAGCCCGACAGGTCCGCGTCCGCCGTCCCGAAGTTGTGCAATTCCACGAACTCCACCAACTCGGTCTTCACATCGGGGTTCGTGTGCAGCTCGTTGATGACTATGGAGGCCCCAGCCCCATCGGCCGCGAACACAACGCCCGTTCGCGGCGTGCCCATGAAGGCATGGCTCCCAGGAAGAAACCGCCTTACGGCGTCACTACAAACCTCGCCCCCGAGCAGGCACAGAACCACCATGACCACCGCCGCCCGCGGAAATCGATTCGATACGCGCACGTTCCATCCTCTTCCATTCCCCGATCATGGGCTGGTCGTCGCGCCGCGCACGACGCATCCGCCCCGCGCCGCCACATCCGATTCTATTCGATTGGCCCCTTCCAAGTCAAGGTCGGCCAGCGTCTCGGGATCGCCCGTGTCTGTGCGAGTTACCGGGCGTCCAGGATGCCGGACTGAGGCCACTCTTGCCGGCAGTCACAGAATCCGAGACTCCAAGCTCGACTCCGCCGGATTGTCATTCCCGCGAACGCGGGAATCCAGGCTTCTTCACCACGAAGAGCACGAAGCGACACGAAGGGGTCCAACGCACGACGAATCCCCCGGTGCGAATCCATCCCCGTGATTCCCCGAGCCTTCTCAATCCGCAGATTTCGCCGATTTGCGCAGATTACAGAAGACACACCGCCTGAATTGGAGGCTGGGAGGACCGAAATTCAGGAGCAACCCTCGCTCCAAGTGCGTCGCTTTCAGATAGTTGAGTATCTGAGCCTCTTCGATGCCCGACAGCATTTGCAGCGCCTTGAGCTCTACGATGACGGAGTCGTAGCAGACAAAGTCCGCACGGTAGGTGCAAGACAGACGTCTGCCTTTGTAGTGGACCGGTAAATCCAACTCCCTCATGTACGAGATTCCCCGCTCCGTGAGTTCTACTGCCATCGCCTCCTGATACACTGCCTCCAGAAACCCCGGACCAAGTTGCCGGTGCACCTCCATCGCGGCTCCAATGATTGCGTGCGTTTGTTCATCTCTTGAATCTGCGTCAATCTGCGTAATCGGCGGATTCATTTCGTCTTCCCGGCCCTCTCATTCGAAACACCTGCTTACTTGATGGATCGTATTCTCCGCAGCCAACCGACCTCCGTCAAGCGGATTACCTCTCTTTGTTCATAGAAGCCTTTTCAATCCGCAGATTTCGCCGATTTGCGCAGATTACAGAAGACAAGCCGCTTGAACCGGAGGCTGGGACAGCTCTTGAATCTGCGTAATCGGCGGATATACTTCGTCTTCTCCCCGGCCCACGGCCTCCCGCCTGGGCACTTCTGCTCCTCCCGCTCTTCTAATTCGTGAACCCGGATGTGCCCCTGCAATCCCCCTTGGTTCTTCACTCAATCTCGTACTGACTGTATTCGGAGACGATCTGTATGATATACTTGACAGCTTGGTCGCAATTGGCGAACTGGATGCTATCAAGCACATCCGGCCCATCACGACGAATCAAATCACTTATCATGGCGTGCACGAACGATTGGGTTGCTCCAGTGACACCAGCAAAATCGAGCATGACAGTCTCGCCACATTCAATCGCAGGTCGCAGGTCGTTGTCTCGTATCTTGGCTGCGAGGTCCTTGTCTTCAGCAAACTCTGTTGCTATTGGCTTGATCTGAATTGTCTTCATACGAACGTTGGCCTCTTATACTCGTCCTTCTTACGTTTTACGTCAACGCTGTAGGCTTCACGTATTGCACCCATCAAAGCAGCAAACATTATGTCGGTCTCAAGTTGTATGTCGATGCCAACGAGCGTGCCTTGCCATTCGGGCATATTAACTCGCTTGGTATGGTGATCCTCTAATGGATTGGCATAGAGCACCACTTGTCGACCCGCGCGAATGGGCTTAAGTTTGAATAGGGCATTGCCTGAGTAGAGGATGAAGTAGTTGCGCGATGCACATGCGATGCTCTTCGTGAAGAAGAGACCAGCTCCCGCATTGTACGCGGTACCACCAATTCGAGAGGTTGTCCCACTATATCCTGGAGTAAGTGCCAGCACGAGCGCATCCCAAGCTGTTGGGACCCGGTGACATTGTGACATGGTGTGCTGAATCCCTATACCTGCGTCAGCCACACCGATGGAGAGGATACCGGATGAACGGAAGTACTGAGCACACAGAAATGCTCCACCCGGGCATTGTGCGTGTTCCAGCACATTTCGAACAATTTCACTTATGACGTAGCGAATTGGTTCAACTTGCTGAGGCTGTGCATGAAGCAACGGGATCATGTGGACAATGAAATCAGACAGCTCTCGGCTCGTTGAAATTCGCGACAGAGGTATAAAACGGCCTGCTTCCTCATGTGCCGTGATGCTGATATGGTGCGGAATGCAAACATGGTCAAACAAGCCCATTCTAATGAGATAAGGCACCGATCTGATGTTATGGACTTCGCCTCTATGTTCTCCGCCGTTGCGAGTCACCATGTCAGCCACACTTGCCGTGAAGGCCAGTACTGCAGGGTGAACCGCGACCCACCTATCATGCATGGAGAAATCGAGAACGCCAGGCTGTTCAGGGCTAAACTCGCTCAGAAATGCCTCAATATTCTGCAGACGCGCGCTGTTAGGCAAGTGCACTCGCATCCGGATATACCCCGTCTTTCTGTCTTGATAGCCTCATGCCGAACGCCGCATAGGAAGGCGTACACTACTCAGCGTGACCATAGACAATCAAAGGTGTCAGGTGCATTTCCTCGGCATCCTCAATCTCACAACGCCCTCTTGCATCGCCTTTGGTTTCCTGCGGGGCGGCTGCAAGCCGGCCCAACAGGTATCGATTATGGCTGTATGGGGAAGGCATGTCAAGGTCCGTTTTACGGGTCTTGACCGTCGCTCGTGTCTCGTATCTGGTGGCTCTTTCCGGTCCGCGGATCGCCGCGCTGTCGCCCGCAACGATGGAGTCTGATCCGTGTGAATCCGTGTCGAAGATTGGACGCGTGGCTTGGGAACCCACCCTACCCCCTTCGTGGTTTCAAACACAGGACCAGTCCGGCGGAACCTCTCATGCGAATCGACCATCGAGGTCCCGCGGTTGACAGGCGTGCGACTGGGCATCTCTATCCGGCGTCGGTGTCACGGGGCGCCATCCCCGGCCAGCGCGCGCCCGACGTAGACGACCTCGCCCACAGAAGACTCCGTGGCGCCACGGTAAAAACCAATGCCCTCCAACGTGCCGTCGAGCGCATTCGGATCCATCGTGATGGTCATCATGTCAATTCCGACGGTGCAGGAGTCGCCCTCGCACCTTTTGCCCTGCAGGCAGAGCGTGGCACGGATCTCGTTGTTCATGCGCTCCATGTTCCCAAAGAGGCTGAAGGTGAGATCCTCAGGGTCGGTAATCGCCAAGACGCCGCTGCACAGATAGTGGCCGTCGACCACCTTCATAACGCCCAGGCGAAGCGTTCCTGAGATCGGGGTCCCTTCGATTGTATTCGAGAAGGACCACAACTGCTCACCGACAAGACCGTCCGGGTCGCCGCCCCCTCCCCCCGCTCCTCGTTGGGGCAGAATGCCTACCAAACCGACAACACAGAGACCGACAAGAATTCCCGTAGTGAATCTCATCTCATTGTCCTTTCACTAGCGCAAGGTCATTATGGCTCGAAAACGATGATTGCGTGATTCCCTCGGCGGAGAAGTGCAGGCGTCAGGCATATCTTCTCACCATCCTCCACTCCCACGGGGCCTCTTGCATCGCCTTTGATCTCCCGCGTGGCGGCTGGGAGCCGGCCACACCGGAGTAGATTATGCCCATACGGGGAGGGGATGTCAAGGCCCGTTTTGCGGGCCTTGACCGTCGCTCGTGTCTCGTATCTCGTCGCTCGATGGATTCCCGCTTCCGCGGGAATGACGCCCAAAGAGCCTCTGCGTCTTGGCGTCTCTGCGTGAGAGAGTTCCTTTGTCTTCGCGTCCTTCGTGGCCTTCGCGGTGGGCGGAGCCCACCCTACCGCTGACCTTCTGGCCTTTGTCGCTCTTCTCAGTGGCCTCTGTGTCTCTGTGGTGAAGAGGAAGATGGATTCCCGCTTCCGCGGGAATGACAGCCAAGAGAGTCTCCGCGACCTCTGCGGTGAAACCCCCGTCATGAGGTAGGAATCGCACAATTCGTGCAACATCTGAAAACGGAAAACGCCTTCCGCGCAAGATTTTTTTTATTCCAGGCCGGAATTGAACTTATCGCGATTTTCGACTGTCACCAAACGCAGAATTTTCGACAAATTCGTGCAACATCGGGCAAGGGTAGAGGGACCACGTGGTCCGACGCGGCCCCTTTTGATCGATACTCGATGATCGATGACTGACGATTTCACAAGGAGAAGTCCGATGAGCGAGACCAAGCAGAGACCGCAGACGGGTCGGGCGCACCAACCGCGAGCCACGGGCCGCGAACCACGGGGTGGGACAGAGGACCACCGGCGGAGGGCGGTGCAACAGGCCCTCGCTGCGGCCCACGGGCGATCCGGTCCGGCGCTCGACGCACAGCACACGACACACGACGGACCCCGATCCGCCTGCGAGCGACGAGATACGAGCGACGAGCGACGCTCTTGCCCGCCCTGCTGCCGGGACTGCGTGTACGCGGCGACGCTGGAAGACGGGCCGCGACAACTACTGGTCTGCACCGGGTGTCCCGAATCGCCCGGGCGATTGAAGATCGCGAACGAGTCCGATTGCTGCCGGGGGTTCCAGAGGAGGCGGGTGCAGACCGGGCGGACGATCCCGCCGGAACCGACGGACGAGAGCATCCGCTACATCCCGCTGACCAAGGGCAAGTTCGCCATCGTCGATGCCGAGGACTACGAGCGGGTCGCAAAACACAAGTGGTGTGTGTCCGGCTCGGGCAGCCGGACCTACGCATACTGCCACGTGAATGGCAAGACTGTCGCCTTGCACCGCTTCCTCACGGATCCTCCGGCGCAAATGGTGGTCGATCACAAGGACGGGAACGGGCTGAACAATCGACGGAACAACCTGCGGGTCTGCACCCAGCAGCAGAACCTCTACAACAGCCGGCCCCATGGCAAGAGTTCGCGGTTCAAGGGCGTCTGCTGGGACAAGGGGAGGAAGCGATGGGTCGTGTATGTCCGCTGTGACGGGCGGAACCACTTCATCGGAGGTTTCAAGGATGAGGTCGAAGCGGCGCGGGCCTACGACCGCAAGGCACACGAGCTGGTCGGCGAGTACGCGTATCTGAACTTCCCGCATGAGATTCGCGGCGCAGGCTCCGACGCCCCCGTCCCCAGAGTCAGCGACCCGGCCGCGCTCACGGCAGAAACCAGAGGTATCACGTTCACTTTCCCGGCATCCCTCTTTCGGCCAGGGACGTCACGGCGTCACGGCTTTCAGCGCCACGCGATCCGAGCGGAAGACGTAGTCGGGCCAGAGCGGGCAGTTCAGGTCGATCCAGCACTTCACGCGATGGGCCTCTTCCGGCGTGAGATGGACATCGTAGTGCCCGCCGTCGAGGACCTGCCACAGGCGGCTCTTGACCGTGCCGAAGGTCAGTGGCTCGGCCTTCGAGTGCTCCCGACCCCAGGTGTAGTCGAAGTAGTCGACCCAGCCCTTGGCGATGATCGTCCGGTAGGACGCCGGGACGCCGTCGGAATCGGGCACTCCCGTCAGGTTGATCTGCCCTGCGTCCTGTGCATCGTGGCAGCGGATGCACCGGGCATCCCAGACCGGCTGCACCACTCGCTCGTAGGCAAAGGGCCCGGCCCCCCACGGCGGCGGCTCCAGCGTGCTGGGCGGGCGCCGCAACGCCAGCGGGACGCCGACCCTCCTGGGAGCCAACGTGCGGCTCTCGTGACAGCCGATGCAGCCGCGTTTCTCGCCCACCTGCAGTTGGACGACGCTGCGCATCCGCTGGATCTCGTTGTAGTCCGCGTCGAGCGCCTGGAAATACAGCACCTTGCCGGCCGGGGCGAAGAAACTGGCGGAGCCGTCCTCTTCCACCGGTGCGACGCCCAGGACGCCCTTGGCGACGTAGCTGGGCCAGCCATAGGGGCCGGTGACTTTGTGGGTGGGCGTCGCGTACCAATCCTCAAACGGCTCGTGGTCCCTCCGGTACTCGCCGTTGGGGAGTTGCTGGAGATCGGACCGGAGTTCCTGGCAGACGCGGATGTACTTCACCCTGCCTCGCGGAACCGTCGGCTCAATCCCCTGGTACACGTCCGCAACGAGGAACTGTCCCTCGGGAGGCGAACCCTCCGGCGGCTCCTCGATGTGCCCCAACGCCGGCGGCGGCGTCACCGGCCGCAGCAGCGTGGGCGACATGCTCCCGATGTTCGGATCGAGGTACAGCAGTTCGCGGTTGCCGAAGCGGTCGATCACGTACAGGCCAAACTTGTCGAAGGGCGCGTGGCTGCACAGGTAGTAGTCCCGGCTGATCGGGACGGGATCTCGAAAACACTGCTGTCTCGCCCAGCTCATATGGTAATGGGGCGCCACGTCCGGCGTGATGTTCGTGATGGCCGCGGGGTTGAACCGGCCTTTCGCGACGTCGATCAGGGCAATCGGGCCGTTCAAATCGCCGCCGTGCGAAACGAGCGTGCAGAGGATCTCGCGAGAGTCGGGGACCTCGCGGCCGTTCGCGTAGCAGTTCAGGGTGTCGTTGCCGAAGATCAGTTCGGGATGGGCGCCGTCGGGGCGAATCGCCCACAGCGTGTGCCCGAAATCGGCTCCCTTGTCCAGGTACTCCGAGCGCATCCAGATGATCCGCCCGTCGTTCATCATCGACGGCGTCCATTCGCTCAGATTGGCGTGAGACAGCGCGCGGAGGTTGCCGCCGTCAGCGTCCATGCGAAAGAGCACGAACGCCTGGGGCCGCCAGCAGAGGAACCGCGCCCGGCATCGGGTGCTGATGAACGCCAGACCGCCGTCGGGCAAGGGACAGGGGAAGTAGTCGTGAAACGGCCCCTCCGTGAGCTGCGTGAGACTGCCTCCGTCGGCGTCCATCGCGTAGAGATGATAGTAGCCGTCCAGGGCGTCGCGGTAGCCGAAATAGACTCTGCGGGCGGCAAAGTCGGCCACCGGATCGCGGGCGACGCCCTTCGTGGCGTCGAAGAGGGTCGTCACGGTCGCCCGCTCGGGCTCCAGGACCCCGTCGCGACGGGGCACGTCCAGAACGCAGACGCCCCCGCCGGGACCGCCGGCGGCATCGAAGATCACGCTGTAGTTGTGCGAGGGCTCGTAGGGGTGCCGCTTGACAAACAGGACCTTCCGGATCGCCTCCAGCTCGGGTGCGCGAAGGAACAGCCGGCGCTTGGCCATGCGGGCCCGGAAGAAGCGTTCCTCCCTGTGCAGCAAGGTCTCGGGCGTCCCCTGCACCACAAGCTCCCGGCGACGGAATTCCGCCACCTGGCGGCGTTCCTGCGACACGTCCAGTCCCTGGGCGGAGAATCGCTCCAGCATGTCCTCCATCTGGCTCAGGACTCTCGCCGTGGGAACGGTCGGATCGAACTTCCGCCAGGTCAGGTCCTCGCATTCGAACGCATAGCGAAGGAGATCGTCGCTGCTCAGATCCCCCGTCGGCAGGACGGGAAACGCGCTCCTGCGAACGACGGTCTTCCAACTCGTTCCGTCGAGGGACGCGCGGATCTCGACCGAGGCCGGCAGGCGATCCCGGAACTGTCCCCGGCGGTCCCGCGAGAAAACCACCCTGGCAAGAGACACCACCGCGGGCAGTTCGATCTGTACCCATTCGTTCCGGGTCCCCGCGGCGATCCAACTGTGGTCGTTGCCGTACAGGCCGTCGTTCAGGTGGGCGATCTGATGGATGGGGTAGCCGGAAAGGCACGAAGAAGCAGTGGCCTTCGCGCCGGCGCCGGCCAGAGCGAGATTCCTGTCGCCGGCAGGCCCGTAGACCTCCAGTTCGTCGATGCAAGGCTGCCCTCCCAGGCTGTCGGGCATCACGAGCCGGACGAAACGAGCCTCGACCGGCGAGAACTCGATGCAGTTCGGCTTGTCCGGCTGGAACGGTTCCATGCCGAACAGAACTGATGACCACACAGCAAGTGCGACAAATGCGACCGCGGAAACCCTCAAGGCTCGACGTCCCTCTCTGCGATCAGAGAACAATAGCGCGTGAATCAACGGGGGCATATCTCTTCTCGATACTCTCCAATTCAGGACAGGCGTCACACATCGCCCCAAATCCTCACTTGATTATGGTGAGCCAAAGGAAGCCTGTCAAGGCCGGCGGTCTGTGGCCCGTGACTCGTCGTTCGCAAGAAGGTGTTTCCGAGGCACATTCTCCACGCCGAGCGGGACCGGCGAAGGCCGGGAGGTGCCTGCCCGGTTTTTCTGCGCCGAGTCGCGGTTGCGTCGTGATTTCGGCCTTGACGGCCGAGCCGGCAAAACGTATGCTGTAGAGTAATTCGTGCTGGCCGTGTGAGGGGGGCACGCAGAATCGCGCAAAGCGAATTTCTTTGGTCTGCGTTATCCTGTTGCTGATAGACGGCGCCCAGGCGGGCCCTGGGTCGCCTTGACCTGTTTCGGGATCTCAGAAGGAGGATAGTCATGTCCAGGAAACTCATGTCTCTGGTTGCGGCGGGCTTCGTCCTGGCTGCGGTAACGAGTGCTCCGGCGGGCACGTTCACGCTCGGCAGCGATGCGGACACGTACGTCGCCAGCGGCGACACCACTCCCCACGGCAGTGCGACGTTCATGTACCTCCACGATACGACCAACGCGGTCGGCTACCTGCGATTCAACGTGTCCGAGCTCAACATCCTATCGGTCGAGAGCGCAACGCTGACCCTGGTCATCTCGGGGGACGCGCCGCGCAACGACAGCCTCGTCACGGCGAGGTTCTTCCTGCACGGCCTGAATGCGGCGGCCGGCAACACCCCACAAGGATGGGAGGAAGCCACCCTGACGTCGGCCAACGTGGGAGCCGAGTGGAGCACCAACGGCGGCGAGCCCCTGGTCAACACCACCCCCCTGGACGACACCACCCCGGGCGCCGGGATCACGGAGACCATCACCAGCACCGGCCAAGACTACTGGATCGCGGGCTCCAGGACGATCACCATCACCGGAGAGGCCCTCGCCCAGTTCATCGAGGACCGGGCCCAGGACGACGGTCTGGTCACGTTCCTGATGGCGTTCCCCGACAGCACGACCGGGCGGGGATTCGGACTGGCCAGCAAGGAGAACTCGACGGAGGCTTTTCGCCCGAAGCTGGAGATCACGGCGACCACCGGCGCGAGAACCGCGGCGTCCAACCCGAGTCCGGCGGACCAGGCGACCGAGGTGCCCCACGACGCGGACCTGAGCTGGAGGCCGGGGATCTTCGCGAGCACGCACAACGTGTACCTGGGGACCCGTCTGGAAGATGTCACCGCCGGCAGCGAGAGCGTCCTGGTCGGCCAGGGGCAGGAGGCCAACGCCTACGACCCGGCCGGCAGTCTCACCTACGGCCAGACGTACTACTGGCGGATCGATGAAGTCAACGCGGCGCCCGACTACACCGTCTTCCCAGGCGAGGTCTGGTCCTTCACCGTCGAAGCTTACTCCTACCCCATCGCCGCGGTCACCGCGACGGCATCGAGCGTCAACCGCGAGGACATGGGACCTGAGAAGACCGTCGACGCCTCCGGACTCAATGAGGACGACCAACACTCCACCACATCGACCGATATGTGGCTCAGCAACAAGAAGGGAGAGCAGCCGACCTGGATTCAGTTCTCCTTCGACAGGCTGTACAAGCTCGACAAGATGCTCGTCTGGAACTCCAACCAGACGATGGAATCCGACTACGGACTGGGCGCCAAGGACGTCCAGGTCGAGTACACCGCGGACGGCGAAACCTGGACCGCTCTGGGCGACTTCGTGTTCACCCAGGCCCCCGGCCTGACCAGTTACACCAGCGACATCAGCGTCGATTTCGCCGGCGCCGCGGCCCAGGCGGTCCGGCTCACCATCACCAGCAACTGGGGCGGCATCCTCCCCCAGTATGGCCTGAGCGAGGTCCGATTCTATCACGTGCCCGTCCTGGCGCGGGAGCCCAGCCCGACCGACGGCGCGACCGACGTCGATCCACAGGGTCTCGTCCTGAACTGGAAGGCCGGACGTGAGGCAGCGTCGCACGATGTCTACCTCGGCGCCGATATGCAGGCCGTCGCGGACGACGCGACGCCGGTCGCAACGGTCGATCAGGCCGCCTACGCGCCCGAGAACCTCCTGGTGGACACCCGCTACTACTGGAGAGTCGTCGAGGTCAATCAGGCCCAGGTCCCCAGCATCTGGGCGAGCGACGTCTGGACCTTCTCCACGCCGCTGTACCTCACCGTGGACGACTTCGAGGACTACACGGACGATATGGACGCCGGCGAGGCCATCTTCCAGACCTGGATCGACGGCTACGAGATCGACGACAACGGCTCGCTCGTCAGCTACAACGACGCCCCCTTCGCGGAACAGACGATCGTTCACGGCGGCGGGCAGTCCATGCCCCTGGCTTACGACAATACCGGCAGCGTCACCCGTTCCGAGGCCAAATGCACATTCGACCCGCCGCGAAACTGGACACAGCACGGCGTCACAACCCTGGTGCTGTTCTTCCGCGGCAAGACGACGAACGGTCCCGCACCGCTGTATCTGAAGATCAACGACACGAAGATCTCGTACAACAACGGCGCGGGCGCCACGACGTCGCCGGTTTGGAGGCAGTGGAATATCGACCTGGCGGCGACAAACGTCAATCTCAAGAGCGTCAAGAGCCTGACTCTCGGGATCGGCGGCAGCGGCGCCGGCATGCTGTTCGTCGATGACATCCGCCTGTACGCGGTCGCACCCGAAGTCATCGCGCCGGCCGATCCGGGCGCCGGCGGACTCGTCGCCCTCTACGCGATGGACAGCAACGTCCAGGACAGTTCCGGCAAGAACTATCACGGCACGCTCAACGGCGACGCCGGCTACGACGCCGGCTACTCGGGCCAGGCCCTGATCTTCAACGGCATCAACGCCTACGTGGATCTGCCCATCGGCCCGATGATCGCGTCGCTGACCGATACGACCGTCGCCACGCACATCTACTTCGACGGCGGCGCCGGCTCCTGGCAGCGGGTCTTCGACTTCGGAACCGGCACGACGACTTACATGTTCCTGACGCCGCGTCAAGCCGCCGCCGGCTCGATCCGGTTCGCCATTCGGACCGCGACGGTGGCCGAGCAGATCGTGGACTCCCCCGCCGGGATGCCCGTCGGATGGCATCACGTCGCCGTCACGATTGACAGCGCAAGCATGAGGATGAAGCTGTATCTTGACGGCGAGCAGGTGGGCGAGGCCGCGACGACGCTGCTGCCCAAAGACCTGGGCAACACGACCCAGAACTGGCTGGGCCGATCGCAGTGGGAGGCCGACGCCTACTTGTCCGGCAAGCTGGATGAGTTCCGGATCTACAACCGAGTCCTGTCGGCCTCCGAGGTCCGCTACCTCGCAGGCGACCGATAGGAGGAGACACGCCGGGCCCTGATTTCTCAGGCACCGCGTATCTGGAGGAGTGGGATGGCCCGAACGACTCGGCGGAGCGCGCCGCGATGGCGAGCTCCGTCGAGCGATTAAGGACTGGGCGGCTTGTAGTGTGCCCGTAAGGGCATATCTTCCAGGGCGAGGAAGATAACGCCTGACGGCGTCACTACGAACCAGTTGTCGCCGGATCTGTGCCGCCTTCCACGGAATTCCATGCAGAACCTCGGGTTTGCCTGATTCGCCTCCTGGCTCCGAGCAGCCATGCCAACCCGGTGCCGAGAAGAGCGAGGGAGGCAGGCTCCGGCACAGGAGGCCCGTACACGACCCGTTTGAGATTCACAGACCCCGCCGCGGTCCCACCATCGATGGTCTCGGCTTCGAAGTCATTGTCGACACTGTAGCTGTGCGTCCCGACAAGCCCGGAGATGTCCCAGGCAGGAAAGGGATAGAACGTGGAGCCCGCCGCATCCTTGAAATACGGGAGCACCTGTGAACCGTCGCTGTAGAGCCCCAACGCACCCCCGGAAAACGAGAGCCCGTCCGGGGCTGGTATTTCAATGTAGTAGTCGAAACCGCCCATATCTGTGTCGAACCACGTTTCAAACTCCGTCCCTTCCTCGGTCAGCCATATACCCATGGCCATCTCGTACTGGAGCAAACTCGCGTCGTAGAACTCCAGTTCAAGAACTAGGCCGAGGCCAGCCTCGTCGGTCACCACGGAGGACAGAGAGCTGTACTCCAACTGGATGAATCCGGCATCACTCAGGGAGTAACCCGGTAAGGCGTGCCTGGACGCTACGAGCCCCCCATCTTCTATGCCGACGGGTTGGTCGACGTTGGCGATGATTCCGCCGGACGGATTCTCCTCCAGCCAAAGGGTCCCTGGGTACCCTTCTTCATAGGTCCAGCCGCCATCCAGTACATAATCGATGACCGTGCCCGCGGCGGTCGATCCGGCAAGCAGACAGATGGCCAAAGCTCCCCAGAACATTCTCGTACACATGTCGTTCCTCCTGACTGAATATCCCCTCATTCCGCAACGACCAGCGAGAAAACCGCGGTCATTATCCAAGCGCCATCCGCAGGACGCAAGACCAGCAGACTAAGCAAAATCCTCGATGACCACCGGCGCGCTGTCTGCGGCGAACTCGCGGCGGTCTGCTTGCAGGCGAAGTCCTCGCGGGAGCAGGCTTGCCCCGCCCTGCACACACAACCCTTTTGCATATAATGGCTTACGAAGCCACAGGACACCCCAGCGACCCTATGCACACCGGGTGCTTCGTCCCGGAGCGCCCCCCCACGGCGGAGCCGGCTCACTGAATCCGCGGGTTTGCGCGTCACCGCATCGGGATTCGAGACACTATGAGGGTAGACGATAGCAGGAAACACCTCTGCAAAGATCGTCGAAACAGGAAAGGTGAAGATCGCGCACAGACGAACATCAACATGGTTCGTCGGAATACCGAATTCTCACGATGAATGACGACGCTGGGACCTTCTCGGGGAAGGCAGCCAGTGGTTTTGGTATTGGCTATCGGATTGACTCGGCCTGAGAGGAGATGGACATGCTGACGGGCAAGGCTGCGAGGCGTGCAGCCGCAATGCTGGTTGTTGCGGGACTGCTGTTGTTGGGGATTTCATCGTACTCGGACGTATCCGGCGGTGAACTGGCTGCCGACACGGGGGCCACGGAGATCGCCACGACGGCGGACCCCTCCGCCCAGAACAGTCCGGACCACGAGGATCCGGACGACTACGTGTGGGACGTCTCCGACGCCGTGCCCATTGTGCTGGCCGGAACCTCTATCTCCACGAGCGGAATCGGTACGACGGTGGACGGCAACACCGTGACAATCACCTGCGGGGGCACCTACAGCGTCAGCGGCGCCCTGGCGGATGGCCAGATCATTGTGGACTCCACGGACAAGAAAACGGTGCGACTGATTCTCGACGGCGCCGATATCCATTGCTCGTGGAGCGCCCCGATCCTGATCGAAAACGCGAAGAAGACGATCCTCATCCTCGCAGAGAACACGGAGAACTACGCATCGGACGGGAGGTCGGACCCGGTCGAAATCGAGTCGGCGGAAGAGCCCAACGCGGTGATCTTCAGTCGGGACGATCTGACCGTCTGCGGCGACGGTTCGCTGACTGTTTGCGGCAGCGTCAACGACGGCATTTCCTGCAAGGACGGACTTATCATTGCAGGCGGCGTCATCGATATCGATGCCATCGACGATGGAATCCGAGGCAAAGACTACCTCGTCATCCGCGGCGGGAGCATCACCATGAAGACCGGAGGCGACGGATTGAAGGCCGACAACGACGAGGACGCGACCTTGGGGTACATCTCCATCGAGGGCGGCACGGTCAGCATCACCTCCGGAGCGGACGCCATCCAGGCCCAGACCGACGTCCTGATCCGCAACGGAGAAATCACAGTGTTGGCGGGCGGCGGCAGCAATACGAGAAGAGCGACCAACACGCAGGCCAAGGGAATCACGGCCGGCGTTCTCCTCTTTCTGGACGGCGGAGACCTCGCCGTCGAGTCGGCCGACGACGCCCTCCACTCCAACGGCAGCCTGACCCTCGACGGGGGCGTTCTGGTCCTGAGCAGCATGGACGACGCCATTCACGCCGGCGACGCGGTGGACGTCAACCAGGGAGAGGTCCGTGTCACCGCGTCTTATGAAGGCATCGAGTGCAACACGGTCACCATCCGCGGCGGCGACCTCCAGATCGTCTCCAGCGACGACGGCATCCAGGCGGGCGTATCGCTGTCCATCACGTCCGGCGTCGTCGAGATCGTCTCCGGCGGCGACGCGATCTCGTCCGAAGCCGACCTCCGGATCGCCGGCGGGGAGATCACCCTCACCTCCGGCGGCGGCAGCAGCAGCGCCAAGATCGCGACCACCCTAAGCGCCAAGGGAATCAAGAGCGTCGGCAGCGTGGTGATCGACGACGGGAATCTCGTCGTCAATTCCGCCGACGACGCCATCCACGCGGACGTGGATGTGACCATCAACGCCGGAATGCTGGCCCTCTCTTCCGGCGACGACGGCATCCGCGCGGGCATCGACCTGGTCATCAATGGCGGGACCATCGACATCGCCAAATCCTACGAGGGACTGGAAAGCGCCAAGGGCAATATCACCATCAACGACGGCACGATCCACATCGTATCGAGCGACGACGGTATCAACGTCTCCGCCGGCGGCGACACGGGAATGGGAGGACCCGGCGGAGGACCCGGCGGGTGGCCCGGCGGAGGCGGCAATCCGGCGACGGCCACAGCCGGCAACTACTGGCTCTACATCAATGGCGGTTATCTGGCAGTCAATGCCGCGGGGGATGGGATCGACTCGAACGGCTCCATCGCGATGACCGACGGCACCGTCGTCGTCAGTGGCCCGACGGCCAACGATAACGGCGCGCTCGACCACTCGTCGTTCAACCTGACCGGTGGCTTCCTCGTGGCGGCCGGCAGTTCCGGCATGGCGCAGGCCCCCAGCACGACATCGACCCAGTACTCCATCCTGCTGACCTTCCAGACCACCCAGGCGGCCAACACCATAGTTCATATCCAGGACAGCCAGAGCCAGGACATCCTCACCTTTGCACCCTCCAAACAGTACAGTTCCGTGGCGTTCTCCTCGAACAAGCTGATCCGGGGCTCCTCCTACACCGTCTACTCCGGCGGCAGTTCCACGGGCACGCTCTGCGATGGCCTGTACCAGGGTGGAACCTACACACCCGGCGCCAAATGCGCCACGTTCACGGTGTCCAGCATGGTGACGAACGTCAGCGCCACCACAACGGGCGGCTCCACAGGCCCCAAGCGATAGCGGATATCCTTGCCGGATCACTCGTCGCAGGCGATAATCCGAGAAAACGGCTTCGCCGGCGGCAAACGCCCGCCAGGCTTGGAAGGGGTATGGGTATGACAACTCGCGTGGTGGCTTGTCTGTTGCTGGCGGTCGCGGGACTGCCCGCCGTCGGTGCGGGGGCACAGGACATCGTGATTGCCGACTTCGAGGGGACGAATTACGGCGACTGGGACGTCACGGGCACCGCGTTCGGGACCGGGCCCGCCCGCGGGACGTTGCCGAACCAGATGGTCGTGAGCGGCTTCGTGGGCCGGGGGCTGGTCAACAGCTTCCACGACGGGGACCACTCCGTCGGGACGCTGACCTCGCCCCCGTTCGAGATCGAGCGGAGGTTCATCTCGTTCTTCCTCGGCGGCGGGAAATTCGCCGGCCGGGCCTGCGTCAACTTGCTCGTGGACGGGCGAATCGTGCGGACCGCCACCGGCCGGAACGACCGCCCGGGCGGGTCCGAGGCGCTCATCTGGCAGGTCTGGGACGTCTCCACACTCGTCGGCAAGACCGCACGGATTCAGATCGTCGATCAGCAGACCGGGCCCTGGGGGCACATCACCGTCGATCAGATCGTCATGACCCAGGAGCGGAACTTCGCCAATCAGCGGAAGGAATTCGTCGCGATCAGCCGGTACCTGAATCTGCCGGTCAAGAACGGCGCCCCGAAGCGCCGGATGCGCGTGGTCGTTGCGGACCAGATCGTGCGGGAATTCGAGATCGAGCTCGCGGATAGCCGGCCGGACTTCTGGGCGTTCCTCGACCTGACGCCTTTCGCCGGCCAGAAGGTCGCGGTCGAAGTCGACGGCCTGCCTCGCGGCTCGCACGGGCTCGACCTGGCCGGACAGGCGGACGAGATCCGCGGGACCGAGGACCTCTATCGCGAGAAGCTCCGGCCGCAGTTCCATTTCACCTCGCGTCGCGGCTGGAACAACGACTCGAACGGCCTGGTCTTCCACCAAGGCCAGTGGCACCTGTACTATCAGCACAACCCTTACGGCGTGCAGTGGGGCAACATGCACTGGGGACACGCGGTCAGCGAGGACCTCGTCCACTGGACGGAACTGCCGATTGCCCTGTACCCGCAGCGGTTCGACGACTGGTGCTTCTCGGGCAGTGCGGTCGTGGACGTCAACGACACGAGCGGATTCCGCCTGGGCGACGACCCGCCGATTGTCGTCGCCTACACCAGCACCGGACGCGGCGAGTGCATCGCCTACAGCAACGACCGAGGGCGGACCTTCGCAGAGTTCGAGGGCAATCCGGTGGTCCGTCACACGGGCCGCGATCCCAAGGTGATCTGGTACGGGCCGGGCCGGCATTGGGTCATGGCCCTCTACCACGAGGTGGACGGCAAGCGGACCATCGCGTTTTACACCTCGCTGGACCTCAAACAGTGGGAATTCGCGAGCCTGATCGACGGGTTCTTCGAGTGCCCCGAGATCTTCGAGCTGCCGGTCCAGGGCGGATCGCCCGAGCGACGCTGGGTCCTGTACGCCGCCGATGGCGACTACATGATCGGGGCCTTCGACGGGCGGACGTTCACGCCGGAGTCGGGCAAGCACCGATTCAGCTATGGCAACTGCTTCTACGCATCGCAGACCTACAGCAACGTCCCCCCCGCCGACGGCCGGCGGATCCAGATCGCCTGGGGACGCGTGGAAATGCCCGGCATGCCGTTCAACCAGATGATGCTCTTCCCGGTCGAGCTGACGCTCCGCCCGACGGCCGACGGGCCGCGGATGTTCGCGACGCCCGTGCGCGAGATCGAGCGTCTGCACGAGCAGAAGCAGGAATGGAAGAACGTCACGATCTCGCCCGCGAGCGACCCAATCGGCGAGGTCGAAGGCGAGCTGCTGCATGTCCGCGCGACGCTACGCCCCGACGGAGCGACGAAGTGCGGCTTCGTGGTCCGAGGGACCGAGGTGGCGTTCGACTTCGCGACGGGCACGCTCTCGTGCCTGGACAAGACCGCCCCCCTCTCGCCGACCGACGGCGCAATCCGCCTGGAACTGCTCGTGGACCGCACATCCATCGAGATCTTCGCCAACGAAGGCCAGGTCTACATGCCGATGGGCGTGATCGGGCCGGAGGACAACAAGACCCTGCGGCTCCTCGCGACCGCCGGCCCAGTAAAGGTCGAGTCCCTCGAAGTCCACCGCCTCCGTTCCATCTGGCCATGAGGACCCCCAGCTTGTTCAAGGTCGAGGCGGACGCCGCCCGAGCCACCCGGGAAATCCGAAACACGAATAGCCGAATTAGGCTCACACGAAGCCACAAAGACACGAAGCAGATCCCGATTCTGACCTCTGTGACTCCGTGGCTCTGTGTGAGATCATGCCTTTTCTTCCGCCGATTCACACAGATTGGGACCGAGCGACGAGCGACGCGGCGTCTCGCCGCAAAACCATACGTATTTCTACGTATTTCTGCAGTCAAATCACAAGTCACGGGCCACAGGCTACGAGAAAGAGCCGTTCCGGCCTCTTCTTTCTTGTCCTTGTGACCACTCCCTGTCATAATACCGGAGTATCCTTTAGCATGAGCATCTGTGATTGAAATGCGTCAAGTCGGTTTAAGGCTGGGTCTTCGGGCACGACGAGTGGTTCCGTGGCCGTGGGATTGTGAAAAGCGGCAGCGATGGCGATAGGGGAAGGAGACAATAGGTGACTGTCCCCAGTATTCCCCGAAGTGCGACGGAACGGTTCTGAGGACAGAGGCATCAGTTCCTTGTTGGAAGACCGCGTGGTTATGGTCTTGCCAGAGGTGCGACCAAGGAAGATCTGCAAATGAGCGAATAGCCGACTGCCTTCGTTGTTCCCAACGGACACAGGCCATCGGAGACTTAGGACACATCGCATGGCAGAACCATCTGGATTCACTCATGTAGCTCTCCCAATGGGTGTTACCGATGTCATTGGGATGGGCATTCTATGTAGGTTGTTGGACAGTTACTGCTACCCCCTCAGGGCTGGTCTAAGGCATTGTCAGACAATAACTGAATTGTTTTGGGGCTTTCGTCCGATATAAGATGTGTGGACACAAGCGCTGTCAAGGCGAAGTTCGAATCGTTGGCCTGTGCCTTGGATGAGCGGAGCCGCCGGCTCTGGGCGGCGACCGAGGCCAAGGCGATCGGCCATGGAGGGATTGCGTTGGTGTCGCGTGCCACGGGGGTTTCCTACTCCACGATCGTGCGGGGTCTGA
>Ga0209200_1000692_pt1 | contig 37433 bp, 26 predicted proteins | sample AD_UKC033_MetaG_FD_184406 | JGI IMG/M metagenome (GOLD analysis project Ga0209200, IMG submission 184406) | Active sludge microbial communities of municipal wastewater-treating anaerobic digesters from USA - AD_UKC033_MetaG (SPAdes) (version 2) | ecosystem: Engineered > Bioreactor > Anaerobic >... | reverse complement strand
GCGCAAACCCGGCGGATCACGGATCCGCCGGGAGCAGGTGGTCTTCACTCACTGCTCAAGCCGGTTCCGTGAACCGGCGGCGTTGTGGGCGCAAACCCGGCGGATCACGGATCTGCCGGGAGCAGGTGAATCACGGATCCGCCGGGAGCAGGTAAACTGAAGAGTTATTTACGCCATCTTGTACTAGCCGGCTGTCATGCTGACCGAAGGCGGCGAAGCATCCCCTTTCCGGCTCACCCAGGGGATGCTTCGGCGGCCCTCAATATGACGCTGGCGCTCAATACTGTCCGTAGAGCGCCCCAAAGTTGGCGCAGGCGCGGAAGTCGGCGCCCTCCAGGTCGGCGGTGCCAAAGGCATTCCAGGCGCTGGGGCGGAAGATGCGGGCGCGCGCCACGTTGTGCATGTAGACCGGGATGCGCAGCATGGAGGCCAGCGTGATCAGCTCATGGCCGAAATGGCCATAGCCGATCGCGCCGTGGTTGGCGCCCCAGTGGTACATGACGTTGTAGACATCGCGAAACGCGCCGTCGCCGCCGGTGTTGGGCACGAACCAAGTGGTGGGCCAGGTCGGGTCGGTGCGCAGGTCCAACACGTCATGCACCGCGTCGGGCAGCGCCACGGTCCAGCCCTCGGCGATCTGCATAGCCGGCCCCAGCCCTTTGACCAGGTTGACGCGGAACATGGTCACCGGCATGTCGCCGCGGGTGCGGAAGCGGCTGGACCAGCCGCCGCCGCGGAAATAGCCCACGGATGAGGTGTGCCAGGTGGTGGCCTCGATTGAGCGCCTCGCCTCCTCTGGCGTCACCTGCCAGTAGGGCTTCATGGCCGGCTGGCCGTCGATCTCCTGCTGGCCGGCGCCGTCCAGCGTGGCCGGGCCAGAGTTGATCAGGTGCAGGATGCCGCCGGCCGCGCGGCCGCTCAGCGTATGGCCGGCCACCCGCTTGACCGCGTCGGGGCTCCAGTAGGTGCGCACGTCGGCGAAGATCTGCGCCGTGCCGGTGAGCAGATGGCCGAACATCATGCAGATGCCGTTCAGCGCGTCGTTCTCGGTGGCCAGGATGTAGGGCTGGCGGATGCCGGTCCAGTCGAAGGAGCTGTTGAGCATCGCCTCCATGAAGTCGCCGTTGGGCAGGTGATCGGTCCACTGGCGCTGGCCCTGGAAGCCGGCCGCGAGGGCATTGTGGCCCAACGCCTCCTCGCCGAAGCCCAGCTCAGCCAGCCGCGGGTTGCCCACCATCATATCCCGCACCACCAGCGCCATCTTGATGGAATATTCCCACGACCAGTCCTTCTGCTCCTGCGAATGCTGCATGGCGGGCGGGTTGTAGTCCTTGCCCCGGACCAGATTGGCGTTGCACCAGGCCAGCGCCTGCTGGAACTCGTCGGGGTCGTAGATGCCCCGGTCGATGCGCCGCGCCACCTCGGTCATGTCCACCGCCTCGACGCGCATGCCCAGAAAACGCTCGAAGAGCGACTGATCGACGATGGAGCCGGCGATGCCCATGCTGGTACCGCCGATGGAGAGATACGACTTGCCGCGCATGGTCGCCACAGCCAGCCCGGCGCGCGCGAACTGCAACAGCTTCTCGGCCACATCGGCCGGGATGCTCTGGTCGCTGCCGTCCTGCACGTCGTGGCCGTAGATGCTGAAGGCGGGCAGTCCCTTCTGGGTGTGGCCGGCCAGCACCGCGGCCAGGTAGACCGCGCCCGGCCGCTCGGTGCCGTTGAAGCCCCACACCGCCTTGGGCATGTGCGGGTCCATGTCCATGGTCTCAGCGCCGTAGCACCAGCAGGGGGTGACGGTGATGGTCAGGCCCACCCCCTCGCGGCGAAACTTCTCGGCGCAGGCGGCGGACTCGGCCACGCGGCCGATGGTGCCATCGGCGATGACGCACTCCACAGGCAGGCCGTTGGCGTGACGCAGGCTGTCGCTCAGCAGCTTGGCCACGTTCTGCGCCATGGCCATGGTCTGCGCCTCCAGCGACTCGCGCACGCCGCCCAGGCGGCCATCGATGGTCGGACGGATGCCGATCTTGGGCATGGCCCCGATCAGGCGGTTCTTGGGGGGATTGATGGTGAAATCGGTCATGGATAGATCCTTTCGATTGTGGCGCGCCCGTTGAAAGGGAGGCCCCCTTGGCCCAGCTCCGGCGTATCCATCGGCGGGAGGCTGAGCCCATGTCCGTTGTGGTGGGCCAGTTGGCTTCCACACGAGGCGCGAATGATCAGATGCGTCGGCAGCACGACCCGGCGGGGGGGCAGGGCGTCGCCGCCTTCCAGCCGGTCAAACAACAGCTCGGCAGCACGGGCGCCGATCTCATAGGCCGGCTGCGCGGCCACCGTCAAAAAGGGAAACAGTTGCGAAGAGGCGTCGGGCAGATCGTCGAACGAGACCAGGGCCAGGTCGTGGGGGATGCGCAGGCCGCGCCGCCCAGCCTCGGCGATCACGCCCATGGCAATGGCGTTGTTGGCGGCAAAGACGGCCGTGGGCTGGCCCTGCGCCTCCAGGATCTGTGCGATCATCTGCGCGCCGGACTGGGCCTTGTACTCGCCGAAGTGGATCAGGCGCTGATCCACCTCGATGCCGGCCTCGGCCAGCGCCTGGCGATAGCCTGCCACGCGGTCGCTGGCGGTGGTGGTGGCGGCGGGCCCGGCCAGCATGGCGATGCGGCGGTGGCCCAGCGCGATCAGGTGCTGCACCAGCGCGCGCGCGCCGCCCAACGAGTCGCCGCTGACGTTGTCCACCTCCCAATCATCGACGCGGCGGTCGATCACCACCGTGGGAATCGCGCGGTCGCGCAGCCGGGCCATGGGCTCGGCCGCAACGCTGCACGGCGCGATGATCACGCCATCGACCCGCTGGCTGATCAGCACATCCAGATAGCGCTCCTGCTTGGCCATGTTCTCATCGGTGTTGCACAGAAAAACCGAGTAGGCGCGGCTCTGGGTGGCATCCTCCACCCCGCGCGCGACCGTGGTCCAGAAGACGTTCTGAATGTCAGGCACGATCAAGGCCAGCGTGCGTGTGCGTTTGGAGCGCATGCTCTGCGCGGCACTGCTGGGCACATAGCCCAGGGCGTCGATGGCCTGCTCCACCCGCGCCTGGGTGGCCGGCTTGACGTTCCCCGCGCGGTTGATGACCCGCGACACGGTCACGGAAGAGACCTCGGCCAGCCTGGCGACATCGTGAATAGTAGCCATGAGAGTTGCTTCGTGAAAGGTGATGCGTGAAAGGGAAGCCTGGCGGCGAGCTGGCTACGCAGCACACCTTTCCCGTTGCGCCGCACAGCCCACGCGTCACTGGTCACGCGTCATGCACCATCTGCCCGATGGCCGCTGCCATGGCCTGCGCCTCGGCCGGCGTCAGCGCGCCCAGCGCCATGTCGCAGCGCCAGGTGGCGCCGCCGGCCAGGGTCTTGACGTTGCCCTTGGCCTTTTCTGCGCTGTAGCCTTCCGGCTCAGCCGTGGCGGGCAACACCATGCCCAGCGCGTCCTGGTCGGGGGTGCGGCTGATCCAGCGCACGCCGTGGTCCAACTGGCCCGGCCGGTGGCTGATGAAATCGGCCGCGCCGTCGGGGTGCAACTGCATGGAATGGGCCCAGCCGGCCGCGTCGGCCAGGTAGTCGATAAAAAAGACCACCTCTGGATCGAAGGCCAGCCCCGGCGTCAACACGTTGTGCTTCGCCGGCTGGGCGGCCAGCTCCGCCAGAAACTCGCGATAGCCAGGGGCCGGATGCACATGCGAAGGGATGCTGCTGCGCACCCGCACCTGCTGCGGCGTGCAGGGCGCGCTGTAGACCAGCCGGCCATGATCCACCGGGCGGAAGTTGGCGTGGGCCAGGTACATCAGCTCCATGGGGGTCTGCTTGAGGTTGTGCACCGCCAGCGACAGGGCCAGCCGGCTGGAGCCGGCGTAGAGCTTGACCAGCGGGCGGGCGACGTAGTTGGCGGCGAAGGCCACGGTGTGGCGATATTCTCCGCCCACGGCCAGATAACGGCCCCGCTCATCCTCGCCGACGCGCAGGAAGGCTGTTCGATAGCGGGCGTTGGGCAGCTCGCCATGCAGCGGGTGGCTGTCGCCGGCCGCGGGCACCCCCATGGCCGTCACGCCGCAGTGCAGCAGAAACGCGCCGTAGGTGCGCAGGTACTCGACATTGGGGTACGGCTGATCGAACATGGAGCGCATGGTCAGCGTGCGCCCGTAGAACTGCGCATCCCAGATCTGTTGGCCCTGGAAGGGCAGCACCACGATGCTGCCCACGCTGTTGCTCAGACGCACCGCCTGCACGCCGCTGGCAAAGGTGAAGGCCGCGGCCGTCAACTCGTCGCTCTCCAGCAACGGCCGTGGGGCCTCGCCGAAAAACGCCGGATGGAGATGAATGGTAGTTTCTGCTGTCATGATCTGTGTTATTGCGGCAGCGCGCTCAAGCGCGCGAAGATCGGCGTCAGCGCGGTGTAGCCCTCCTGAAACAGGGTGTAGAGCGCGGCATAGCGCGCCTGCGTGGCCGGGTCAGGCCGGTCGACGCGCACCACGGGGGCCAGCGCCTGGGCCACGCCGTAGTCGGGATAGAGGCCCACGCCCACGCCGCCGGCGATGGCCGCGCCCAGCGCGGTGGCGTTGGCCGGCAGATCCACCTGTCCCACCGCCAGACCGTACACGTCAGCCAGGATCTGCCGCCAAAGCGCGCTCTTGCCGCCGCCGCCGATCAAGCGAATGGTCTCCACCGGATACAGCGGTTGCTGACCCGGCGGCGAGCCTGCGGGCGGGTGGCGCAGCACGTCCAGAATGCTGCGCAGGTTGAAGGCCACCCCCTCCAGCACGGCGCGGGCCAGCTCCCCGCGGCCGTGGGGCATGGCCAGGCCGATGAACGCGCCGCGCGCCTGGGGGTTCCAGAGCGGACTGCGCTCGCCCAGCAGATAGGGGAGGAAGAGCAGCCCGCTGGCGCCCGGCGCCACGCTGGCCGCCTCGGCATCCAGCGCGGCGTAGAGCGGGTCCGCGTCCCGGTCGCAGCGCAGCAGCCGCTCGAACCAGTCGAACGCGCCGCCGGCCGTCTGCATGGCGCCCAGGGCCACGTTGAGTTGTGGGTCCAGGTGCGCCAGGTTGAAGGTGCGACGGGCCGGGTCCAGCACCGGTTGGGCTGTGGTCAGCGCCACCCAGGAGGAGGAGCCGATGTAGTTGTAGGCGTCGCCCGGCCGCGCCGCGCCCGCGCCCACGGTGGCGCAGGCGCCGTCGCCCCCGCCGATCACCACCGGCGTGCCGGCCCGCAGCCCGCTGGCCGCGGCCGCCTGGGCCGTCACCTGGCCGATGACCTGGGCAGAGGGGTAGAGCGGGGGCAGCTTGGCCACATCCAGCCCCAGCGCCGCGATCAGCGCCTCGGCCCAGCGCCGGCCGGCCAGGTCCAGCAACAGGGTCAGCGAGGCGTCGGAGTAGTCGGTGGCGGCCACTCCGCTGAAGAGGAAGGCGGCATAGTCCTTGGCCTGCAACACCCAGCGCGCGCGGCGGTAGATCTCCGGCTCCTCCTGCTTGATCCACAACAGCTTGGCGGCGGTGTAGGCCGGGCTGATGCGGCTGCCGGTGAGCTGGTAGACCTCGTCCTCGCCGCAGCGCGCTCGAATCATCTCAGTTTGAGCGGCGGCGCGCTGGTCGGCCCAGATGATGGCCGGGCGCAGCGGCGCGCCGGCCGCATCCACCAGCAGCGCGCCGTTCATGTGGCCGCTGAAGCTGACCACCGCCACATCGCCGGCGCTGTGGCCCCCCTCGGCGGCCGCCGCCATCAGCCAGCGGGTGGCATCGAAAAGCGCCGTCTGCCAGTCGGCCGGGTTCTGCTCGGCCCAGTTGGGCTGAGCGTAGACGGTGTCATAGCTGGCAAAGGTCGATGCCACCACGGAGCCATCCGCTGCGAAGAGCGTCGCCTTGTTGCCGGTGGTGCCCAGGTCATGGGCGAGGATCAGAGAGGGCATGATGATGAGATGCGGGGAATCGCGCCGCGCCTGAGCGGGATCTCAGCGCGCGCGGCGGCGCAGGATATCCAGGTAGACCGCCAGGATGACAATCACGCCGGTGATGACGAACTGCCATTCCTGGGGCACGCCCAAAATGCGCAGGCCGTTGGTCAGCGTGCTGATGATGAAGGCGCCGATGAGGGTGCCCAGGATGGTGCCCTCGCCGCCGCTCAGCGAGGTGCCGCCGATCACCACCGCGGCGATGGCGTCCAGCTCGTAGCCGGCGCCCAGGCCAGGCTGCGCCGAGTTCAGCCGGGAGGCGATCATCACGCCGGCCAGGCCGCTGAACAGGCCGCCCACCGCGTAGACCATGGTCTTCCAGTTGGCGACGTTGATGCCGGAGAGGCGGGTGGCCTCCTCGTTGCTGCCGATGGCCACGGTATAGCGACCGAACACCGTCTTGGCCAAAAGGAAGGCTGCCACCAGGGCCGCGCCGAAGAGGATGAGCACCGCATTGGGGACCGGCAGGTTGGGAATCAACGCGCCGATCACTGAGCCCATCATGATCTGGCCAAAGAGCGGCGAATCGCTGAAGTAGACCGGCCGCACCGAGCCAAAGATGGCGGCTGGGATCACCAACGCCAGGCCACGTGCGATCATCATCATGCCCAGCGTGGCCACGAAGGGTGGAATCTTCATGCGCGCGATGACCACGCCGTTGATCGCGCCGGCCAGCATACCGGTCAGCAGGCCCACCAGGATGCCCAGGGGAATGGGCAGATGCCACACCGCGATGGAGACCGCCGTGGTCATGGCTGCCAGCGTCATCACCGTGCCCACGGAGAGGTCGATGCCCGCGGTGATGATGACGAAGGTGACGCCCAACGCCAGCACGCCGTTGACCGCCGTGGCCAGCAGGATGCCGATGACATTGTCCTTGGTGAGAAAGAAGGGCGAGGCGAGAGAGAAGAAGACGAAAATGACGATCAGAGCGCCAAAGGCCAGCAGCTTCTGCGCGGCCTCTGAGCGAAAGATCGAGCGCTTGGCCGGGGTTGTGGTTGTTGTATTCTCCGTGGTGGTCATGTTCATACCTCCTGGACGCCCGGATCCCCGGACGCCCCATTCTCAGCCATCAGCACCCGGCGCTGGGTGGCGTAGGTCATGATGCGCTCTTGGGTTGCCTCGGCCGCGGTCAGCTCGCCGGTGATGCGACCCTCGCACATCACCATGATGCGGTGGCTCATGCGCAGAATCTCCGGCAACTCCGAGGAGATCATGATGATGGACTTGCCCTCTTGCGTCAGTTGGTTGAGCAAATGGTAGATCTCGCTCTTGGCGCCCACGTCGATGCCGCGCGTCGGCTCGTCGAAGATCAACACGTCGGTGTCTGCGGTCAGCCATTTGCCGATGACCACCTTCTGTTGATTGCCGCCCGAGAGGTTCTTGACTCGCTGCTGGATGCTGGGCGTCTTGATGGCCAGCGTCTCCACGTAGTATTTGCCGGTCTCGCGGGTCTTGTTGCTGTTCACCACGCCCAGCTTGCCCAGGAACTTCTCGAAGGCCGCCAACACGATGTTGGCCTCGACATCCAGGCCCACGGCCAGCCCATAGCGCTTGCGGTCCTCCGACAGATAGCCGATGCCGTAGCGCACCGCATCGCGCGGATGCTTGATGTTGGCCTTTTTGCCGTGTACATAGATCTCGCCGGAATCCAGCGGATCGGCGCCGAACACCGCACGCGCCACCTCGGTGCGACCGGCGCCCATCAGCCCGGCAAAGCCCAGGATCTCACCCTTCTTCAATTTGAAGCTGACATCCCTGATCACATTGCCGCGGTTCAGGTTGCGCGCCTCCAACACGATCTCCTCGCTGGGGTGCTCTGGCACTTCCGGCGCCGATTCGTAGATGGTGCGGCCGACCATCATGCTGATAATGCGCTCGATGGGGATGGCGGCGGCGTCCTCGGTGCCCACATAGCGACCATCGCGCATCACGGTGATGCGGTCGGAAATCTGCTTCAGCTCCTCCAGACGATGGGAGATGTAAACGATGCCGACCCCCTTGGCGCGCAGCTCACGGATGATGCGGAAGAGCTCCTCGATCTCCGCCTCGGTCAGCGCGGCCGTCGGCTCATCCATGATCAGGATCTTCGAGTTGAAGGAAAGCGCCTTGGCGATCTCCACCATCTGCTGGGTGGCCACAGTCAGGTTCGCCACCCGGGTGCGCGGGTCCAGGCGGAGACGCATGGAGTCGAAGAGCGCCTGGGTTTGGGCGTTGAGTTGCTTCTCGTCCAGCATGAAGCGGACGCCCTGACGCGGCTCGCGGCCGACGAAGACGTTCTGCGCCAGGGTCAGATGCGGCATCAGGTTCAGTTCCTGATGGATCATGCTGATCCCCAGGTCCTGGGCGACGCGCGGGTTGGGAATATCGACTTCCTTGCCCTGATAGATGATGCGGCCGCCGTCCTTGCTGTAGACCCCGGCCAGCACCTTCATCAGGGTCGACTTGCCGGCGCCGTTTTCGCCGATCAGCGCATGCACCTCACCGGCGCGCAGCTCGAACCTGGCCTGGTCCAGCGCCCGCACACCGGGGAAGCTCTTGTCGATTTCCTCCATCACAAGCAGGACATCGCTCATAGTCAGACCTCCGGTCTTTTCAAGACTTCCGAAGTCTCAACAAAAAAGGAGAGGCAAGAGAGCCCAGGGGCCAGCAACACGCTCTGTCTTGCTATCCACCTGCCACAGCTCTCTTGCACTCTCCTGTCTCATCCGTCACGCCCGCACGGACGGGCGGGGGGGTAGAGTCTACGTTGACGCCGTCTGGGGTTCAGCCTCAGTCATACAGCAGCGGGCCGAACTGCGATTCGTCCATGTTGCTGGCATCGTACCAGTAGAAGCCGGTGTCGATCACCGGTTCCACCGCCTCGCCCTTGATCGCCTTGACCGCGGCCTCGACGCATTTGAAGCCGATGCCCACCGGGTTCTGGGTGATGGCGCCGGCCATCAGGCCGCTGCGCACGGCATCCTTCTGCAGCTTGCCGGCGTCGAAGCCGATCACCACCAGCTTGCCAGCCATGCCCAGCTCGGAAACGGCATTGACCACGCCGATGGCCGATCCCTCGTTGGCCCCGAAGTAGCCCTTCAGGTCAGGGTTGGCCTGGATCACGGCCTTGGCGAGCTCGGTGGACTTCAGGTGGTCGCCGCCGCCGTAGTCGATGTTGACGATCTCGATGTCGGGGTAGGCTTCCTTGATGCGGTTGACGAAGCCGTCGCGGCGGTCGATGCCGGTGCGGCTGGTCTGGTCGTGCACCATCACGGCCACCTTGCCCGACCCACCGATCAACTCAGCCATCTTGTCAGCTGCCAGAGCCGCGGCCGCGCTGTTGTCGGTGGAGGCAGTGGCCACCGGAATGTCGCTGTCCACGCCTGAGTCGAAGCCCACCACCGGGATGCCCTTGGACTGAGCTTCCTTCAACAGCGGGATGGCGGCCTGGCTGTCCAGGGCGGCGAAGCAGATGGCCTGGGGATTCTTGGCCAGCGCCGCTTGCAGCATCTCGATCTGCTTGTCAACTTCCGCCTCGGTGGCCGGGCCCTCGAAGGTGATGTCGACATCATATTGCTTGGCCGCATCCTCGGCGCCCTGCTTGACGGCCTGCCAGAACTGATGCTGGAAGCCCTTGGAGATGACCGGAATGAACGGTCTGGCAGCCGTTTGGGCAGCCGGTTGCTCGCCGCTGCTGGCGGCTGGTTGCTCGCCGCTGCTGGCGGCCGGCGCGGCAGGAGTAGCAGCAGGAGTGGCGCAGCCGACCAGCATCGCCAGTACGACCAACAGGCTCGCTGCCATGAGTAGGTGTCTGCTCTTCATCGAAACCTCCGTTTCTGTCATCGAAACATGATGGTGCTCCCAAGGGAGCGACAACACGGTGTAAAGGGGGTGGGGACGCGGCCGGGGCCAACATCCCAGAAGCGAGGGCCGATCAGTTAGCCGATCGACAAAATGATATCGATTTCATTCCTGCTCAGCATACAACCAAAAGCCAAACTTGTCAAGCCCTCTGGCAGGATTTTTTTCAGACTCAGCCGGCGTCAGCCTGCGGCTGACGCAGACGCCGCAGAGTCTTCATCACGTCGTTCTCGCCGCGACCGAAGGTGTCGTACAGGCGGCGGTATTCGGCGTAGAGGATGTCGTAGGTCGGCCGGTGCGCCGGGATGGGGCGGTAGACCTGAGCTGGCGGCGGTGCCATCTGGGCCGCGGCCGCGGCCAACGTGGCGTAGCCGCCGCCGGCCGGGCCGGCCGCGGTCGCGCCCAGCATGGCCGCGCCCAGGGCTGAGGGCTGAGCGGAGCCGGCCACAGCCAGCTCACGGCCAGTGACATCGGCGTAGATCTGCATCAGGAAGGGGTTCTTGGTCAGGCCGCCGCCGGCCACGATGCTTTCCACCGCCACCCCCTGCCCGGTGAAGGCCTCGATGATCAGCCGCGTGCCAAAGGCCGTGGCCTCGATCAGCGCGCGGTAGATCTCCTCCGGCCTGGTGGCCAGCGTCGCCCCGATCAGCAGGCCGCTGAGCTCGGCGTCCACCAGCACCGAGCGGTTGCCGTTCCACCAGTCCAGCGCCAGCAGGCCGCTCTGGCCTGGACGCTGGGCCGCGGCCCGTTCGGTCAGCACAGCGTGCAGCGACACCCCGCGCTGCGCCGCCTCCTGATGATAGCTGGGGGGCACGCCCTGCTCCACCAGCCAGGCGAAGATGTCGCCGGCGCCGGCCTGGCCCGCCTCGTAGCCGAAGAGCCCCGGCACGATGCCATCTTCCACCACGCCGGCGATCCCCTCCACCAGCACCTCCTGCTGGCTCATCAACATGTGGCAGGTGGAGGTGCCCATGATCATGAACATGACGCCAGGCCCGGTGACGCCGCCGCCAGGCGCGGCCGCGTGGGCATCGATGATGCCGGCCGCAACGGGCGTGCCCGCGGCCAGGCCCAGGCGCGCGGCCCAGGCCGCGCTGAGCCCGCCCACGCGCGTGCCGGGCGCGACCACCGGCCCAGCCACCTTCTCTGTGTATAGTCCGGCCAGGCCTGGGTGCAGCGCGGCCAGGAAATCGGCCGGCAGGTAGCCGGCGCTCTTGTGCCACGTGCCCTTGTAGCCGGCCGCGCAGGCGTTGCGGGCCAGCACGCCGGTCAGTTGCCAAACCACCCAGTCCGCGGCCTCGACGATGTTGCCGGCAGCGGCGTAGAGCTCGGGGTCCTCTTCCAGCAGTTGCAGCGCCTTGGGGATCAGCCACTCCGAGGAGATCTTGCCGCCGTAGCGCCGCGGCCAGGCATCGCCGCGCGCCGCGGCCAGCGCGTTGACGCGGTCAGCCTGCGGCTGAGCCGCGTGGTGCTTCCACAGCTTGGCCCAGGCGTGCGGCCGGTCGCGGTAGGCGGCCTGGGTGTGGAAGGGCGCGCCCTCCGCGGTCGCGGGCAGGATGGTGCAGGCGGTGAAATCCAGGCCGATGCCGATGACATCCGCCGCGGGCAGGCCGCTCTGGCGCATGACCGCCTGGGTGGTGCGCTCCATGACCGCCAGCCAGTCGGACGGGTTTTGCAGCGCCCAGTCAGGGGGCAGGGGCGTCGCGCTGCCAGGCAGGCGCTCATCGATCACACCGTCGGGATAGGCCTCCACGGCCGTGGCCGCGATCTCCCCCGTGGCCACGTCTACCAGCAGGGCGCGGGCCGACTCGGTGCCGAAATCGAGTCCGAGGGCGAATCTGGACATGAGAAGCTCCTTTGCTCTGCGGCGCGCTAGGCCAGCAGTCCCAGCACCCGGCTGAGTTTCATCGCGGTGAAGCGGTTGCGCACGTAATGGCCGTAGACCTCGGCCAGCGCCATCTCCTCGTCGCCCAGGCCCAGCGCGGCCGGATCGGCCGTGCCGCCAGCGCGCTGCAGGAGATCAGTCAGCGCAGCGGGCGAGGGGACCTCAGCCGCCACGGCCTGCACCTCCGGCCAGCGGTCAAGGATGCGCTGCTTGAGCCGGTCGTAGTCAGCCTCGCTCCAGTCCAGGAAGGGCGCCTGCTCGGCCACCACGCTGTCGGTCAGGCTGCCGTAGGCCAAGCGGATGCGCTCGATTTCCTGCGCCCGGTCCGGGCGGCGGGCCTCGGCCAGCCGCCGGCCGGCCTCGGCCCGGCTCATGGCGCCGATCTGCTGATAGTAGCGGGCGACGATCACCGTGGCCATGCCGGTCTTGGCGCCGTGCAGCACCGGCTTGCGCCCCTCCCGCACCAGCTTCATCTCCAGGTAGTGCGAAATGTAGTGCTCTGACTGGCCGGCCGGCTGCGAGCCGCCGAAGGCCAACATGCATAGCCCGGCCTCGATCAGCGCGTCGATCAGGCTGTGGATGCCCTCAGGCTGGGCCGCGCCCACCTGGTCCGCCTGCGCCATGCAGCGGTCGCGCGCGACTTCCATGCGCCGGGCCACGGCGGCGTCGTAGGGGCCATCCCAGAGCAGCGTGGCCAGCTTCCAGTCGGCCACTGCGGTGTATTTGGCCACCACATCGCCGAAGCCGGCCGCGATCATCGGCCGCGGCGCGGCGCAGAGGGTGTCCAGATCGGCGAAAACCGCGGCCGGCGCCTGGCTGTAGATGCTCTGCTTCAGCCCGCGCAGGATCAACGACGAGCCGGTGGAGGTGTAGGCGTCCACCGAGGGGGCGGTGGGCAGACAGATGAAGGCGTTGCCGGTGCAATAGCTGGCGAAGCGGGTCACGTCGGTGATGACGCCGGAGCCGACGGCCAGATAGGGGCGCTGTTCACGGCCCGCGCCCAGCAGCAGCTCGACGATGGTCTGCTCGTCGGGCGTGACCTCGTCGCCGGCCAGCAGGATCGGCTTCACATCGACGCCCGCCGCGGCCAGACCTTGGGCGACGCGCGCGCCCAGAGCGCGCCAGGTGTTGGCGTCCGCCGTCAGGTTGAGGGCCATGAGCTGCTGGCTGTGCAGGAATTCGATCAACGCGGGGAGTGCGTCGGGGGCGATGACCACAGGGAGTTCGGACATGGGGAGCCTTTCTTGGCGCAAGGCGGGGTTGGCGCAACGCTGCAACGACCAGCGATACAGGAATCATAGACACCATGAAGAATTTGTCAAACCGCCCGATTCAGCAAATTCCCTCTTGACAAATCTTTCGTTTGGTTTTATAATGAAAGAAAACGAAAGTAATCGAAAGCAGCACCATGCCCAAAGAATCGTCCACCCAGGAACGACGACACGACATTCTCGACAGCGTGCAGCGCAGCGGCCGCGTTTTTGTGGCCGATCTGAGCCAGTCCTTCGGCGTGTCGGAGGTGACCATCCGCAGCGATCTGCAGATGTTGGCGGACCAAGGGCTGGTGGTGCGCACCCACGGCGGCGCGATCCCGGCCGGCCGCCTCTCCCCGGAGCTTTCGCTGGCCCTGCGCCGCCAGCAGCAGCCCCTGGCCAAGGATCACATCGGCGCGGCGGGCGCTGAGCTGATCGAGGACGGCGACGCCGTCTACCTGGACACCAGCAGCACCGCGCTGGCCATCGCCCGCCATCTGACCCACCACCGTTACGTCACCGTCGTCACCAACAGCATCGCCATCGTCAACGAATTGACCGATTGCCCCAACGTCCACGTGGTCGTGCCAGGCGGCCGGCTGCGCCGCGAGACCGCCTCGCTGATCGGCGCCGACGGCCTGGACTACATCCGCCAACTGAACATCCAAAAGGGCTTTTTCGGCGCCCACGGCGTCACCCCGGCCGAGGGGCTGACCGACGTCAGCGTCGAGGAAGCTGAGGTCAAACGGGTGTTGGTGGGCCTTTGCCGCCAGGTGGTGGCCGTGCTGGATGCGACCAAGTGGGGCCGCGTCGGCGTGGCCTCCTTTGCGACACTGGAGCAGGTCGACGTCATCATCACCGACCAGGACGCGCCGGCCGAGCTGGTAGCGCAGGCGCAGGCTGCCGGCGTCGCGGTGCATCTGGTCTGACAGCTTCCGCGATTTCTGCATGAGGTACCCCTTCCTATGGCTGTTCCCGCAATCATTCCCAAATTAGGCAACACCGTCGAAAGCTGTGTCATCGTCGAATGGAAGAAGGCCGTCGGCGAAGCGATCGCCGAGGGCGAGACGCTGCTGGATGTCGAGACCGACAAGGCGGTGATGGAAGTGCTCAGCCCGGCCAGCGGCGTGGTGCTGGCCCAGCTATACAGCCCGGGCGACCTGGCGCCGGTGCTGGAGACCATCGCAGTCATCGGCGCGCCGGGCGAGGACTGGAGCGCGCTGGCGCCGGGCAATGCTGATCAGCCGGCTGAGGCGTCAACGGCCCAGGCGCCCACCCTGCCTGAGGCGGCTGCGACCGCCGCCGCAGCGCCCATCAGCCAGCCGGCCGCCGCGGCGCCGGTCTCGCCGCGGGCGCGCGGACTGGCGCGACGTGAGGGGCTGGACGCGACAGGCCTGGCGGGCAGCGGGCCGGCTGGGCGGATCATCGAGCGCGACGTGCAGGCCGCGCTGGCCAGCCGGCCCAAGGTAAGCCCGGTGGCCCAGGCCAGGCTGGCCGAAGGCGGCTTCATCGCGCCGAAACGCGGCAGCGGGCCGGGCGGCCGGGTGATGACGCGCGATCTGCAGCCGGTGGAGGCGGAGAAGCCGGCGGCCAAGGCAGAGACGGCCCCGGAGACCAGGCCGGCGCCGGCGGAAGAGGTGGAGGTGATCAAGCTGACGGGGGTGCGCAAGGTGATCGCCGAGCGCATGCTGGCCTCGTTGCAGACCACCGCCCAGTTGACGCTGAACGCCTCGGCCGACGCGCGCGGCCTGCAGGCGCTGCGGGCGCGCTTCAAGGGCAGCGACCCCGCCTTTGGCCTGCAAGGGATCACCATCAACGATCTGATCCTGCTGGCGGCGGCGCGCATTCTGCCGATGCACCCCGACCTGAACGCGCACTTCCAGGGCGACACGCTGAGCCGCTTCGCCCACGTACAGCTTGGCATGGCCGTGGACACGCCGGCCGGGCTGATGGTGCCTGTGATCCGCAACGCCGACCAGCTCAGCCTGCGCCAGATCTCCGCCGAGGCCAAGCGGCTGGCCGCGGCCTGCCAGACCCGGCGCGTCGCGCCGGATGAGCTGCGCGGCGGCACCTTCACCGTCACCAACCTGGGCGGCCTGGGCGTCGAAAGCTTCACGCCGGTGCTCAACCCGCCGGAGGTGGCGATTTTGGGCGTCGGGAACATCAACCTGAAGCCTGTGCAGGCTGGCCAGGAAGTCGCCTTCGTGCCCCACATCGGCCTGTCGCTGACCATCAACCACCAGGTCGTCGACGGCGCGCCGGCCGCCCGCTTCCTGCAGGCGCTGGCCCGCAGCCTGGCAGAGATCGATCTGCTGCTGGCCGGGTAAACAAACAGGCAGGCGACCGAACGATCACCGGGCGCCCCGCCGGGCCCACAGCGCGTCGCCGTCCTGCTCCGAATTTCGCATCACGCATCACGCATTACGAGAACCAACCATGACCAAACAAATCACCATCGACCCCGCCCAGATGCGGGCCAGCGCAGTGCTGCGCGCGCCGGAGATCCCCATCAACGCCTACGTCTCCGATCCGGCGGCTGAGACGGCCAAATTTGGCCGCGCGAATTTGGTGCGCATCTACCGCGACATGTTCACCATCCGCCAGTTCGAGACCATGCTGGATCGCATCAAGAAGGAAGGGGTCTACGAGGGCATCGAGTACAACCACCGCGGGCCGGCCCACCTTTCCATCGGCCAGGAGGCCGCGGCCGTGGGCCAGGCCTATCACCTGAGCCCGGACGATTTCATCTTCGGCTCGCACCGCAGCCACGGCGAGATTCTGGCCAAGAGCTTTTCGGCCATCGCCAAGCTGGAGGATGCGGCGTTGACCGAGATCATGGAGAGCTACCTGGGGGGCGCGACCCTGCGGGTGGTGGAGACCTTCGCCAGCGGCAGCGTCAAAGATGTGGCCTTCGACTACGCGCTTTACGGCACCCTGGCCGAGATCTTCGCCCGTGCGGCCGGCTTCAACCAGGGCATGGGCGGCTCGATGCACGCCTTCTTCCCCCCATTCGGCGTGATGCCCAACAACGCCATCGTGGGCGGCTCGGCTGACATCGCGGTCGGTTCGGCGCTCTTCAAGCGCATCAACCGCCGGCCGGGCATCGTCATCGCCAACATCGGCGACGCGTCCATGGGCTGCGGCCCCGTCTGGGAGGCGCTGATGATGGCGGCCATGGACCAGTACCGCACCCTCTGGCCGGAGGACGCGGGCGGCGCGCCCCCCATCCTGTTCAACTTCATGAACAATTTCTACGGCATGGGCGGCCAGCCCTTCGGCGAGACCATGGGCTTCGGCCAGTTCGGCGTCTCACGGGTCGGCCTGGCGGTCAACCCCCAAGCCATGCATGCCGAGCGGGTGGACGGCTACAACCCGCTGGCCGTGGCCGACGCGGTGGAGCGCAAGCGCGCCATCCTGGAGGCCGGCCGCGGGCCGGTGCTGTTGGACACCATCACCTACCGCTTCTCCGGCCATTCTCCCTCCGACGCCTCGGCCTACCGTACCAAGGAGGAGATGGAGCTGTGGCAGCAGCAGGACTCGCTGGCCGCGTTCCGCGGCTACCTCTTGCAGAACGGCCATGCCGACGAGGCCGAGCTGGGCAGCCTGGAGGCCCACGTGCTGGCCCGGCTGCTGGCGGTGACCAAGGCCGCGGTGTCGCTGGAGACCTCGCCGCGCATCGCGGACGACGGCGAGCGCATCGGCGAGGTGATGTTCTCCCACCAGCCCAAGGAGCGGCTGGCCGCGGACGAGCCGGCCGCGCTGCGCCCCAAGCCGGAGACGCGCTTCAAGGACACCGCCGCCAAGTTCCGCTTTGGGCTGGATGAGGCCGGCAAGCCGCGGCCCAAGATCCGCTGCCTGACCTACGCCGAGGCCATCTTCGAGGCCATGATCCACCGCTTCTACGAGGATCCGACCATGGCGGCCTGGGGCGAGGAGAACCGCGACTGGGGCGGCGCGTTCGGCGCCTACCGCGGCCTGACCGAGGCCCTGCCCTATCCGCGGCTCTTCAACTCCCCCATCTCCGAGGGCGCGATCGTGGGCGCAGCCGTGGGCTATGCCCTTTCCGGCGGCCGCGTCGTGCCGGAGCTGATGTACTGCGACTTCATGGGCCGAGCCGGCGACGAGATCTTCAATCAGATGGCCAAGTGGCAGGCCATGTCGGCCGGCGTCTTGCAGATGCCGCTGGTGCTGCGGGTCTCGGTGGGCGCGAAATATGGCGCCCAGCACTCGCAGGACTGGACCGCCATGGTGGCCCACGTCCCCGGCCTGCAGGTCATGTTCCCCGCCACCCCCTACGACGCCAAGGGGATGCTCAACCTGGCGCTGCGCGGCAGCGATCCGGTGGTCTTCTTCGAGAGCCAGCGCCTCTACCCGGAGCCGGAAACGCTGGTGGCGGGCGGCGTGCCAGTGGAGTACTACGAGGTGCCGTTGGGCGAGCCGGCCCTGCGCCGCGCCGGCCGTGATCTGACCATCATCACCATCGGCGCGACCCTCTACCGCGCGCTGGAGGCGGCCGAGATCTTGCAGAGCAAGCACGGCCTGTCGGCCGAGGTGATCGACGCCCGCTTCATCAACCCGTTGAACTACACGCCGCTGGTGGAGTCGATCAAGAAGACTGGCAAGGCGCTGCTGGCCTCCGACGCCTCGGAGCGCGGCTCCTTCCTGCACACCATGGCCTCCAACCTGACGCAACTGGCCTTCGACTACCTGGACGGCCCCATCGCGGTGGTGGGCGCGCGCAACTGGATCACCCCCGCCGCCGAGCTGGAGGATGCCTTCTTCCCGCAGGCCGCCTGGATTCTGGATGCGATCCACGAGCGCATTCTGCCCCTGCCCGGCCATCAGGTCAGCACCGACCACGGCCTGGCCGCGCTGGTGCAGCGCAACCGGCTGGGGATCTAGCCGGTTCGGTCAACCGCTGAAAAGCAAGAACGCCCCCTGGCAGCAGGGGGCGTTTTTTTGTGCAATTGTAACTGCTCAGCCGGCGGGCGCGAACCCGTGGATTGAGTAGGCGGCCTACTCAATCCACGGGCGCGCCCCAGCCGCCCCCGCCGGGCGTCTGCACGCTGATGACATCCCCCGCCTCTGCTTGCAGCGTCGTCTTGCCGGGCAATTCCATCTCCTGGCCGCCGCGCAGCAACAGGTTGCGGCCGGGCTGGCCCGGCGCGCCGCCGGCCAGGCCATAGGGGGCAAAAATGCGCCGCTCGGTCAGCAGCGTCACCTGGGCGTCGGCCAGCAGCTCGATGTCGCGGCGCACGCCGTCGCCGCCCCGCCAACGGCCCGCGCCGCCGGAGCCGCGGCGGATCTCATAGCGCTGCACCCGCAACGGATAGGCGTATTCCAGCGCCTCCACCGGGGTATTGAGGGTGTTGGTCATGTGGGTGTGGATGGCGTCGGCGCCAGCTTTGCCCGGCCGGCCGCCCATGCCGCCGGCGATGGTCTCGTAGTAGGCGAAGGGCCGGCCCGCGGCCAGATCCCAGTCGCCGGCCCCCGGCTCGGCGCGGGAGGTTCCAATGGTCAGGTTGTTCATGGTGCCCTGGCTGGCGGCCGGCACGCGGTCGGGAGCGGCCTGGGCCAACGCGCCCAGCAGCACATCGGTGATGCGCTGCGAGGTCTCCACGTTGCCGCCGGCCACGGGCGCGGGCGGCCGCGCGTTGACCACCGTCCCGACCGGGGCGATGACGCGCAGGGGGCGCAGACAGCCGCTGTTGGTGGGCGCGTCCTCCCCCAGCAGGCAACGAAAAACGTAGAGCGTGGCCGACAGGGTGATGGCATAGACCGCGTTGACGCTGCCGCGGCGCTGCGGCGCTGTGCCAGTGAAGTCCACCGTGGCCTCCTCGCCCTGGATGGCGATGGTCACGACGATCTCCGCCGGCTGCGGGTCCACGCCGTCGTCATCCAGCCGGTCGGCAAAGCGGTAGACGCCATCGGGCAGGCCGGCCAGCAGGCGGCGGGTCATGCGCTCGGCGTAGTCCACCAGCCCCTGCATGGCCCCCTGCACCTCGGCCAGGCCGTAGCGGGCCGCCAGCTCCCCCAGCCGCTGGGCGCCCTTGGCGTTGGCCGCCAGTTGTGCGTGCAGGTCGCCCCGCCGCTCCTCCGGCGTGCGCACGTTGGCCAGCAACAGCTCCAGCAGCCCCTGGTTGATCTGCCCGGCCTCCACCAGCTTGAGGGGCGGGATGATCACCCCCTCCTGGATCAGCTCGCGCGCGATGGGCATGGAGCCGGGCGACATGCCCCCCACATCGGCGTGATGGGCGCGGCAGGCGGCGAAGGCGAAGGGCCGCTCGCCAGCCCCGTCGGTATTTTGCGCAACCCCAGAAGGCTGCGCGTCCACGAAAATCGGCGTCACCAGGGTGATATCGGGCAGGTGGGTGCCGCCGCGGTAGGGATCGTTGAGGATGGCCACGTCCCCCGGCCCCAGCGTCAGGGCGTCGATGGCGGCCTGCACCGAGAGCGGCATCGCGCCCAGGTGAACGGGAATGTGCGCGGCCTGGGCGATCATCTGACCGGCCGCGTCGAACAGCGCGCAGGAGAAATCGCGCCGCTCCTTGATGTTGGGCGAATAGCTGGTGCGCCGCAGCACCACGCCCATCTCCTCAGCCACGGAGGCGAAAAGATGCTTGAAAACTTCCAGGCGGATGGGGTCGGGGGGTGCAGGTGGCATAGGGCAGGTCACAGGGGACAGGGGGCGGAACGGCAGGTGGCGACTGACTACCGGTCGCCGACTGCAACCACCAGGTTGAAATGACGGTCCACCCTCGCGCGGTCGCCGGTGGCCAGAAAGACCGTGGTGTCCTTGTAGACGATCATGGCCGGGCCGGCGATGGCGTGGCCGGGACGCAGCGCGGCGCCGTCGAACAGGGGCGCATCGACCAGGCCGCTGGGGAGAACCACGGGACGGCGGCCCAGCCAGGCCGCGTCGGCCGCGGGGTCGCCCGGCTCGGCCGTGGGCAGGGCCGGCCGCGGGACGCTCCCCACGGCGCGCAGACGCAGGTTGACGATTTCCAGCGGGGCGGCCGGCTGGCTGTGGCTGTAGATGCGTTGATGCTCGGCGTGGAAGGCCGCCACGAAGTCCGGCGTCAGCGGCACGGTCAGCTCGTAGGCCTGGCCGCGGTAGCGCACATCCACCTGGGGATAGAGCGCGATGCGCGCCGGCGGCGCCCCTTCCGCGGCCACCTCGGCCAGCCCGCGCTGCGCCAGAGCCTCTCCCAGCGCCGCCAGCTCGGCAAAGGGGACCGTCCCCGCCAGCATCACCGTCTGCACGTAGTCCTTGACCACGTCGGCCGCCAACATGCCGAAGGCGGACAGGGTGGATGCGCCCGGCGGCACGATGACCGTGCGCACGCCCAGCGCCCGCGCCAGCTCGCAGGCATGCAGCCCGCCCGCGCCGCCAAAGCTGAGCAGGGCAAAATCGGCCGGGTCATGGCCGCGCGCCACCGAGATGACCCGCAGGGCGCGCTCCATGTGGGCGTTGGCGATCTGGATCACCCCCAGCGCGGCGGTCTGGGCCAGGGTAAGACCGGGCGCGGCTGTCAACGCCGCGGCCTGGGCCAGCCGGGTCAGGGCCTGCTCGCTGGCGGCCGCGTCCAGCGCCATCTGCCCGCCCAGGAAACGATCGGCCGGCAGGCGGCCCAGCGCCAGGTTGGCATCGGTGACGGTGGGCAGCAGGCCGCCGCGGCCATAGCAGGCGGGGCCGGGGTCGGCGCCCGCGCTCTGCGGGCCGACGCGCAGCGCGCCTCCCAGGTCCACGGCCGCGATGGAGCCGCCGCCCGCGCCCACGGTGTGGATGTCGATCAGCGGGATGCGCACCGGCAGGCCGCCGATCTCCCCCTCGCTGGTGACGCGCACGCCGCCGTCGCACAGGGTCACGTCGGTGGAGGTGCCCCCCATGTCGAAGGCAAGCACCCGGCTGAAGCCGGCCGCCTGGGCCACGTGGAACGCGCCGACGGCGCCGCCGGCCGGCCCGGAAAGAATCGAACGCACCCCCTCGCGGCGGGCCTGAGCCGCGCTGATGCTGCCGCCGTTGGACTGCATGATGCGGAACTCCACCCCCTGGAACTGTTCGGCCAGCCGGCCCAGGTAGCGGTTCAGCGTCGGCGCGACGTAGGCGTTGATCACCGTGGTGCTGGCCCGCTCCACCTCGCGAAACTCGGGCAGGATCTCGCTGGAGAGGGAGGTCAGCAGGCCGGCCTGGCGCAGCGCGGCGCCGATCTGCTCTTCGTGGCTGGGGTTGGCGAAGGAGAAAAGCAGGCAGACCGCCGTCGATTCCACCCCGGCCGCGGTCAATCGCTCCACCAAGGCCGCCAGCTCGGCCGGGTCCAGCGGCTGCAAGACGTGGCCGCGGCGGTCGACACGCTCGCCGAGCTCGAAGCAGAGCTCAGCCGGCGCCAGCGGCGCGGGCCGGTCGGCGAAGAGATCGTAGAGCTGGCTGCGGTTCTGCCGGCCGATGGCCAGCAGGTCACGAAAGCCCGCCGTGGTCACGAAGGCCGTGCGTGCGCCCTTGCGCTCCAGCAGCGCGTTGGTGGCCACGGTGGAGCCGTGGACGATTTCAGCGAGGGACGGCGTGGGGTCGCCTGCCGGGCCGCGCTCCGCCTCCCGCTGCTGATCCAGCCGCGCCAGCCCGGCCAACACCGCCTCGGCCGGATCGTGGGGCGTCGAGAGGCGCTTGAAGGTCTGCAAGCTGCCGCTGGCCGGGTCGAAGAGAACGAAATCAGTGAAGGTGCCGCCGATGTCGATGCCGATGCGCATGGGAGTGAGGGGGTGACGGGTGATGGGTGATGGGCCAATCTTGGAGCGCGCCCTGGCTGCAAGGTTGCCTGGGCTGGCATTATCAGATAGAATCCCGGCGCTGTCAAGCCGCCGCCAGGCGGATCGGAACAATCCCGGAATCGAGCCTTCAGGCGGGTCAGGGTGTCCGCGTTGCAATGGCCAGACCCGGCTAAAGCCTCGACTCCGCACCGGCAATCCCGGAATCGAGCCTTCAGGCGGGTCTGGCCATTGCAACGTGCTCGCATCCTTGCCTGATTCCAAGATTGCGCTACAATCCTCACAAACGTGACGCGAGGTTGACTGCCGTGACAAGCACCACTACCAAGGCCAAGCTGGGCTTTCTGTCAGATATCGAACTGTTTCAGGACCTGTCCCCCAAGGAGATCGAAGAGCTGGAACGGCTGATCACCATCAGCGCGGTCAAGCGCGGCAAGGTGTTCTACCGGCCAGAGGAGAGCGGCGAGGTGCTCTTCATCCTTAAATCGGGCCGGGTTCAGCTCTATCGCATCTCGCCTGAGGGCAAGAAGCTGGTGATCGCCTCCCTCGGTCCCGGCACGCTGTTCGGCGAGATGCCGCTGCTGGGCCAGCAGATGCACAACACCTTCGCCGAGGCCGCGGAGGAATGTGTGATCTTCGTCATGAGTCGCAAGGACCTGGAGCGCCTCTTCCTGAACAAGCCACAGGTGGCGCTGCGCGTGCTGGACATCACCGGCCGGCGGCTGCGGGACGCGGAGGGGCGGCTGCAGACCATGGCCTTCAAGGGCATTCCGGCCCGGCTGGCCTCGCTCTTGCTGCTGCTGGCCGAAGAGCATGACAGCCTGGAGGTGGTAGGATTGACCCATCAGGACCTGGCCGAGACCGTGGGCACCTACCGCGAGACCGCCACCCAGGTGTTGAACGACCTCAAGGCGCAGGGGTTGATCGAGATCGGGCGCAAGCGGATCACAATCCTGGACGCCGACGGGCTGATGGCTGTGGCTGAGAGCTGACTGGCTCTAGCAACGTGCTTGTGCCGTGTTGCGCTAGTGACGGGGTTTTGACATTTGCCAACATAGGGAGTACAATCGCAACACGTAAGCGCTGGCTGGGTGGGCTTCATCTGGCCAGCATGGTTGCTACGTAACCTGTCTTTCAAACTTCACGCTCATTGTCTTTACGACATCACCTCACTTAGGAGGATGTAGCCAGATGACCCACATTATCACCGACCTGTGTCTGCGCGACGGCGCATGCGTTGAAGTCTGCCCGGTCGAATGCATCGTGCCGGGTAAGCCTGAGGATCAGTGGCCTTGGTACTATATCGATCCTGACACCTGCATCGACTGCGGCGCCTGTGTGCCCGAATGCCCCTTCGAGGCGATCTTCCCCGAAGAGGATGTGCCCGGCGACTACGAGATGAAGGCCGGCCAGCAGCGTATGGCGATGCCTGACCTGACTCTGTGGACCGCCTCGGGCGGCGAAGTGGTGGACCTGACCACCAGCATTCAGCCCAACTATGATTTCTACAGCAGCGGCCCTGGCTACGACGCCTTGAACATGTAACCCGGACGCACCAGCTGGAGAGCGAGCATCCATGACCCACGTCATCACTGACCTGTGCCTGCGCGACGGCGCTTGTGTGGAAGTGTGCCCGGTCGAGTGTATCGTCGCCGGTCAGCCGGAGGCCGAATGGCCCTGGTATTATATTGACCCCGACACCTGCATCGATTGCGGCGCTTGTGTGCCTGAATGCCCGGTAGAGGCGATCTTCCCCTTCGAGGACGTTCCCAAGGAATACACGCCTTCGGCCAAGTTCAACGCCGACTTTTTCTCCAAGGGCCCAGGCTACGAAGCGCTCAACATGTAGACAGGCTGGTCAGCGCGGCGTTGCATGCTATCTGCGGCGCGCGGTCTGTGTGCATTTTGTGTAACAGGGCTGGGCGCAAGCCTGCTCGAATCGCCGAATCGAGAACGCAAAGGGCCTCTGCTGTTTGGCAGGGGCTTTTTGCTATTCATGACGAACCCAGACTTCCCAAGCCTTGATCTGACCACGAATTGAAGGAGAGAGACAGCATGAGCACAGCTTTTCGCGTCGAACAGGATTCCATGGGGCCGGTGCAGGTTCCAGCCGATGCGCTCTACGGCGCCCAGACCATGCGCGCCGTGGAGAATTTCCCCGTCAGCGGCATCACCTTCCCGCGCAGCTTCATCCGCGCGCTGGGGTTGATCAAGCTGGCCGCGGCCCAGGTCAACCAGCAGTTGGGCCATCTGGATCCGACCCTGGCCGGCGGCATCGTTCAGGCCGCGCAGGAGGTGGCCGATGGCCGCTGGGACGCCGATTTCCCCATCGACATCTTCCAGACCGGCTCCGGCACCTCCACCAACATGAATGCCAACGAGGTGATCGCCAACCGGGCGTTGCAGATCCTGGGCCAGGAGCCGGGATCCAAGCTGGTACACCCCAACGATCACGTCAACATGGGCCAAAGCTCCAACGACGTGATTCCGACGGCAGTCCACGTGGCGGCCTATCTGGAGGTAGCCGAGGCGCTGCTGCCGGCGCTGCACCACCTGCACGAGGCGCTGGCCGCCAAGGCGGTCGAGTTCGACGATGTGCTCAAGACAGGCCGCACCCACCTGATGGACGCCATGCCGGTGCGGCTGGGCCAGGAATTCGGCGGCTACGCGGCCCAAATCGAGGCCAGCAGCCAGCGCGTCGAGGCCAGCCTGCGGCGTCTGGCTGAGCTGGCGCTGGGCGGCACGGCCGTGGGCACCGGCATCAACGCCCTGCCCGGCTTCTCCGACGGCGTGGCGCAGAGCCTGCGCCGGCTGACCGGCCTGCCTTTCCGGGAGGCCAGCAACCATTTTGCCGCCCAGGCGGCCATGGATGCGGCCGTGGAACTGAGCGGGCAGCTCAAGACCGTGGCCGTCACATTGATGAAGATCAGCAACGACCTGCGTTGGATGAACTCCGGCCCCATCGCCGGCCTGGGGGAGATTGCCCTGCCCGCCCTACAGCCCGGCTCCAGCATCATGCCTGGCAAGGTCAACCCGGTGATCCCCGAGGCCGTGACCATGGTGGCGGCCCAGGTTTTGGGCAACGATCTGACGGTGACCATCGCCGGCCAGTCGGGCAACTTCGAGCTGAACGTCATGCTGCCGGTGCTGGCTCACAACCTGTTGCAGTCCATCACGCTGCTGGCCAGCGCCAGCCGGCTGTTGGCCGACAAGGCCATCGCCGGCACGGTGGCCAACCGTGAGCGCATGCTCAGTTTGATCGACAAGAACCCGATTCTGGTCACCGCGCTCAATCCGGTGATCGGCTACGACAAGGCGGCCAAAGCCGCCAAACAGGCCTATGCCCAGGGTCGCACCGTGCGCGAGGTCGTGGTCGAGCTGGGCTACCTGGACGACAGCGAGGCCGCGCGCCTGTTGGACGCGCGGCCGATGACGGGGACGTAACTCGTAACTCGTAATGCGTAACTCGTAACCCGGAGTTCACGGGAGTCGTCTCTGGGTCACGGGTCACGCGTTATGAGCCACGGGTCCGGGTGTCGGACGCCGGATCACGAATCATCAGCTACGGGCCGCTAGTCCGGGTTACGCATTACGCATTACGCATTACAGGTCACGCGTTACGAGCCACGGGTCCGGGTGTCGGACGCCGGATCACGAATCATCAGCTACGGGCCGCTAGTCCGGGTTACGCATTACGCATTACGCATTACGGGTCACGCGTTACGAGCCACGGGTCCGGGTGTCGAACGCCGGATCACGAATCACCAGTTACGGGCCGCTAGTCCGGGTTACGAGTTACGAGTTACGCATTACGCATTACGCATCACGCATTACGCATTACGCATTACGCATCACGAATCCAAAGGACAAAAATCATGAAAGAAGTGGTAATCATTCATCTGGGCGACGGCGAGGATCTTTCGGCGGTCAACTTTCTGGGCCAGGAGGTGCAGATTCACCGCATCGGCTGCCACGGCGACGCCCAGCGCGCTGAGGCGCTCATCGCTCAGTTCGATGGCTTGGTGGACGCGATCGGCCTGGAGGGCTATCCGGCCGAGCTGGAGTTGGGGGGCGTGCGGGTAGCCCATGAAATCGGCGCGACGCTGCCAACCGCGGCCAGTCAGACGCCCGTGGTGGACGGCGGCGGGATCAGACCTGGCCTGGAGCGCTGGGCGGTGATCCTGGCCGACCGGGCCGAGCCGGGCATCTTCAGCCAGAAGCACATTCTGATGGCGCCGGGACTGAACCACGGCGGCCTGGCCCAGGCGCTGGGCCGGCGCACCCCCTTCCTGCGCTACGCTGACCCCGATGTCTTCTTTGCCCTGCCTGACTTTCCTGGCGTCGGCAGCCAGCGCACGCTGGAGCAGGCAGTCAAGCCCACGCTGGACCATCTGAAAAACGCGCCCTTCCGCCGGCTGCTGCCGCAGGCTGGTGCGGCCGGCCAACCGCGTTCGACCGCCCCGTTTGAATGGGCCGATGTCATCGCGGGCGACATGGGCGCCATTCGCCGCTATGCCCCCGCCCAGCTCAAACACAAGACGGTGGCAGTGGAGTGGGCCAGCGAAGAGGATCTGGAAGACCTGCGCCAGCGCGGTGCGGCCATCGTCATCACCATGATGCCGGCGCTGGACGGCGCCAAAAACCTGGGGCGCTGGTCGGCCGCGACGATCGAGGCGGTGCTGGTGGCGCTGCGCACCAACCCGGAGCTGCCGCTGACCGAGGACACCTACCTGGACCTGATGGCCGACATCCATTGGACGCCCCATGTGCGCTATTTGCAGCCGCAGGAGGCGGGCATCAACCGCTTCGCGTTCGTGATCCATCCGTTGAACGTCAATTTCATTCACAAGAGCCCCCAGTTTGCCTGGACCAAGCACCTGCCCAACGACCTGGTGGAACGGGTGGCGGCCTACATGCCCCCCATGTATCTGTCGCGCATCACCGGCGGCAAGTCGCCGACCACCGGCCAGCGCATCGAGGGCCATCTGATCACCCTGGCCGCCACGCCGCGCCAGATGATGCAGCAGGGGGAACGCTTCACCTACGACCGGCTCAACAAGGCGGCGCGCATCGCCGAACGCAAGGGCGCGCGCATCATGGGCCTGGGCGCGTTCACCTCGGTGGTGGGCGATGCGGGGATCACCGTGGCCCATGAGGCCGACATCGCCATCACCAGCGGCAACAGCCTGACCGTGGCCATGACGCTGGAGGCAGCCAAGAAGGCCGTGATCCTGATGGGCGCCACCGATCTGACCAAGGGCAAGGCGATGATCGTCGGCGCGACCGGCTCCATCGCCTCGGTCTGCTCGCGGCTGATCGCCCAGGCCATCGGCAACGTGGTGCTGGTCTCCATCGAACCGGAGAAGCTGATCGAACTGAAGCGCACCATCCAAAAGGAGACGCCCGGCTGCGAGGTGACCATCGCCACCAAGGCGGGCGACCTGATCGCCGACTGCGACCTGATCATCACCGCCACCTCGGCCTTTGGCCAGCGGGTGATCGACATCACCAAGTGCAAGCCGGGCGCGGTGATCTGCGACGTGGCGCGGCCGCCGGACATCAACCCGGCCGAGGCGGCGCTGCGGCCGGACGTGCTCTGCATCGAGAGCGGCGAGGTGTTGATCCCCGGCGACATCGATTTCGGCTATGATATCGGCCTGCCGCCCAAGACCTCCTACGCCTGTCTGGCCGAGACCGCGCTGCTGGCCATGGAGGGCCGCTTCGAGGACTACACGCTGGGACGCAACATCACCATGGATCGGGTCAAGGAGATCTACAAGCTCTCCCTCAAGCACGATTTCCGGCTGGCCGGCCTGCGCTTCGGCGAAGAATACATCACCGATGAGGACATCCAGGCCAAGCGCGTGCTGGCCGACCGCTACCGCGCCGACCCGGTGCTCTTCGAGCAGGTGCGCGCCGAGGCAGCCGAGCAGCTCAAGTCGGTTCCTGTCATGTCCAAGGGTGTGTCAACCTCCAGCAGCTCCAAGACGCCGCTGCTGGCGGCTGCGGCCGTCGGCCTCGGCGTGGCCGGCCTGGTGGTGGGCAAGAAGCTGTTGAGCAGGCGCTGAGCGCCAACGCGTCGCAGCGCACTTGTCAGACGCCTGACCGTGACTTTCGCCAAAAACGAGGCAGGGATCCGTGTTGATCCCTGCCTCGACGCGTCATCCAAGGACGCGGCAACCGGTGCTTTGCGGCTTGGCGTGAGAACAAAAACGAGACGTTTAGCCGTTTCCAGGCTCGATCAGCCCCCGCAGCACGGCCAGGTTTTCCGCATCCTCGTGCAGATCGTCGCTCTTGTCGGTCTCCAGGAGCATGGGAACGCCGGCGAAACGCGGGTCGTTGAGCAGATGGGCGAAGCCGCTGAGGCCGATGCCCCCCTTGCCGATGTGCTCATGGCGGTCGCGCCGGTTGCCCAGCGTCCCCTTGCTGTCGTTGAGGTGGAAACACTTGAGCAGGTCCAGGCCGACGGTGCGGTCGAAGGCCTCGATCATGGCCGCGTAGCTTTCGGGGGTGCGAAAATCATAGCCCGCGGCGAAGGCGTGGCAGGTGTCGAAGCAGACGGCGATGCGCTCAGCGGTGGCCGCCTGGCTGCGCATGGCGGCCAGATGCTCGAACTTGTAGCCCAGAGTCGTTCCCTGGCCCGCGGTGATCTCCAGCAGAGTCAGCGTCTGGAAGCCGGCTGTGGCGGCATGGGCCCGGTCCAGGCCCGCTGCGACGCGGGCGATGCCGACCTCTTCCCCCTGCTCCATGTGGGCGCCGGGATGCAAGACCACGCCCAGCAGCCCCAACGCCTCGGCCCGCTGCAGTTCATCCACCAACGCGCCGATGGACTTCTCCCAGAGCGCATCGTCGGGCGAGCCCAGGTTGATCAGGTAGGAGGAATGCGAGATGGCTGGGGCGATGCCGGTGGCAGCCGCGGCCGCGTGCCAGCGTTGGATCTCGGCCGGGTCCAACGGCTTGCTTTCCCAGCGATTCTGGTTGCGGGTGAAGATCTGGATGGTCTCGCAGCCGACGGACTGGCCGCGTGCAAAGGCTTTGCTGACGCCGCCAGCAGCCGACATGTGGGCGCCGAGTTTGGGGGACATGAGGGGCTCCGTGAGAAGTTGTGATTGAGAGGGGTGTTGGGTGGATGGGAAGGCGTAATGCGTAATGCGTAACTCGTAACCCGGAATGTTTCCGTGTGAGTGAGAGGGGTGCTGGGTGGATGGGACGACGTAATGCGTAATGCGTAACTCGTAACCCGGAATGTTTCCCCTTATGCGAGAGCTCTTTCCGGTTACGGGTTACGGGTTACGAGTTACGGATCATCGACCGCGCTTCTCCCATTTGGCGACTGTAAACTCCTCCACCCCTGCCGCCTTGTCCTCCAGGCGAGAGAGGACGAAGAGCAGGGAGGAGAGCCGGTTCAGGTAGCGCAACACCACGGGGTTGCAGAGCAGGGCTTCGTGATGCAACCTGGCCACATGGCGCTCGGCGCGGCGACAGACGGTGCGCGCCACGTCCAACAGCGCGCCGGCGTAGCTGTCGCCCGAGATGATGAAGGCCGGCGGGATCTCGACCTGCTGACCCACCTGGTCAATCAGTTCCTCCAGCCAGACGATGCGCGGCTCGTACAGCCGCACGCCGCTCTTCTCGGCCGCCGCGGGGGTGGTGGCCAGGTCGGCCATGGCCGCGTAGAGATCGCGCTGCACTTCCAGCAGCATGTCGTTGGCGTCGGGGTGTTGGACGGCCGTGCGGGCCAGCGCCAACTGCGCTGACAGCTCATCCACCGTGCCGTAGGCCACCGGCTGCAGGTCATATTTGGCCACGCGCTCGCGGCCCAACACGCCGGTGTAGCCGTCGTCGCCGACGCGGGTATACAAGGTCGTTTTCAGAGGCATGGTCACGTCTCCTGTTGCCGCGGGTCAAGGTTCTTGGCGGGGCTCGGTCGGAGACCGGCCCGAGCGGCGGGTCGGGTGGGGCTCGGTCGGAGACCGGCCTGAGCGGCGAGCTATGTCTGGGCTGCCTTGCGGCGGCCTATGGCTCGCGATAGAGCTGGTGCTGGGCGATGTACTGCTCCACCGGACGCGGCACCTGGTAGCGCAGCGGCCGGCCCTGCCGCGCCCGCTGGCGCAGATCGCTGCCTGAGATCTCCAGCAGCGGCATGGGCAGGAGAATCACGCGGCTGCGCACGCCCGGCAGAGCCGCCTCCAGCGTGTCCCAGTCGAAGTCTGCGCCGGGCCGGCTGAGCGCGACCAGGCTGCACTGCTGCATCAACTCCAGCGGCCTGTGCCATGTGGGCAGGTCAGCCAGCGAGTCCAGACCCATCAGGAAGTAGAGCTCAGCCTGGGGGCCGTATTGCTCCCGCAGCAGGCGCAGCATGTCCAGGGTGTAGTGCGGGCCGGGGCGGTCGATGTCGATGCGGGAAAGGGCCAGGTGGGGGTTGTCGGCGATGGCCAGCTCAACCATCCGAATCCGATGGCTGGCCGGCGACTTGCCCTGCTGGCGCTTGTGCGGCGGATCGGCGGCCGGCGCCAGCAGCACCGTGTCCAGGTGCAGCAGGTCGCGCGCCTCCTCGGCCAGGATCAGGTGGCCGATGTGGATCGGGTCGAAGGTGCCGCCCAGGATGCCGATGCGCATGGTTTTCTAGGAGACGCCCGGCAGGCCGTCCACCGCCGCCTTGATTCGTTGCAGCGCCTCGGCCAGAATCGAGCGCGGACAGGCGATGTTGATGCGCTCGAAGCCCTCCCCCTCAGCGCCAAAGATGTAGCCTTCGTCCAGGAAAACGCGGGCCTCCGTCAGCATCAGCCGCTCCAGCGCGGCCTTGTCCAGCCCCAGCCGCCGGCAGTCCAGCCAGACCAGGTAGGTGCCTTCCGGCTCGATCACATCGATCTGCGGCAAGTGTTCGGCCAGGTAGTCGCGCAGGAAGCGGAAATTGCCGGCGACATAGTCCAACACCTGCGCCAGCCACTCTTCGCCCTCCTGGTAGGCCGCCTCCAGCGCCACCATGCCGAAGGTGTTGACGCCGTGCAGCCCGTTGCTGTTCAGCGTGCGCTCGAATCGAAGGCGCAGCTCAGGGTTGGGGATGATGATGTTGCTGGTGGCCAGACCGGCCAGGTTGAAGGTCTTGCTGGGCGCGGTGCAGATGACAGCGTTCTCGGCAAATTCGTTGCCCAGCGTGGCGTAGGGCGTGAAACGGTGGCCGGGGTAGATCAGGTCGCCATGAATCTCATCGGCCACCACCAGCACGCCGTGCGCCAGGCAGATCTCGCCCAGCCGCCGCAGCTCGTCCGGCGTCCAGACGCGGCCCACAGGGTTGTGCGGGCTGGAGAGGATCAACATGGTCACATCCGGCTGGCTGGCCAGCGCTTCCAGCCCCGCGAGATCGACGCCGTAGCGGCCGCCGGCATAGCGCAGGGGATTGTGCGCCAGCTCGGCGCCGTTGTTGGCAACGGCGGCGAAGAACGGATAATAGACCGGCGGCTGGACGATCACCCGCTGGCCGGGCGCAACGAAGGTGCGCACCAGCATGTTGAGCGCCGGCACCACGCCGGGCGTCGGCACGATCCAATCGGACTGCACCGTCCAGCCGTGGCGGCGCTGCATCCAGTCGATCACGGCCTGGCGGTAGGAGGCGCCGGGCCAACTGTAGCCGAAGATGCCATGCTGGACGCGCGCCGTCAGCGCATCGATCACCGGCTGCGGGCAGGTGAAGTCCATGTCAGCCACCCACATGGGCAGCAAGCGCGGGCCGTTGCTGAACTGCGGCGCCTCGTCCAGCGGCACAAAGCGGCCGTCCAGCTTGACGACGCCCCACTTGGCGCTGTGGGCGCCGCGGCGGTCGATCTCCTGGTCGAAATGATAGATCATGGCGATAGTTTCTCGTTGGCAGAGGATAGATGGGCTGGTTTGGTATGGGGCGGCAGCGCCCCGCCCGCGGCGCTGTCCAGTATACGCGGGGCAAGGGGGTCTGGCAAATCATTCGGGTACAATGCAGGAATTCCAAACATGGCGCGGAGTCGAGGCTTTAGCCGGGTCTGGCCAACGCGAGTCGAGCGTGCTGACCCGGCTAAAGCCTCGACTCCAGCTTAGCAGTCATCAAACATGGCGCGGAGTCGAGGCTTTAGCCGGGTCTGGCCAACGTGAGTCGAGCGTGCTGACCCGGCTAAAGCCTCGACTCCAGCTTAGCAGTCATCAAACATGGCGCGGAGTCGAGGCTTTAGCCGGGTCCGGACGATGCGAGTTGAGCGTGCAAACCCGGCTGAAGCCTCGACTCCAGTTTGGCAGTCGCCATATTTGCGTGCAAACCCGGCTGAAGCCTCGACTCCAGTTTGGCAGTCGTCATATTTGGAATTCCTGTTGAATCGCTGGCCGGTTTGACAACAGGTTCGCTCTGTGATAGCATAAAGGCCACGTTTGCTGCTGGCGTCAGTGTGTCCGGTCGTCAATACAGCAGGCGACCTCAACAGCGACCACTGATCGTTAGTACCTCTGCCTTGCATTTGCGCCCAGATCGCTGGGATTCCCTGGTTTCATCAACTTCATAGACTGCGCTCATATTCTGGAGGCCTGCATGGGTGCTCTGTTGGAAGTGAAAGACCTGCGCACGCAGTTCTTCACACAAGATGGTGTCGTCAACGCCGTCAATGGCATCTCGTACACGCTGGATGAGGGGGAAACGCTCGGCATCGTCGGCGAAAGCGGCTGCGGCAAAAGCGTCGGCGTGATGTCGTTGATCCGCCTGATCCCCATGCCGCCCGGCAAGGTGGTGGGCGGCGAGGTCTGGTTCGAGGGGCGCGACCTGCTGAAGCTGGACGACGATGAGATCCGCCAGGTGCGCGGCAATCGCATCGCCATGATCTTTCAGGACCCAATGACCTCGCTCAACCCGGTGTTGACCGTCGGGCGGCAGATCTCCGAGGCTCTGGAGCTGCACCTGGGACTGGACAAACAGCAGGCGCGCCGGCGCAGCCAGGAGCTACTGGAGCTGGTCGGCATCCCCGGCGCGGAAGGCCGGCTGGACAACTACCCGCACCAGTTCTCCGGCGGCATGCGCCAGCGCGTGATGATTGCCATGGGGCTCTCCTGCAACCCCCAGGTGCTGATTGCCGACGAGCCGACCACTGCGCTGGATGTGACCATCCAGGCCCAGATCGTCGATCTGGTCAAACGGCTGCGTGAAGAGCTGGGCATGGCCATCATCTGGATCACCCACGACCTGGGGGTGGTGGCTGGTCTGGCCCACCGCATGATCGTCATGTACGCCGGCTTCATCGTCGAGGAGGCGACGGTCAAAGAGCTTTACAGCAATCCGCGCCACCCCTACACGTTGGGACTGCTGGGCTCGCTGCCCCGGCTGGACGAGGATCGGCCGGAGCGGCTGCGCTCCATCGAGGGCCTGCCGCCTGACCTGATCGACCTGCCGGTGGGCTGCCCCTTCTATGCCCGCTGCACCTGGCGCATCGAACGCTGCCTGCAAGAGAACCCACCGCTGGCCTTTGTGGCCCATCAGCACAAGGCGGCCTGCTGGGTGGATGTTACCGGGGTGACAGCATGACTGAGAACACCAACACCAACGGCAGCCAGCCCAACGTCATCCTGCGCGTCGAGGGGCTGAAGATGTGGTTCCCCATCACCAGCGGCATCTTCCAGCGCACGGTGGGGCATATCAAGGCGGTGGACGGTCTCGATTTCGAGATCTTCCAGGGAGAGACACTGGGGCTGGTGGGCGAGTCAGGCTGCGGCAAGTCCACCGCAGGCCGCGCCATCTTGCAGCTCTATCGACCCACGGCCGGCCATGTGTTCTTCGACAACGAAGACTTGACCACCATGAAAGGGGATGCACTGCGACGCCAGCGACGCCGGATGCAGATGATCTTCCAGGATCCCTACGCCTCGCTCAACCCGCGCATGACCGTAGGCGCGATCGTCGGCGAGCCGCTGGAAGTGCATGGCATGGGCAACAAGCAGCAGAACCGCGAGCGGGTGCAGGAGCTGTTGCGCATCGTCGGTCTGAACCCCTATTTCGTCAATCGCTATCCCCACGAGTTCTCCGGCGGCCAGCGCCAGCGCATCGGCGTCGCCCGCGCTCTGGCCGTCAACCCGGCGTTCATCGTGCTGGACGAGCCCATCTCAGCCTTGGATGTGTCGATCCAGGCCCAGGTTATCAACCTGCTGGAGGACCTGCAGAACGAGTTTGGGCTGACCTATCTGTTCATCGCCCACGACCTGTCGGTGGTGCGCCACATCTCCGACCGCATCGCGGTGATGTACCTGGGCAAGATCGTGGAGCTGGCCGACCGCAACGAGCTCTACGCGAACCCCAAGCATCCCTATACCCAGGCGCTGCTCTCGGCGGTGCCGATCCCTGACCCGGTGATCGAGGAGCAACGCCAGCGCATCATTCTGGAAGGGGATGTGCCCAGCCCGGCCAACCCGCCCGTCGGCTGCAACTTCAGCACTCGCTGTCCGCAGGTGATGGAGATCTGCCGCCAGCAAAAGCCGGAGTTCAAGGAGAACAGCCACGGTCACTGGGTGGCCTGCTGGCTGTATGAAGGCGACGGCGCCCCTGACGCTGGAACCCAAACTGCCAGTGCAACTAGCTGAGGCCACGGCGCTCTGGCCGGCCTTCTGACCGAGCCAGCCCGCAAGGAGGTGATGGGTACGGCCCTGAAAAACACGAGTCTGGCCGGCTCAATCCAACCACGGGCGTTTCCGGCTGATGAGACGCCCTCCCCCGTTGTGACCCTGGTTGTGCATCGCAGCGATGCCAACCACCGACGCCGATGAGGCGAAATTGGTTTTCCTTAAGGAGAAGAAAGACATGTCGAACAAGAAATGGGCTGCCATTCTGGCCGTCCTGGTCATCGCCAGCATGTTGCTGGCAGCCTGCCCCGCCCCCGCGGCTCAGGTGGTCAAGGAGACCGTCGTCGTCGAGGTCGAGAAGCAGGTCGAAGTCGTGCAGACGGTGGTCGTGGAGAAAGAGGTGGTGAAGGAAGTCGTCGCCACCGCTGTGCCGGAAGAAGAGGCCAAGGTACTGCGCATCAACCTGGGCACCTATCCCGACATCATCGACCCGCAGAAGAGCTCCTTCGTCAACGAGATCGCGCACCTGCAGATGATCTACGAAGGCCTGACGCGGCTGGATCCTGATCTGAAGACCGTCCCGGCGGCGGCGGAGAGCTGGACCTACAGCGACGACGCCACACAGCTCACCTTCACCCTGCGCCCTGACCTGACCTACAGCGACGGCTCTTTGCTGAACGCCGAGCGCTACGCCTACTCGATCCGGCGCAACATCAACCCGGAGACCGCGGGCGAATATGCCGGCATCACCGACGAGATCGCCGGCGCACCCGAATGGCGCGCCTGCGACCCGGCGGGCGACGCGGCCGCCTGTGAAGCCGCGGCCGCCACGGTGATGGAAAGCGTCAAGGCCAGCCATGCCGACGGCACGGCCTGCAATGCCGATGCTCCCTACGAGGATGCCGAGTGCAACACCCTGACGCTGACCTTCTCCCGGCCGGCGCCTTACTTCCATGTGGTCAGCAGCCTGTGGGTGACCTATCCCGCCAAGGAAGAAAACATCACCGAGGGCGGCGAGCAGTGGTACAACAGCTCCAAGTTCCAGATCGGCAACGGCCCCTACGTTCTGCAGAGCCTGGAGCCCTTCGTGCGCGGCTATTTCACCCCCAACCAGAACTACTGGCGCGGGCAGGGCATGGTCGACATCGAGTACTCCTACATCACCGACAGCGCGGTGGCCTTCGAAGCCTACAAGAACAACGAGTTCGACATCATCGGCGGAGCCGCCGAGGATCTGGAAGTGATCAAGGCGGACCCGCAGCTCAGCCAGGAACTGAACACCTACCCCGGCTCCTGCACCTTCGCCATCATGTTCCACCAGCTCAAAGAGCCCTTCACCGATCAGAAGGTGCGCGAGGCCTTCGCCATGAGCTTCGACCGCGAGGCGTGGGTGCGCGACGTGCTGCGCGGCCTGGGCGCGCCGACCTTGACCTGGATCCCGCCGGGCTTCCCCGGATATGACGCCGAGGAGAACCGCTGGGGCTTCGATCCGGAAGCGGCTAAGGCAGCTCTGGCCGAGTCCAGCTACGGCGGCGTCGAGGGCCTGCCCCCGATCAAGCTGACCTTCTCCGACACCCCGCGCAACCGCACCCGCAACGAGTGGCTGGCGGCCAAGTGGAAGGAGCACCTGGGCGTGGACCTGACCCTCGATCCGGTGGAGTCGACGACCTACACGGCGCTGACCAAGGACATCAACACCGCGCCGCAGACTTTCATTCTGGGTTGGTGCGCTGACTACCCCGATGAGCAGAACTGGCTGAGCGTCTACTGGCGCACCGGCGGCTTCGGCGAGCGCATCGGCTACTCGAATCCTGACTTCGACGCGCTGGTCAACGAGGCCGACACGACCATCGACCCGGCCAAGCGCACCGAGCTCTACGCCCAGGCGCAGACCCTGCTGACCGACGGCGCGCCGGTGGCCTTCGCTTGGAACAACGTCAACAACTACCTGATCAAGCCGTGGGTCACGGGCATCGTCAAGACCCCGCAGGACTCCGGCTGGTCGGGCATCCAGGAACCGCTGACCATCGACATCGACACCACCATGAAACCGTAACGGACGATCAGTAGGGGCGGGTTGCCCCCGCCCCTACTGCGTTCAACGGCCCGCTTCGCGAACGCCATCGCTCTGATGGCCAGCGTGGGCCAGGCATTGGAAGTCGTCGCCCTTTCAGGCGAGACGCCAGGGCGACGACTTCCGAAGCCTCAGATCGACCAGATGCCCGGTTGCGATCGCATGCAGCATGGAATTGAGGTGATAGCAGATGATAAGTTACATCGTGCGACGGCTCCTGTGGATGATCCCCACACTCTTTTTCGTGGCTTTGATCACCTTCATCCTGATGCACGCGGCGCCCGGCGGTCCCTGGGATCGGGATCTGAGCGCCCGCCAGGTGGACCCGCGCACGCAGGAACTGCTCAACAAGGAATTTGGCCTGGACAAGCCGCTGTTCATCAACACCGAGGGGGGTAACCCACTGGACAGCCAGTTCTTCAACTATATCGGCGGCGCGCTGCGGGGCAATCTGGGTCCTTCCTATCGCCAACGCGGCATGAATGTCGAGGATATTCTGTTCAAGCCGCCGGAGGGGAAGCCCATCTGGAACAGCAAGTTCGGCTATTCGCTGCGCCTGGGACTGTTAGCGTTGGGCCTGGCAGTCCTTTTTGGCATTCCTCTGGGCACCATCGGCGCCCTGCGGCGCAACACGGTGATCGACTACTTCTCCTTGCTGATCTCCACCATTGGCATCTCGGTGCCCAGTTTTGTCCTGGCCATCTTTTTGATCGTGCTGCTGGCTGGCCGGCTCAAGCTGATCAAAATCGTGCAACAGGATTGGAGCAGCCCCGGCGCCTGGATTGTCCCCGGAGTGATTCTCGGCTTCGGCACCTTTGCCTTCATCACCCGGCTGACGCGTTCGCAGATGCTGGAGGTCATGCAGCAGGACTATGTGCGCACAGCCCGCGCCAAGGGTCTCTCTGAAAAGGTCGTGGTGGCGCGGCACATGCTGCGCAACGCCCTGATCCCGGTGGTGACGATCATCGGCCCGGCGCTGGCAGGCCTGGTGACCGGCTCCTTTATTATCGAGCAGATGTTCAGCTTCCCCGGCAGCGGCCGCGAG
>Ga0209200_1000691_pt1 | contig 37451 bp, 25 predicted proteins | sample AD_UKC033_MetaG_FD_184406 | JGI IMG/M metagenome (GOLD analysis project Ga0209200, IMG submission 184406) | Active sludge microbial communities of municipal wastewater-treating anaerobic digesters from USA - AD_UKC033_MetaG (SPAdes) (version 2) | ecosystem: Engineered > Bioreactor > Anaerobic >... | reverse complement strand
AAAACTTTTGTCGGCATGCGTCCTCGCCGAAATCGCTTTTACCACAACGCGATCATCGGGTATGACGAAACCTATCGGTGGGTCGGCGAACATGCACAATTCGAAATCGGATTGAACTTGATCAGTTCTCAAGACCCGGGTTTTATAGATAAAGCCGATTTGAATTTTCAGCTCTCCGATGATTCGCCGGTTTATAAGGAATTGCCTGAATTCAAAAAAATTCCATTTGCGGCGATCGGCCTGTATATCGATGAATATCGAACGAGTGTGGCAAAGTGATTTCCACTTATATGGGTATCGAACCGAAGACAGAAAAGGATATCAGGTAAACGTGCTGCAACGACATCAAACTGCTGCAAATGGTGTGCATGCCCCGGTACCGCGCGAAAGAATGTGTGCTGCGGCAGTCAAACTGCGCGACACTTATAACCGGGTCCCTGATGCGCCGTTTTTTCGAAAAACTTTTGGCCTGTGGATGGCCATCGACCACTGGTACGAAACCGGGTTGGACCGTTCCATCGATTTGGACGAATTTTTCTTCTTTGACCCGCCTGGGCATCACGAGTTGATGGAATTGGGTTGGTGTGAAGCCGAATTTTCGCCTGTTTTTCAGGAAGAGGTGGTCAAAGATCTCGGCGATAAAGAAATCGTCCGCGATACCGCCGGCAGGCATGTGCTCTATTTCAAAGGTCGGCGTCAGGGATTCATGCCCGAATATCTCGACCATCCCGTACACGACCGACGATCCTGGGAAGAAGAGGTCAAATGGCGACTAGACCCGGGAACACCGGAGCGTTGGCATTCTCTTGAAGCGAGAATGCGGAGCGCAATCGCTGCAGCCGGAACCGGCAAAATGATCCAGCAGCGCCTCATCGGCGGCTATATGTATCTGCGCAGCTTGATCGGGCCGGAAAATCTGCTCTTCTCATTCTATGATCAACCGGACCTGCTGCACGATTGCATGCAGACCTGGCTGGAACTCGCCGACCGCGTCATCGCAGCACATCAGCAATACGTCACCCTGGATGAGCTCTATATTGGCGAGGACATCTGCTACAACAACGGTCCGCTGATCTCCCCCGATATGATCAAAGCATTTTTGTTTCCTTATTATCAAGAGTTGGTCGGCCGGGTGCGCCGGCGGCAGATCGACCGCAACCGTCATCTCTATGTTCAACTCGACACGGACGGATATGCAGTGCCGGTAATCGAGCTCTATCGCAACGCCATCGGGATGGATGTCATGAGCCCGTTTGAAGTGGCTTCTGGATGCCATGTGAAGCAAATCGGACGCGACTATCCCTGGATGGTGCTGAGCGGTGGCATCGACAAACGCGTGCTGGCCCAGGGCCCACGAGCAATCGATGCGCATTTGCAGGAAATTCTGCCGGCAATGCGTCGGCGCGGCGGATATATCCCGACTTGCGACCATGGTGTACCGCCTGAGGTGACCTGGCAAAATTATCGACATTATAGACTGCGCTGCATAGAGATGGGAGGATAAATGCCGATCGATTTTTCTGCTGACCGCTGGGAGCGGGTGCAACGACAAACTGAACTCTGGTGGCAAAATAAACTCAACCGGCCGTTGATACAGGTTAGATTGCGCGGCAAAGATCCGCGGCGCCCCGCATCTCCCTTGCCTTTTCACGAATTCACGGCTTTTTACGACTTTGCGATCCCGGCCGAACAGGTGATTGACCGCATCGACTATGAGCTCTGCTGCACCGAGTTCCTGGGCGACGCTTTCCCACACTTTTGGCCCAATTTCGGCGCCGGCGTTCTGGGGGCATTCATGGGTGCACGTCCGGAATTGCGGGAAGAGACGGTCTGGTTTCACGCGCCGGCGGAGCAAAAACCCGCTGAAATCGAATTGAAAGTCAATTGGCAACACCCCTGGTTGCAGCGGTTGGTCGACCTCATCGAGGCCGGCGTGGCTCGCTGGCAAGGACAGGTCCAGATCGGCATGACCGACCTGGGCGGCAATCTGGATCTGGTCTCTACTTTTCTGCCGGGCGAGAAATTGCTGCTGGCTCTTTTTGATGATCCAGAAGAAGTGGAACGCCTCACCTGGCAAGCCCATCAGGCGTGGTGGCAGGTTTTTGGCCTGCTGAACAATCGGCTGCAAAAAACCAATCCAGGCTACAGTTGCTGGACTCCCCTCTTTTCCCAAACGCCTTATTATATGCTGCAATGCGACTTTTCTTATATGATCGGACCTGACGCTTTTCACCGCTTCATCATACCGGAACTGCGCCAAAGCGCTGAAAAGCTTGACCATGCCTTTTATCACCTCGACGGCGTCAATGCCAAGATCCATCTGGACGATTTATTGGCGATCGAAGCGATTCGCGGCATCCAGTGGGTTCCCGGCGACGCAGCGCCTGATATCGGATGCTGGCCGGAAATCTATCGGCGGATCACCGCCAAAGGCAAACAGGTGCAATTCTTCAATACGCAAGCCAGCGGCCGCCTGGATACAATCGACCGGTTGATCGAACAAACCGGTTGCCCGGGTGCTTTCGCCGCGGTTCTCGATGCCGACATCTCCCAACGAGACGAGATCATTGAACTATTGAATAAATATGAAATTGAACCCTGACGCCAGAGGCCAAATTACGCTTCATGCAAAGGCAAAACCAGTTTCCACCAGCAACATTGCAGATCCCCAAAAACTGCAGCGCCTGCAAAATTGGTGGGAATTCGGCGAGCAGCAATGTCCTTGCATTCTGGCCACTCTCGAACCAAACCGCCCGCCTCTGCCACAGAACAGTGACCTGCCGCATTACTGGACCGATATCCATGGCGTGATGGAGCGGGAAATGGCACGCATCGATCAGACCAGCTGGCTTGGCCAGGCCGTGCCCTTTCACTACATCGACCTCGGCGCCAGTGCCATGCCCTGTGTGCTTGGCGCCAGAGCGGAGTTCATCGATAGCGAAACCATCTGGGCCCATCCGATCTTTGTCGATATTGAAGATGCCTTGCTCTGCTGTCTCGATCACCAGCAGCCGTTCTATCAGACGATCATCGAGTTGACCCGCCGATCCGCACAAAAAGCGCCGGGACACCATTTTGTCGCTCCCTTTGCCCTAGGCGGTGTTCTCGACAACCTCATCGGAATCTGCGGCGCCGAAACAACCCTGACGGCGTTGCTCGACCACAAAAAACGAATTAAGCCAGTGCTCAAACATTTACAACGGCTCTGGATCGACGCGTTTGCAGAAATCCAGTCATTGTTGAGCGTGGCACATCCAGGAGAAGGCATCGGTTGGGCCGGCATCTGGGCACCGGGTACGACTTTTCCTTTACAAGAAGACTGTTCATACATGCTCTCTCCCGATTGCTTCAATGAATTTTGTCTGCCGTACCTGAATGATTTGATCGATCTTGTCGAATTTCCCCTCTATCATCTGGATGGAATCGGAGCACTGGCGCATCTCCCCGTTCTTTTGCAGAATAACTGCCTGAAAGCGATCCAATGGCAGCCTGGCGCCGGCAGGGAAAGCATCGCCCAATGGACCGAACTGATCCGCACCATTTTGGCGCACCAAAAATCGGTGCAGATTTTTGCCCGACCGGAAGAGATCGACCAACTCGTTCAAGCGGTGGGGTGCCGCGGTTTGCTGATCAGTTGCCCCGACATTACCGCTGATGAGGCAGCGCGTTTGGCGGATCGCTATCCGCAATCCTTTTGCTGACACCTTCGCGGTGTAACCCGGAAAATCCCCTGGCACGGGGATTGGAAAGTTGGACAACGCCAGTTCTTGGGAATCACCACACCGATAATCTGGAAAGGGAGACTATGCATCCGATTTTGATCTTCCACGCCAATCTCAACTATGCCTATCTCACCCCGGATCGTTATGAATTCGTCATCCGCCGCGCGTATGAGATGATCATCGATACCTTTCGCAGTCGATTCCCGGATTGCCGGTATGTCTTCGAAGCCTCCGGATATACTCTGGATGAGATCGCTCAACGCACGCCGGATGTGCTGGAAAAGTTGCGCCGGGCGATCGCCAGCGGCCAGTGCGAATTCATGGGTTCACCCTATGCCCATCCGATGCTGCCCAATTTTCCGGCTGAGGACGGCAGTTGGTCGATCCGCTTTTCCAACCGCGCCTATCAGCGCCATCTGAAAATGACGCCATCGAGCTTTTGGAACCCCGAATGCGGCTGGAATGCCCGGGTGCCGCAGCAGGTATTGGAAAATGGTTACAAAAACCTGATCGGCGATTTTGAAGCTTACAGCCGATCTGTCGACGCCGACGGACGGCCGTTGAGGCCCGAGATCTATGAAAAAGAGCATTCAGACGAACCCGCATTTTACAATTTTGGCTTCCGCTATGATCTGCCGGGAACCGAACCTGCCATCCACTTTCCTTTTCAGCACATCCGCGGTGTGCAGGGCACGCCGCTGCGCATTTTTCTGCGCACCGACCGGATCGCCCAATTCGGCGTGCGCTATTTTATGGGGATGCAGGGCTATACGTTGGATCAATACCGGGAATTGATCGCAAAATATTCACAACAACCTGCCGGAGAAGCCGAGGGCGCCCTGATCATCTATGCCGATGATGCAGAATATATCGGCACCAACGGCTGGTTTCGCTTAAAGTACGAGAATCAACCGGACCGTGTTTTCGAAGCGACGCCGGATTCGCAGCAAAAACTGATCGACCTCGTCGAATCCTGTCGTTCTCTCGGCTCCTTGATCACCTTCTCAGACGCCTGCCGTTCCTTGCCGGCCCTGCCGGACGAGCTCGGTTTCGACGACGATTCTGCCTGGCACGGTGCACGTGCATCGACCTGGGCACAAACACCGATGGCACGCCTCTTGCGCCCCTGGCAAGATCTCGTCCGCGAAAAACTGCAAGCGCAACAAAAAAAGATGGAACCGGAAAGTGCGGATCGCGCCTGGTACCATCTCACCAATTCCTACAATTCGGACGGCCAATGGCCGCCGACTTTGCCGGATGCGCCTCATATCATCCATCCGTTCAATTATCGCTACTGTTTCGAGAACCTGCTCAAGGCCGAGCTCCTGGTCGGCGGTATCGACCGATCCCTTCTCCCCACCGACCCCTGGCTGACTTGTCAGGAAATCCTGTTCCCGCAAGCGGAGCGGATCAGCGCCAAGGCAGAAGAGCTGGCCGGCTCCAGCGATCCCCAGCTGCGCGCAGCTGCGTCTGAGGCTAAGGCACGGTTGCAAACCGTACGCAATCCCGGTCGTTTGAGCCAGTCTGGAGAACATGTGCTCTACCCGGCGGAGTACCAAGTCCGTGCCGACGACCTCCAAATCGCCCGACAGCTGGTCGGTGGAATCGAGATTGAAAAGCTCTAGAGAGGACCCCTCATGTTCGGATTGCCCCTGATCGATATAACCCTGATCGCGATCTATTTTTGTTTTGTAATTTTTATCGGCATCTATGCGTCACGGCGCATCCACAACCAGGAAGATTTTTTTCTCGGCGGCCGGCGCTTTGGCAAATGGGTGCAGACCTTCGCTGCGTTTGGGCAAAGCACTTCAGCTGAAAGTGCGGTCGGCACCACAGTCCTGGTGGCTCGCAACGGGATAGCCGGCATCTGGCAGAATTTGATCAGCGTTTTTGGTCTGCCGATTTATTGGATCACCTCGATCTGGTATCGTCGAATGCGGCTGCTGACACTCGGCGATTTTTTCGAGGACCGTTACAACTCCAAGGGCATTGCCGCTCTCTATGCGTTGATCAGCGCCGCGTTTTTTATGTTGGTCATTGGTTTGGGATTTACCGCCATGAGCAAAACCATTACCGGCATCACCGCCAAACCCGTAAGTCAACTTTCGGCCTTCGAACTCGCCGAATATGAAAACGCTCTCGAATTGGAAAGACTCGAGAATACCGACAGTGCGCTGTTGAGCGCAGACGAGAAAAGCGCTCTCGATCGTCTGCGGATCGAAAATCCGCGCAAGGAATTCTCCCCCATCGATGAAAAAATCCTGATCTGGGTGGTGGCCATCATTGTCATGATCTATGCGGTAATGGGTGGTCTCGAGGCCGCCTTTTTAACCGATATGCTGCAGGGAATATTCATCCTGATCCTCTCTTTGCTGTTGCTGCCGTTTGCCGCGGTCAAGATCAACTCCCTGACCGGCGGCAGCGGTTTAAGCGGTCTGGTGCAAGCCGCCCGGGCACATTTGCCCCAGGAAGCATTCGAAATCTGGGGAAGTCCGGTATTGATCGACTTTACCTGGTACTATATTATCGCTATCATGATCATGAGTCAAATCAATGTCGCAGTGCAAGCCAATCAACTGATCGTCTGCGGTTCAGCAAAAGATGAGTTTACCGCCCGTCTGGGCTTCACCACCGGTATCTTTATGAAACGCTTTACTACCTTGCTCTGGGGCATTTCAGCCTTTTTGCTGGTGATTCTCTACAGCGGAGTGGTCAAAAATCCAGATTATCTATGGGGACATGCCTCGCGCGATTTGCTCGGATCAGTCGGTGTGGGATTGGTCGGTCTGATGATCGCTTGTTTGATGTCGGCTCTGATGAGCACTGCCGATGCGTTGATGCTCACGGCATCGAGCTTGATGACACACAATTTTTTTCGCCCGCTTTTTCCAAAGTTCAGCGAACATGGCTATATCTGGACCGGCAGAGTATTCGGATTTCTTATCTTGCTCGGCGGGGTTGCTTTTGCCAGCTGGTTTGATACCGTTTTTCAGATGCTCAAGTTGCTGTGGGAATTCAATATTTTTATGGCGGCCGGCTTCTGGCTTGGCGTGAAATGGCGCCGGGCGACGCGCACCGGCGCATGGTGGTCAATGGTCAGCGCTCTGCTCTTTTTCGGTATTCTGCAGGTAGCAATTCCGATGCTGCCTGGTGTCAAGACCCATCCCTACCTGGCAAAAACCGTCGATTCGATTCATGTCGAGCGCACTTATCTCGCTCGCCAGGTCGATGTGGAAGAACGACAAGCCGAGATCAAAATCTGGGAAAGCCTCAACGAGGCAGGTTGCGCGCCAGGCGAACGCCCGCAATCGCTCGAGGTTGGCATGACTTTTCGCAAAAGCTATGAGACACCCAAAAATTCCATTTTCTGGACGCAAGGATTGAAATACAACCAGAACGGCGTTCTGCAAGGCAGCGGCATGCTAACGCTCGAGTTGGTGCTCCTTGATCTACTTGGCGGCAACCTTAGCAAAAATCCGCACGCTCTCAACGAGACAATCCGGGTGATCATTCGCACCTGCGTGCCCTTTTTCGTACTCATTCTTGTCTCTCTCCTGAGCAAGCCGGAAGACAAACAGCGACTGGATCGCTTTTTTGTCAAAATGAAAACACCCGTGCAGGCAAATCGCGAGGTCGATGCTCATGAAATTGAGCTCTCATATGCACAACCGCAGCGTTTTGATGATAAAAAATTGTTTCCGCATTCAAATTGGGAGTTTGAAAAATTCGATAAAATCGATATTATCGGCATTGTTCTTTTTACCATCGGCGGACTTTTAATACTCGCGGTTTTATATGCCATCGCACAACTGGGACTTGGGGCGTGGTAAGCAGGTCAAATCGGCACAATCCATTATAGCTTGAGAAAAACCGATGCCAGAAAACAAATTGGACTTTTTTGCCCGTATTGCCCTTGAACGCGTTCAACAGCGCGATCAGGAACTCATCGAACCGGTACCATCCCCTCCGCCGCAACAAATTTGGCAGGCTGAGTGGCTGTCGGTTCCGCAACTCGTAGAACCGGCCGAAAAGCTCGACTGTCAGAAAAAACTCGATCAGGAACTCGCCTCTTATAGGCACAAGTTTGCTCCCTTTATGCGGGATTGCGCTCCGCCTTGCCAACACACGCGCAACACCATCGAGGTGGAGCGCTTTGATTGGCGAGTCGAAACAACCGCAGACAGGTCTGATTTCAAGTCCGCGTTGGACGGCGAAGGCGATTGGCAACCGGTCGTTGTCCCCCATTACGGCCCGCCGCTCGGCCGCAAAGCCACGATTTATCGCACCACTATCGATTTAACCGCTCCTTTCTTCTCTGCGGGGTCGATCTTTATCCGTTTCGACGGAGTTGATTACCGAACCCAGGTCTTTGTTAACAACAGTTTCATCGGTACGCACGAGGGCTTCTTTGCCCCCTTCGAATTCGACATCACCGCAGCGGTTCGCCCCGGCAAAAACTGTGTGGTCATCCGTGTTGAAAACGATTATATCTTTATGGGCAGCCGCGATGAAAACAGCCCGGAGCATTATGAAGGCGAAAAGCTCTATGCCGCCACCGGTCCCGGTTACGACGATGCCGAAATGGGCTGGCATCATTGCCCACCGGCGATGGGGATCTATCAGACGGTGTTCATCGAAGCGCGGTCGCGTATGCATATCGCCGACTGTTTTGTCCGTTTTCTGCCTGACGGTTGTTCAGGCGAAGCATGGATCACGGTTCATTCAGCGGATGTCTTCCCTGGAGAGGTTCTGTTCAACTTGTCAGTGTACGGCAAGAATTTTGACCAAATCATCTTTCAAAATAAGCGCTTTTCCCCGCAAGGCTTGCATATCCCGGGATTGGGAGACGTGGCCAAACGCGTGGAATCGGCACTGCCGCTCAAAGCGGGCGCCGGGGAAAATCTGTTTCGCGTTCCATTCGTGATCGATTCGGTACGGCGATGGGATCTGGATTCGCCCTGGCTTTATCAGCTGCAAGTCGATTTGCTCGGCTCCAATGGGGTAACCATTGATTCCCTGGCATGTGATTTTGGCATGCGGACATTTCGCATGGACACTGCAGACGAACCGCGCGGACGCTTTTTTCTCAACGATCGACCGATCAAATTGCGCGGCGCCAACACCATGGGCCATGAGCAGCAATGCGTGATGCGAAAGAATTTGGAGCAACTGCGCGACGATATCCTGTTGGCAAAAATTGCCGGTCTCAATTTTCTCCGTTTGACCCAACGTCCGGTCCAGCGCCAGGTTTATGAAATGTGTGATCGTTTGGGCATGCTGACGCAGTCCGATCTGCCCTTGTTTGGCGTGTTGCGCCGCCCAAAATGGCTCGAAGCAGTCCGCCAGGTGGGTGAAATGGTCAGGCTGGTTCGCGACCATCCGTGCAATGCCCTGATCTCATACATCAATGAGCCCTTCCCGAACGGTATGGATGAACCACACCGCCATCTGCTGCGCAGTGAGTTGCAAGATTTTTTTACCATCGCCGATCTCGTCGCCCGTCAGGAAAATCCCGACCAGGTCATCAAAGCGGTGGATGGCGATTACGACCCTCCCGCACCCGGCTTTCCGGACAACCATTGCTATTGCGGCTGGTACAACGGCCACGGCATCGATCTGGGCAAGCTCCACAAAGGCTATTGGCAAAAAGTCAAGCCTGGCTGGAACTATGGGTGCGGCGAATTCGGATCCGAAGGCCTTGATCCGGTGGATCTCATGCGCCGGCATTACCCGGCCGAGTGGCTGCCGCAATCAGCAAAAGTGGAAAAAACCTGGAGTCCCGACCGCATTCTGCAGGCGCAGACCGGCCGTTTTCACTATCTCTGGTTTGAAACCCCTGCTTCCCTGCAAGACTGGGTCGAAGCCAGCCATGCCCACCAGGCGTGGATCACCCGCCTGATGACTGAAGCATTCCGCCGCAACCGGCACATGCACAGTTTTGCTATCCATCTGCTGATCGATGCATTTCCGGCAGGCTGGATGAAAGCGATCGTCGACAGTGAACGCCGTGCCAAACCCGCTTACTTTGCCTATCGCGAGGCTCTGACCCCGCTGCTGGTTTGTTGGCGCAGCGACCGCCAGGCCTGGAGTTTTGACGAAGAGATCGAATTGGAAGCCTGGATCTGCAACGATACAGCAGAAAATTACGTAGATCTGCGACTGGTCTATACTCTGGAAAAAGAAGGGCAAATCGCTCAGCGCGGCGAGCAATCGGCGGCGATCAAAGCGCTGGACAGCTATTGCCCGGCGCAAGTTCGTTTTCAACCGGTCAGCACATCCGTCCGCTGCGAGTGGATTGCCCGCTTGCGCCTCTTTGACCAGTCTGGCGCACTGTTGAGCGAATCGGAATCGACGCTATCGATTTTTCCGTCTTTGCCAGCACACCAGAGGCACCACTTCTATGCCTTCTCAGCTCTGCCTGGACCGGCGGCAACGCTCCTGCAAACGTTGAATATCGCTGCCGAGCCTATTCCGGATTCGCTGCCAGCAAACGCAGTGGTGATCCTCGATGGGTTGTTGTCAAACACCGGTGAGATGACAAAAATCGAACAAGCGGTCAAGGCGGGGGCAACCGCCGTAGTGCTCTTGCTCGCACCAGGAGAAATGACAATCGCCGGCGATCGCATCAAAGTGGAAAAATGCGGCATGGGAGAACGCCATTTCGTGGCTCGCTGCGGCCACCACCTGACCAGCGGTTTCGGGCCCAAAGATTTCTCGTTTTGGTACAGCGCTCCATTGGATCGGGTGACGCCGTTTTTGGACACCGTTTTTGTCGCTCCCGGCTGGACTCCAATCCTGATCAGCGGCAATGGTTCATGGCAGGCGGATTGGGAACCCAAGTTCGCCGCAGCTGAAAAAAGATCCGGTAAAGGCGTATGGCGCATCTGCCAGCTGCACCTGCACGACCATATAACCGGCAATCCAGCCGCCGAATGGTTTGCGCGGCGACTGCTCGATTTGATCGACTGGAACCGCATCTGCTGATGCCATTGAGAAGAACGAATAATGAAAAACCTGCATCACTACCTGGAAAAACTGGAAAAAATCCTCGATCCTGACCATCTGCGCAAATCGCGGGAATTGCAAAAACGCGCATTCGCCTTTCAGCCTGTCGATCATCTACCGACGGCGATCGATTTTCCAGTGGCGCAAGAGGAATGGCCCACCTTTCGCTTTGACGAATTTATCGCGGACCGGCAAAAAATGCTGCTTAACGAGCTGCGGCCGATCTACCTGTCGGCCCTGATCAAAGACGACCGGCTGACCGGCATCCGCGCCAACTTCGGCACCGGCATCATCGCTTCACTCTTTGGTTGCGAGATCCGGACTTTTGACCACGCATTGCCGATCGCTCTGCCGCTGGGCCAGGCAGCTATCGAGGGCCTGCTGCAACGGGGAGTGCCCTCGTTTCAGCAACCTGCATGGCTGCAGATCGAAGAAACTGTGGCTTTTTACCAACAAGCGCTGCAGCCGTACCCCCTCCTATCCCAGGAAATTGGTTACCAAATGTTCGATATCCAGGGTCCATTTGACAATGCCAGCATCATCTGGGGATCGGACATCTACCTGGCGTTCTACGATCAACCAGAAAAAATATGCGATCTGATGCAGCTGGTCACTCTGACGATTGCTGAAGCAGTCAAACGGCAACGGCTTGTGGACGGCCGCGCTTTGGTTGAGCATGACGGTGCATGGAATTATTTAGGCGGTGTTTGTGTGCGCAACGACTCGACGGTCAATCTGAGCGGCACCGCATATGGCAAGTGGGTAAGAGAGTTCGATGCCCAGCTTTTGCAGCCGTGGGGAGGCTGGATTCACTTTTGCGGCAGAGCGCATCAGTGGTGGAAAGAGCTTTTGACACTGCCTGGATTGCGGGGGATCAATCCTTATCAAGGTGAATATTACGATTTGCTCGAGATGCACGAAACTTGTGCCGCGCACGGCATCGCTCTGGTGCAATGGACGGTCCCGATCGCCGCTGACTATCGCGATCGCATCCGCACCGGTTTTTCGCGCATCTGTCAGGTAAAAAATCGCGATGCAGCCCTGTTTGCCGTGGAACAACTGCACCGCACCGGTCATGTCGACCCTTTGCCGGAGTAAGAGGATTTTCTTGCTGATTTATTTCTCGCCCCAACCAGTTCGCTCCACAACCCAGTAAAAAAGTGCTCGGCATTTCGGCCCATATTTCGGGTATTGTAGCCGCCTTCCTGCACCACCAGAGTGGGCCGGTGCAATTTGCCGATCATCTCGCCGTTTGCAAGAAAATCGCAGGCGGCGAGATTCCAGGAACCGGTTGGATCTCCCTTTGCGGTATCCAGGCCCAGCGCAATGACGAGGAAATCAGGATCGAATTGTTTGATTTTGCCCAGCGCCTTTTGCAGGGACTGTCGATAGCGATCGCCATCTACAGATTCGGGAAGGGTCAAATTGATATTAAAGCCTTTGCCCTCGCCTTCTCCCTGTTCATCGGCAAAACCGCTAAAATAGGGGTAGGCAAAACTGGGATGGCCGTGAATGGAAACCGTCAACACATCACTGCGGCTGTAGAAAATTTGCTGTTGGCCGTTGCCGTGATGATAATCGATATCGAGAATGGCGACCCGGCCATGTCGACTGAGAAACTCCGCAGCAATTGCATTTGAATTGAAATAACAAAATCCGCCAAAAGCCCGGTTTTCGGCGTGGTGGCCGGGTGGTCGAACCAGAGCATAAGCGAGCAGGTGGCCGTGCAACAAACTCGAGGCTGCGGTCAGGGCGCAATCAACTGCGCGTTTGGCAGCCATATAGGCGTTGCGGTTCAAGGGAGTAAAAGTGTCGATGCAATAGTAACCGGCACGAATTGGCAATTCTTTTGGCGGTCGTGCAGCATTTCGGATGGGGAAAACGTACGGGTAAATCGATCTTTTGTTTTCCAATTTTAGGCAGACAGTGTGCAAATAGTTTATAAAATCGCTGTCGTGAACCGAGCGCAACCATTTTTCCGAATAGGAATGAACCTTGACTTCCTGGAATAATCCTGTGGGCGCCAATTTTTCGCGGATTCGAGCGATGCGAATCGGCGATTCCACATAGCCGCGTTCGCGAATGTGATGAATATTATGGCGGTCGTTGATCGTTAAAACAATGCGTTCATCGGCAGGAATCTGAAAGGCAGTCTTGTTTTCGCGCGGAGCAGTAACATAACGGGGTGAACGCAAGCGCACCGGGTCGTGGTGAAACGAAGCAACCACTTTCTCCACATAGGCAGGAGGACAGAGATCGCCGTATTTGCGCTCCAGAATGGCGCGCACGACTTGTTTGGCACTTTCCCGCCGCAGACGTGGCGGCAGTCCAAGAGAATCAAAAACCAAATAAGGGGCGCATTCGTCGTCTGGTTTTACCGGTGTTTCGTAAGCGGTCCCTGTGACAGGATAGGCGCCGTATTGTTCGTAGAATTTCAACCTTGCAGCGTTTTGTTTCAAAACCGCCAAGTCGCTGCACAAATTTGGGTCGTCGGGTAGGCATTCAAAAAACAGGCCAATGCCTCCCAGCAGCTGCGCTTCCTGTCGAACCCGTTCATAGAGTGCACCACCGATCCCACGCCCGGTAAGCTGCGCAGCTGCTGAAAGATAGTCTAGATAGGCGAAACGCATGTCTGGCTCATGCAGCAACAGAGCAAAACCAAGAACACGATTGTTCTGATCTTCGGCAACGAACAGGATCGACTGGAATCCGGTTTTGAAAGGATTGCGCAGTTTTTCGGCCAAAGCATCGATCTCTTTCTTGCGGATTTGCTGGAACTGAGCCGCCAGAATATCTTTGACCTGCTCGACAGCCGCGCGATTCTGTGGAAGAACTGCATCGAATATACGGCGAATTCTAAACATCGCGTTTCACTTATACAAGAGCCTAAAAAACCAGATCGTCCACCAACAGAGTTTGATCGACCTCATCGAACAACGAATCAGTGGTTTCCTCTTTTGCCACCCGATGTTGAGTCGGCCGGCTTTTGCCAATCGGTTGCGTATAGCGAAAGATCTTGCCGGCATAGTTGCGCATGACCACCTCGGTGTCGGTGATCGATTGCACGTATTCGGGTAACAGCGGGATTTTGCCGCCGCCGCCAGGAGCATCGATTACAAAATGCGGCACGGCCAGCCCTGAGGTCCAGCCCCGCAGCGATTTGATGATCTCGAGTCCTTTTTCAACTCGGGTGCGGAAATGATCGGTGCCGAAAACCATGTCAGCCTGATAGATATAGTAAGGCCGTACGCGCGCCTGCAACAACTTTTGCACCAGCAGCTTCATGGTCTGCGGATCATCGTTCACATCCTTGAGCAATACCGTCTGATTTCCCAGCGGAATACCGGCATCTGCAAGACGGCCAAGAGCTTTGACCGCCAGCGGGGTCAGTTCCCGTGGATGGTTGAAATGCACGTTCATGTAGAGCGGATGGTACTTTTTCAACATTTTGACGAGCTTGGTGGTAATGCGATGCGGCAAGAAACAGGGCATCCGCGTACCGATCCGGATGATCTGAATATGCGGGATGGCCCGAACTTTCTGCAAAATGGCTTCCAATTTGGCATCGCTCAACATCAGAGGATCGCCACCCGATAGAATCACATCGCGGATTTCTGGATGAGAGCGAATATAGTCGACCCCTTCGTCGATAAAATTGCGATTTATTTTTTCAGGATCGCCGACCTTGCGTTTGCGAGTACAAAAGCGACAATAGCTGCCACAGACCGGTGAAATCAAAAACAAGCAACGGTCAGGATAGCGATGGACAATATTGTTGACCGGTGAATCTTCATCCTCAGCAAGAGGATCAACATAAAGTCCATGGTTTTCCAGTTCGCGCTCATCCGGGACAACTTGTCGGTAAATCGGATCATTCTTTTTTTCTATTAAAGAAAGATAATAGGGAGTAATTTTCATTTTAAACGTTTGTTCGACTTTGCGCAGCGCTTCCGGAGAAATATCGAATCGCTTCGCCAATTCATCGACATGAGTGACGCTTTTCTGCAATTGCTTGCGCCAGCGTTCCATCTACTCCTCGCCTCCTCTCGCGGGTATGAATCGTTTAACATAGATCAGACGATCGTCCCCTAGCCGATAAAAATGAGCGATACGGGCTTCGATCGCATAACCATTGCGTTCATAGAATTTTTGTGTGGAGCTGTAACGCTCCTGCGAAGATGTCTCGATAATCAACATCCTCCCCTCCTGTTCCAATACGAGGTTTTCGACATACAACAACAGTTGTTTGCCCACCCCCTGATTCTGCATGTCCGGAGAAACGGCGATCCAATAGAGATCAAAGGTTCCTACAGTTGCAGGAGTGGGGCCGTAACACATATAGCCGACCACTCGATCCGCCTGGGTGGTTGCGACATAGATAAAATAATCCTTTTGCTCGGCGCTGAACAAAAATATATCGACCAATTCCATGGCCACACTGATTTCATCCAGCGTAAACATATCGGTCTGTTGCAGGATCTCATAAATTGCTGAACGATCGCGAGGCAGCATTTTTCGGATTTGAATCATTGTTTTTCCTTGCAATGGCTTGTTCGATGATCGTCGAGACAAATTGGCTGTATTTAATGCCGGCGGCATGTAGAGCCCGCGCAAATCCTGCATCAGCGGAAATGTCGGGATTGGGATTGTACTCAAGGACGAATACCTTTCCTGAATGATCGACGCGCATATCCACCCGTCCATAATCCCGTCCATGCAAGGCGCTGTAAACCTGCAGAGCGGTCTCGTCGAGGCGACTGCGCAAAGCGGCATCGATCTTGGCCGGGCAAATCGACGGTGTCTGTCGATAGGTCGGATGATCGGGAAGCCACTTGGCTTCATAACTTGTGATCCGCGGTTGATCAGCGGGCAGATCGGTGAATTGAATTTCGGCAACCGCGACGACCCGAGCTGGTTGATTGCCCAGCAAGCTGACATTGAACTCGCGGCCATCGATAAAAGACTCGACCAAAACCGGCTGGCGGTAGCGCTTCAGCAAATCGGCCACAGCTCGCCGCAGCCCTATTTCGTCGTTGACCACCGAAGTGGCGGTGATACCAAGACTGGCATCCTCTCGCGAAGGCTTGGCGATCACAGGAAAATCAAGTTCGAATTTCTGCTTAACCTCGGTAAAAACCTGGAAATCGGGTGTTGGAACAGAGAGCGCGCGGAACAATTGCTTGCTCAAAACCTTGTCTTGAGCCAAGCCAAGAGTCAATGGAGTATTGCCGGTATACGGCAATCCCAATAACTCCCATATTGATGCAACATGCATCTCGTGACGAGCCGAGCCTCGATAACCCTCGCAGAGGTTAAACACCACATCAGGCCGGAATTGCTCGATCATCTCGAGATCGATTTCCAAATTTTTCACCCCAAGACAAATCGGTTCATAACCGAGATCGCGCACACTGCGCATGACAGCATCCACTTGATTTTCGACTGCGGTCTCGGAAATGCGATCCAGCTCATTTTCCGGTGTTTCTTCTGCTGGTTGATTGAAGGCGATCAGCACTTTCATCGCAACGATCCGTTTATGAAGCGATTCCGTAGCGCCGAGCTGCTATCGACACAACTTGCTGCAGCATGTCGGCATAATCAAAGCCGGCCGAACGCGCGGCTTTGGGGAAGCAAGAATTGTCCTCAGGTTTTGGCAATATGCCGGGCAGAGGATTGACTTCCAAAATATTGGGGATTCCCTGGTCATCGAGGCGCAAATCGATACGCCCCCAATCCCGCAAGCCGAGCACCTGAAAAGTCTTGAGCACCACTTTTTCGATTTGCTGATACAGCCGCTGGTCAATTGGCGCTGGACACTGAAAAATATTCAACGGCCGTTCCCTTGTATCCCATATCCATTTGGCTTCGTATGAGTAGATGGGTTGGGCGCCTGCCGGCAATTCATGGTACTGAATCGCAACCAGCGGCAACAGAGTGGTCTCCCGACCGTTCCCCCATACCGCAGCAGTGAATTCCGCTCCTGACAAAAACTTTTCCACGATTACCGGTTGCTGGTAGAGATTCAATTTTTCCGCGATTCGCGCTCGCGCCGATTGCGGATCGGTCACAACCGAATCGTCAAAAATACCCTTGCTGCTGCCTTCGGCCAATGGCTTGATGATCACCGGCTCCGCGAATTCCCAGCCGTCGAGTTGATCGATGGAATCGATCAAACGGAACGGCGCGTTGGCGATTTGATGATACGACAGAATTTCTTTGGTGCGCGCCTTGTTCAGACACAATGCCAAGGTCAACGGATCTGAACCGGTATAGGGCAATCCCAACCGCTCGCACAACATCGGGATATACGATTCGCGAAAATCGCCGAACAACCCCTCTGCCATATTGAAGACCAGATCCGGGTTAGCCTCAAAGAGTCTGCCGGCAGCTCGATTATCGGCTTCAATGCCAATAACAGTATGCCCGGAATGCTGCAATCCCGTTTGAACAGCCTCGATGGTTTCCGGGCTGTCGCCCTCGGCGAAAAAATCTTCGCTGGCCTGCGACACCCCTTTTGCTCCCAATCGATTTTTAAACTCTGCTTCGAGTCCAGCTTTGGTGCTAAATGTCAAGGCGATTTTCATCGATCGGTTCCAACTCACCTTATAGGGTTCTCAATCTCACTTCTGCTGGAGATGAACAATTGAATGTTCACCGAAACCTGTTCGGCTTATTCTATTGCACACCTTCAAATATTGTGCCAACTATTCGATTGCAGTTTTTTTATTGTTATTATTGGGGTTAGTCAGCTTCTTTGCTGATGGATAAATGACAAAGGCGGGGTTATTTCTTTTTTTGAGAATGGCAAGGAATTTATCGCGGTCAGACTTATCAAATTGATAAAAACGGATAATATCGACGCCCAGGTTTCCAAAAATGATAATCGCGTTGCAGTGGCATCATGAGCTGTTGTGCCGATGTTGGCTGCGCAATCAATGGTCCTGGATCTGATACTCTTTGATTTTTCGATAGAGAGTCGCCAATCCAGTTTGCAAAACCTGGGCAACCCGGTTTTTATCATAATTGTAATAGATCAGGTTTTTTTCGACCGCCAGTTTTTCGATTTCCATCAAGGACATGCCTACCGTCGCTCCGATGGATCCTTCGGCAGACTCGGATCCGACCGCCAAGCCTGGAAAATGCATCAATGAGAGGACAGGTTCGCGCGACAGGACCACCGCCCGTTCGACCATGTTCTCCAGCTCGCGGATATTTCCCGGCCAGGGATAGCGCTGCGCCTGCTTGACCACCTGCGGATCGACGCTCTGGATCTGCTTGTTGTTGATGGCGTTATACTTTTCGATGAAGGATTGGATCAGAAAGGGGATATCCTCTGTGTGCTCGCGCAAAGGAGGCATGTTGATGGCAATGACATTCAGGCGATAGAAAAGATCGCTGCGAAAGGTCCCTTCCTTTACTTTCTTTTCCAGGTCGGCATTGGTCGCGGCGAGGACGCGCACATCAACCGTCAAGGTTTGCGTGCTCCCAAGTCTTTCGAATTCGCCATCCTGCAAAAAACGCAGCAGCTTGCTCTGCATGAACGGCGCCAATTCACCGATCTCATCGAGAAACACCGTGCCCATATGGGCCATCTCCACCTTGCCGCGTTTTTGTCCGGCAGCGCCGGTAAACGCACCTTTTTCATAGCCGAACAATTCGGCTTCGAGAAGGTTTTCCGGGATCGATGCACAATCAATTTTGATGAATGGCTGCTGATAACGCGGACTGGAGTAATGAATCAGATTGGCAAGAATATCCTTGCCGGTGCCCGTTTCGCCGCTGATCAGCACGGTGCTGCGCGATTCGGCAATCTGCTGCGCCAGACTATAGATGCGTTTCATGCGGTTGCTGACGGTCACGAACTGCAGATTGCGTTTCTCCAACTGCAAAGCCTGGCGCAACCGGTTGTTTTCTTTGCGCAAATTTTGCGTTTCAGACAACCGGTAAAGCAAACGCTTCAAATCGGCCAGCCGAAAGGGCTTGACGAGATAATCGTAAGCCCCGCTGCGGATGCTCTGAATCGCGGTTTCGACGGTACCGTAAGCAGTAATGACGATGACCGAAACATGCGGCAAGTTTTCATGTACGTGGTTGAGTATCTGCAAACCGGAACCGTCTTTCAGCTTCAAATCGGTGACCACGATATCGACTTCCTGGGTGTTGAGCAGCTGAATGGCGTCTTTGTAGCTGGTCGCCTTTAAAACCGCAAATTCGCGGTCGATGCCCATACACAGCGCTTGCAGCGCATCCACGTCATCATCGATCAACAAAACACTGGTGTTCATTCTGCTTCTCCCCCTTGATCGATGGTCGGAAAGGATAGCGTAAACAGGGTTCCGCGACCTTGACCGGACCAGCAGCGGATTCGTCCGCGGCTGGCACGCACCAATTCGCGGGTGATGAACAGTCCAAGGCCTTCGCCGCTTTCTTTGGTTGTAAGAAACGGCTCATAGATATTTCTCAATATTTGAATGGGAATACCCGGTCCGTCATCGCGGATCCGTACGATGGCCCGTTCGTTTGCTTGACGCAAATCGATGTCGATCTTGCCATCCTGTCCGATTGCCTGAATCGAATTCTGCAGAATATTCAAAAAAGCCCGTTTGAGCTGTGGCCAATCAGCCAAAATCCATGCCGGCTTTTGCGAACTGTAGCTAACCTTGATCTTTTTCAAAGAAGCTTCAAAGTTGGTTTCCTCAGCCAAACTGCGCAATTGCGAATCGAGATCCACCGCTGAAACGTGCAATTCGGGGATGTGCTGATAGGTTAAATAATGGTTGAGATTTTCGCTGAGCCGGCTGATTTGGCTCTGGATCTTTTCCAGCAGCTCGAGATTTCCTTTTTGTTGCTCCCCGTTTCCTTCTGCCGCCCATTTGTCGGCCAGCAGATCAAAATAGAGGCCGATGGTGTTGACCGGATTGCGGATATCGTGCATCATCGAGCTGGTGATCCGCGAAAGAGTCATCAATTGGTCGATTTTTTTACTTTTTGAGGTGAGCTGTTCGTGGACGCTTAAATCTTGCAGGCTGATGACATAGAAGAGATGATCGTCATAAGGATATTTGATCCGCGAAACCGAGACCAGGGCCAAAGCGGTCTCGCCGCTTTTCTTTATGATGTTGAGATGCAGGCGAGAAATTCGCTCGTTCCTGGCATGGATCTTTTGCATAAAAAGATCGCGCGATTTTGCTGCAAACAGTTTGAGCACACTCTGGCGCAGCATCTCTCCTGGCTGATAGCCGGTCATACGCGTTGCCATGGGATTCCATTTTGTGATGAGCAATTCGGCATCGCAATTCATGGTGGCGACCGGCGATTCGCGGATCATCTGATAGTGGACATTGACCTGTTGCTGCAGATCGTTTTTGACCTGTTTGAGCTGCTCGATGATTTCGCGATCTCTCTGCCGCTCCGAGCTCAGCACGGCTCCCCAGGTTTCGCTGATGGCGATCATCGCAAAGTCAAAAACATCCTGCAAAGCAAACCAGAGATCGCTGTTGGACTCGCCGTTCTCCTTGGCAAAGTGGTTGATCTGCACGCGCAACCGGGTCAACAAATTGACCTGCATGCCGAGTTCTGGTTTGCCATCGGCGCGGCGCTGGATATTCTGCCGACAAAAACGCACGAGCGAGCCGTTGCTGATCGACTCGGGTTGCTTGAGATCTTGCAGCAAGTGAAAAGCCAACCCCTGAAGCAACTTTTTCTGCTGTGCCGATGTCCATAGCGAGGGCATTGGCGACGCAAGCCAATCCTGCCATGCCAGCTCAATCCACTCTTCCCGATTGGTCTGCAATTTTTTTAGGAAATTTTTCATCTTAATCAGAGTTCCGGTCGCTGTCCGCCAAATTGTCGAACGGCGGTTTTTGGCCAGGATCAGCACCGCGATCGATCTTGCAGCAGTATCCAGCCAGTTGTTTGCAGATGGCCATCACCAACTCATCGGGGACACCATCGCGATGGCGGGATTGCAGACGCATGTCACAGATCTCGTTGACATAATCAACGATCACCGGCTGATCGCTTTGATTGATGATGATTTCACTGGAAAAAAATGTCAAACGGCAGATCCGGCTGATTTGTTCCATGATGGTCAGCAACGATGCGAATGTTTCCGGCTTGACTGCATGCGGCAGCAGCATGCGATAGATATGGGTGTCAGGATTCCACCAACAAAAAGTAATCCAACCGGCGACAAAAAATGCGCGAAACCAAAACAGGTTTAGGCCTTCTGATTTCGCGTGGACACGTTCCTGCAACAGATACTTGTCGTGTGGATACTGTCGCCGGGCTTGGATCACCTCGTCCAAGGTCAGTGCAGTCAGAATGACGCCTTGACCGCCGCCTGTCGTATTCGCGGGCTTGATCACAAAAGGCAATCCCAGCGGCAAGATTTGGCGGTCGTCTAGCGGAAAATCAGGCTCTTGTGAAAAGGGCGGCAATATTTGGGTATAGGGGGTGTGCAGACCTTGTTCAATGAATTCCAGATGCATGGTGGCTTTATCGGACGCCCAATGCAGAGCTTCGAGTGGATCGATGATCCTGGTGCCGCGTTTTTGCAGTCCGCTTTGCAGATCGAGGAATTGCGGACTGGTGTCGGATGCGCGGTCGATCATGGTTCTGACACCAAATTCTGCATCGTTCAGCCAACCTAGCACAGCCGGCAGTTCAGCAGTGCCAATTTGCAGCACACGCATGCCCATCCCCGTCGCCTCAGAGTCGAGCAGATCGATAAAATCCCGGTCATACTCCCAGTCATATGCCAGCGCCAAATCATATTGTTGTGGCGGAATCATGCGTCCCTGTGTTCTTGGAAGTTAGAGAATCATTACCCTGCTTGCCTATTGGTTTTTAGCTGGAAATAGATTCAGTCGATCCGGAATCGATATTATCGAATTGGCGAAAAAACTCTTGCACCCGTTTTTCGTCTTCAGGCGAGCGCTTGCTTAGCCAACCGTCGGCGAGAAACACAACCAGACTGATCAAAAGCTCCATACCCGTATAAAGCACAAAGGTCGATTGCAGGCCTGTGATCAACGGCCAACCATATTTGAAAAAGATGAACGCAATAAAACCAAAGATCCATGCCAACAAAGCTCCGCGCCAGGTTGGTTTGCGGAAAACCATACCGAGCAAAAGCGGCAGAGAGACCGGGCCCAGGATCGCGGCAAACCATTCAATCATGGCATTGAAAGCGCCTTGCATATGGATGGTGAGAAGCGCAGAGGCAATGGTCAATGCCCCGAGCACCACAGTCGCACTCATCCCGACTCGCAGCAGGTGACGGTCAGAGGCTTTCTGATTAAAAGAACGGCGATAGATGTCGTGTGTGAAAACCGTCGACATTGCGTGAATATCGGTATCGAGCATGGACATGGTCGAAGCGAACATGGAAGCGATCATCAATCCCAGCAAACCGGGTGCGATGGCGGGCAGTATCTTTTCAGCCACCAGCATGTAGGTATGTTCGGTGTTTTCCACCGGGCCAAGAAGTGAGTGGGCTGCCCACATTGGAATAAAAACCGCCAGCGGATAGAAAAGATACAACACGCCGGAAAAAAACGCCGCTTTACGCGCTTCGCGCGGTTTACCGATGCTGATAAAGCGCTGTGCCAGTCCCCACGTCCCGCCGTTGTAACTGAGTATGATGACGAACAAATAGACAAAAAGAAAAGTTGGAGACACTTGCGCGCTGAACAAACCGCGCTGATCGAGCGGCATTTGCTGATAGAGACCGCTAATCCCTCCAACCCTGTGCAGTACCATTGGTACAAACAACAGCGTAATACCAAACTGAACAATGAACTGCGCAAAATCAGTGAGCACCGTTGCCCACAGACCGCCCAAAAAGAGATACACGATGGTGACGATACCACAGGCGATGATCACGTGCGGCATCGGCCAGCCGGTGGCCACATGCACTATGACCGCCAAAGAATAGAGTTTGATTCCTTCATCGATAAATTTAATGCCAATGCCGCTCCAGGCAAACAGCTGGCGAATGAACTTGTTGTAGCGGGTCTCGAGGTACTCAACCGGAGTAAATATTTTCATTCGTGACCAGCGAGGCGCCCAAATCAGGGAACCAACCACCATGGCGATAAAGATCGGTGGGCCAAAAAATGTCCAGGCGCTCAGCCCGCTGCCATAGGCGAGCGTACCAAGCCCGACGAAGGCAAAGGCACTGTAACCTGAGACGTGGTGGGAAATCGCCGCCAGCCACCACGGCACCCGCTTGTTACCGCAAAAATAATCGCTCGAACTTTTAATCATTCCTTTGGCATAATATCCGAGAAATGCCACCAACACTCCATAAAGAACAACCACAACAACATCGATTCTCGTCAGCATCAGTGTTTCCTTCCTTACCAGTGCAATCCACAGGCATAAGATTCGTCGACCCGTTGTTTAGAAATATAGAACTTTTTTTATCCCATTCCAGTATAAAATAAAAAATTCCCAACGCTTCAACACCGTTTTCCGAGGAGCAACCGCATGCCTGCTGCCGCTGCTGTGCCTTTCTTGATCGTCGTTCTGTCGATCTATCTCTTGATCCACATCTACCTGTTGCGCCGTCTCCGCCAAGCTTTCAAGCACAAACCGCGGTTTTTGCGCGACAGCGCAGAATTCGCAATCATTTTTGCCGCACTGCTCTATCCGGTCAGCCGTTCTGCTGCCGCACTTTTGCCAGCCGATCTCGGAGGAGCAATGCTGAAATGGGGAGCCATCTATCTCGGTTGGTTGTTCTACATGCTGATGGGTCTGTTGTTGCGTGATCTGTGGCAGGTCGGACAAAACCGGATCATCAAGCACACCAAAACACCGCTGCTGCAAGCCAACTCTTTTTTATTTCTGTGCACGATCGCCGCGCTCATCACAGGTGCCGGAATACTGCGTGCTTCCCAACCACAAACGGTTATCCAGGAGCTGTCCTTTGACAAAAAACTGCCAATAGATAAACCGTTGCACCTGCTCTTCGCTGCTGACCTCCATCTGGATGAAAGTGTGCCGCCTGAACGTCTGCAAAAATGGGTCAAACGGATGAATCAGCAGCAAGCAGATGCCATTTTCCTGGTAGGCGACATCCTCGATGGCCATCAACCGCACCGCTTGTATGACCGCTTTGGTGAAACACTGCACCAATTGCAAAGTCGCTACGGCGTTTATGTCGTCCCGGGCAATCATGAGTATTATGTCGGGATCGATTCAGCGTTGTCTTTTTTTCGCAGCTGCGGTATGATTGTTTTGCGCGATTCAACCCTTATAGTCGAAAACGCCTTCGCGGTCGTTGGACGCGACGACCAAACTCACAATGCCTTTTACGGCAAGCGCAAAAGCCTTGCCGATCTGCTGCAAAACATCGATCGCTCACTGCCAATCATTGTGCTGGACCACCAACCCGTCGGACTGCAGGAGGCGGCCGACGAAGCAGTGGATTTGCAGGTTTCAGGTCACACGCATAATGGCCAACTGTTTCCCTTAAACTGGATCACTCGACTGTCTTTTAAGAACAGCTATGGCTTATCCAAAAAGGGAACGACCTATTTCTATGTAACCTGTGGACTGGGAACATGGGGGCCGCCGATACGAACGACCAGTCGCCCTGAAATCGTGTTGATTCGTATCGATTCGCTGCCGCAGCAATAGAGAAACGCAGAGGCAGCAATTTCGAGAGCTATTCAGTCAATTGCACTTCAGCTGCAGATGATCGGTCAATCCATCCCTTTCTTCTTGATATTCGACTCTCTTTTTATTATGTTTGGAAAATTCAATATTTGCAAAAGGCAGCACAATGACCTCAGTCGAACGTTGGCAAGCCGTGTTGCACGGCAAAACACCAGACCGCCTCCCCTGTTTCTTCAATGCCACTGCGGAAGCAGAAGCCAAACTCATGCGCCATTTGGCAGTCGACAGCCATGAAAAGCTGCTCGAACGATTGCATATCGATCGAGTCGCAACCGTAACCCCGCGCTACGTCGGGCCGCCTCTGGCTGCTGACGCAACAGTGTTCGGAGCACGGTTTCAAAACATCCCCTATGCCGGAGGTGTCTATTCGGGCATCGATGGTGTGGTGACCCACCATCCCCTTGCGGCTTTTTCATCAGTGGAGGAGATCGAAGAAAATTACACCTGGCCGAGTCCGGATTGGTGGGAGTATAAAGATCTCACCCAGCAGGTCGAAAACAAGGAAGGCTGGATCCTGATCGCCGGCGGTTCAGAACCGTTCATGGATTATAAAGAGCAATTGCGCGGTACTGAACAGGCCTTTGTCGATCTGATCCAAAACCCGGAAATCGTGCACTATTGTCTGGAAAAGCTCTACCATCTCTGTTATGAAAACACACGCCGAATCTATGAGAGCCTGCCTGGCCGAATTTTCGGTTCCTGGGTGGCTGAAGACATGGGCACACAGGAGAGTCTGCTCTATTCACCGGCACAAATTCGCGATTTCTTTTTCCCCCATATGAAACGCATGATCGATCTGGTGCACGGATTTGGCGGCGTGGTCTTTCACCACAGCGATGGCGCCATCCGTCCGCTTGTACCGGAGTTGATCGATCTGGGAATCGATGTTTTGAATCCGATCCAATGGCGCTGCGCTGGTATGGATCGCGAGGGGCTGGCGCGGGACTTTGCCGGCAAGGTGGTTTTTCATGGCGGCGTTGACAATCAATTCACTCTGGCATTTGGCAATCCTGAACAAGTCAAAGAGGAAGTGCGCGACAACACCCGCATACTCGGAGCACATGGCGGTTATATTGTCGGACCGTGCCACAAGATCCAGGTCATCAGCCCGCCAGAAAATGTTGTCGCTCTGTATGAGGCGGTAAATGAAATGAACGCTTGATTCCTGCGGGAGGATCGATCTTGGGAATTGACTGGATAACATGGGGATTGTTTGCCATCGGCTTGATCATTCTGGTCGCATGGATGATTTTGCCGATCCGCGAGTTTCGCGAATTGAAAAAAAAGCATTCCAGGAAATAGTAAAAAAAAACACTTAAAATCGAATGGCGCGCAAAACACCTTCATGCACGAAGACAGGACAGTATCATGACGCTGATCGACTATGCAGTTTTTATCGCCTTCATGGTTGGTATCTTTGTTATTGGCTCGATTCTCTACAAATGGATCGGTGAACCCGACGATTTTTTTCTCGCCGGCCGCCAACTGCCCCCCTTCATTCTCGCTGCCACTTTGGTGGCCACCAATGTCAATCTCTACAGCTTTATTGGCCAGTGCGGTGCCGCCTATCAGGAAGGCATCGCCATTGTCTGGCAAGCCTGGACCGGCAATATGGCTCTGGTAGCGGCTGGTCTGTTTATTTTGCCGGTGTTTCGGCGGTTGCGCATCCGGACCATCCCGGAATATCTCGAGATGCGCTATTCCAAATCGGTTCGCTCGATCGTCGGCTTTATCTGGGTTTTTCGCCTGATCTTCTGGCTCGGGGTGACCATGTACACCGGAGCAATTGCCGCCGAGATGCTCACCGGCCTGCATTCATTTCTGCTTTGGATCGTTGTATTTACCCTGGTGGCGGTAATTTTCACGACTCTGGGCGGCGCCTGGTCGGTTGCGCTGACCGACGCTCTGCAGTTCGTGCTCATGCTCGGCGGTGCGTTGATCCTTTTGCCTTTGGCCATGCACAGCGTCGGTTGGCTGCCCGGACTGTTGGAAAAATTGCCGGCTGACCATTTCGTTTTCGTCAAAACCGAAGGCCATTACAACTGGCTTTTTATTCTGGCCATTTCCTTTCTTGCCATCCAATGGGCATGCACCGATCAAGGAATGATGCAACGCGCATTCGGCGCCAACAGCGTCCGCGCGCTGGCACGCGGGATGGTCTGGGCTGGCATTATCACCACTCCCTTCATTCTCGTCATTCTATTTCCGGGGCTCGTCGCCTCGGTGCGTTTGCCCGGCCTGACCAACCCGGATCAGGCCATGCCTCTTCTCATGTCGCAGATCCTCATGCCCTTTGTCCTGGGGGTGACCGTCTGCGGATTGATGTCCTCCCATCTCTCAACCGTCGATTCCAACCTGAATGCGGTGGCGACGCTTTTTACCAGCGATATTTACCAAAACCTTTTTCACCGCCAGGCCTCACCCAAAGCAGTGTTGCGCATGGCGCGTTTGACCACCTTGATCGCCGGGGTGCTGATTATCGGCATTGCCTACCTGGTGCCCAAACTCGGGGGTGCGGTGCAAGCCTACCTTACAATCATCAGCATCATGGATATGCCGCTCTTTGTGGTCGCTGTGCTGTACGGACTGCTGTGGCGACGAACAAACTGGCAAGGAGCCTTGGCAGGTTACCTTGGCGGCGCACTTGCCGGCGTGATCAGTCGTTTTGTCTGCGGATTCGACGTCAACATCACCACCTTCATCAGCGCCGGAGCCGCTCTGATCATCTGCCCGCTGGTTTCGCTACTGACTCCCGCTTCGCCGCACAAGATCGAGCGAATCCGCGACGCCATGCAAGTCAGCCAGGAAGAAATCGATTCTGGAACCGCCTACAACATCCGCCCGGTCAGCAAGCGCGGTCGGTTCAGTTTGTTCGTATTGGCAGTGGGATTGATTCTGTTTCTGTTGGGTATTTTTCTGGCACCGGCCGGCCATCACCGCGCAGCCGGTATCATCGCCATAACCGGCATGGTGATCTATTTCAGCGGTGGATTGTTGCGGGCGTATTCGGATTGAGGATTTGACAACTGCTGTTTTTGCCGGCTCGCGATCAGCTTTTCCAAATATTGCGATTTGATCTGCTTGCTGGCCAGAGCTTGTTTGAGAGGCGGCAATTTCAAAATGACGCCCAAAAGCGCCGCCAGCGCGCGATGGCTCCAGAGCACCCGATTGTCGAAAATCAGTTCCGCTAATTTTCCGCGCTCGATTGCCATCAGCACCACCCGATGTGTCGTATCGAGGGGCGTCAGGATGCGCTGAGCCCGCAGCGACAATTTCAAGGCACTCCGATTGCACTCGCGCACGCAGATGCCGCAACCCAGACATTGCGATTCATTCAAGCGCGCCACCTGCGCTTTCGGCCTTTGCGGATCGTTGGCCGAGACCAATGCCATCGCCTCGACCGGGCAGACGGAAACGCATTTACCACAACCATTGCATGCCTGAGAATCGATCCGGGGGATAAACGATGTGGTGTGAATCGGCTGCAAGCTGCCGAAGCGGCGCTGTGCGATCATCGCTTCACAGCAGCAGCCGCAACAATTGCAGATAAAACTCACTCCCTGCCGAACATTCTCGCCAAACTGCACCAGTTTGTGATCATAGGCGTGCTGCAGCAGATCCATGCCCTCATTGGCATCCACGGCCCTGGCATAACCGTGTTTCACCAGAGAAAAGGCGGCGCCGCCAAAGGTCATGCAGATATCCAATGGCGCGGCACAGGCCATTCCAAGGTGCTGTTTTTTATGCCGACAATAGCAGAGTCCGACAGCGATATGAGAAGCGCTCTCGATCACCTGGCTGGCGCGTTCATAGTCGAGCACGTGCAAGGCATTTTCGTTGCTTATAACAGGTTCATGAACAAATGCGCGTCCCAACTGGGTCTCACCGCCGGTGAACAGAGCTTTGATGAAATCCTCTTCGACCGTCACATACTGATAATACAATTCAGAGAGCAGACGTTGATCGATATCCCCGCGCACGCGCATGAGTGAAAATTCGAAAAAGCCAGCCATCGGCGGCGGCAGACAATAGACCGACTCGCCGTCTTGTTCAACATCGACCAGGATGGCCCGACTCGCCAGCTTTTGCAGGATGGTCTCCGCCTCGGCAACCGTTTTCTGCCATATTATGGCTGCCTTGCGGGCGCTGAAGGGTTTGATCGGCAACAGGGCAACCAACTCGGCTTCTTTTTCGCTGAAGAGCAATTGCAGAATTTGAAAGAGCCTGGCGGTAGGCGGCGCCCCTTGCGGAAAGCGGTTGATCCGTTCGCTCAGTTCGCGATAACCCGATTTCACGGTGTGATGAGCCATCATGAAACTCAGACTTTGCCGTCCATGCGAAATTCAGCCCGGTCGAACCAAAAACCGGTTTGCTGAATATAATCCAATTCGGCCTGCAAAAGATCGTAATGATAGGTTTCCTGCTCACGCACAAAATCGAATATTTTGGCCGTTGCCGAATCGTTAGCCTGATTGGCGATGCGCTCATAAAAAGCGATCGCTTCCCGTTCCTGTTTCATGGCGATGCGCAAGGCTTCGATTTCATCTGTTCTCGCTTTGGCCATATCGGGTTTTGTCGGTCGCTGACCGAAAACCGGCACTTGTCGTCCAGGCGCGGGATAGCCCTTGACCAAGTCTCGCCAATCGCCGATCTCTGAAGAGTGGTTCAACATCGTTTGAAAAGTGGCCAGATGCTTCATCTCTTCTTTGGCGAGTTGGGTAAAAATCTTTTTGCCCGATTCGTTTTGGGCTGTTTTTGCAGCTTGAATGTAAAAAGCCTGACCGTTCTTTTCCAGGTCGATGGCCATTTTGATGGCTTCGGCGAGTGAAATGGTTTCACTGCTCATAGGTTCTTGCCCTCTTTTTATTGAATTGGTGGCAGACAATGTAGCTGATGATGGCTCGCAAAAATCAAACGATAAAAACAGAGCCCAGCTGACAAATGTTTTCCGCGGTCCTCGCAACCCGAACAAGGCGCATTCGCAACCCTTTAGCAAAAACTAACCATTTTACCACGGGAAAAAAAGAAAAATTTTGAGTTCTGTAAACAGGTGGCAAAAAAAATCAGCAAGACACTTGGCAAAAGTCTTCTGCTGGTATTGTCATCAGCTGATGGCGCTGCTTTTGTGCGATTGATGAGCAGTTTTTTTTATTTGCTTCAGATGCGCTATTTTGGCTATCTTTAGGCAAAATTGACTACACCCTAACCGATTGGGTTACACCTTTCTGGCAGGGTATGGCGCAAAAAGATGAGGATTGCATGAACTCTAAAGGTGAGCAGACAAAGCGAGCCAGCAGCAGCAAACCGAACGAAAAACCGGAGACTGGTAAAAACAAGACTGCACAAGCAACGATGCCGCGGGGTAAGACGTGGCTGTGGTTTATGGGTATTCTGCTCGCCAACTTTATATTGGGCAGGGTTTTGATGCCCGGCGCAGAGGAACCGGTGATGGTTCCCTACACTCTATTCAAAGAAGAGGTGGACAAAAACAACGTTCAGGCGATCTTTAGCCGCGGTGAAACCATCACCGGCAGTTTCAAAGAGGCAATCGTCTATCCAGATACGACAAAAGAACCCAAATCTGAGGATCAATCACAGACTGCAGACAAACAATTTTTCAAAAAAGACAAGAAAGCAAAAAGTGTCACTTCTTTTATCACCACGCTTCCCTCCTTTTTGGACCCCGGGCTGGAAGCCTTTTTGATCGACCATAATGTCGAAATCAGTGCCAAGCCGATCAATGAAGAGCGCAGTCCGCTGGCGAGGTTTCTTTTGAGTTTTGGTCCGGGCTTGCTCATCATTGTTTTTTATATCTGGCTGTTTCGTCGGGCGGCTCAAACCAGCGGCGGCATGGGTGGTGGCATCATGGGCATCGGCAAGAGCAAAGCGCGCCGTTATGATCAGGAGAACGATACGAAAGTCAGTTTCGATGATGTCGCCGGCATAGACGAAGCCGAAAATGAATTGGTCGAAATCGTCGATTTTCTCCGGGATCCGCAGAAATACACCCGTTTGGGCGGCAGCGCCCCCAAAGGGGTTCTGCTGGTTGGTGCGCCAGGTACCGGCAAGACTTTGCTGGCAAGAGCGGTTGCCGGCGAGGCAAGCGTGCCGTTCTTCTCGATGAGCGCCGCCGAATTCGTCGAAATGATTGTGGGTGTGGGAGCGGCCAGAGTGCGCGATCTGTTCAAGGAAGCGCGCGAACATGCACCGGCGATCATTTTCATCGATGAGCTCGACGCCATCGGACGCGCGCGTGGCCAGGTGGCAATCGGCGGATCGAGCGAGCAGGAACAGACCTTGAACCAAATTTTGACCGAAATGGACGGCTTTTCCAGCCGCGAGGGAATCATCGTTTTGGCGGCGACCAACCAGCCCGATGTGCTCGACAAAGCACTCCTGCGGCCTGGACGTTTTGACCGCCGTGTCGTCGTCAATCTGCCCGATAAAACCGGCCGTCGTGCGATTATCGAAATCCACACACGCCAGGTTCCGCTGGCAGGCGACGCCGATCTCGAGGAACTCGCCGCTGCAACACCGGGATTTTCGGGTGCTGATCTGAGGAATCTGGTCAACGAAGCAGCTCTCTTGGCGGCCCGCCGCGGTCAGGATCACGTTTGTCAAAAAGACTTTATGGATGCACTGGAAAAAATTGTGCTGGGTCCTGAACGCCCAATCCTTTTAAGTCGCACCGACAAGGAACGCATCGCTTATCACGAAGGCGGTCATGCCATATTGGGATTGGTCGTCGCAGGAGCGGACCCGGTAAACCGGGTGTCGATTGTACCGCGCGGCCAGGCGCTCGGAGTAACCTATCAACGGCCGGACAGCGATCGTTACAATTACCCGGAAGACTATCTGAAAGGCCGAATTATCGGACTGCTGGGGGGACGAGCGGCTGAAGAGATCATCTATGGAACCAAAACGACCGGCGCTGAAAGCGATATCGAACAGGCCACCCATCTGGCGCGAATGATGGTGACTCGATGGGGCATGAGTGAAAGGCTCGGCATGGTACAGCTGTCGCCGCGAGATAATCCATACCTCAACAGCATGGGCGGCTATGGCGGCGAGAAGCCCTTCAGCGAAGAGACCGCCAAAATCATCGATGCCGAAGTGCTCAGAATCATTGCAGAGAGCCACCAGGAAGCCCAAAAATTGCTGACTAAACACCGAAAGCAACTCGATGCTCTCGCCATAGCATTGATCGAACGCGAAACCCTGGATGAGGAGGAGATCCTCAAGGTGACCGGCCTGTCACCAGCGCCGCCGCTGGCAACCCATAAATTGCCTGCCCAGAAGACGCGCAGAAAGAAAAAAACATCGTGACGGTAAAAAATCACTTTCCCTTCAGACCGGGATTCAGTTCCTTGATTTCCGCAAGTGAAAGGATTTTTTCTTTGAGGAGCTCGCTGATCACCGTTTCGGTGAGATCGCTCATAAAGGCAAATTCACAGCGAATGTCAAAAACATAGGCTTTGAGGCGCAACAAATAGACCAGGCGACCTTCGTTGATTTCATTTTTTATAACAATCGCGATGGGTTTTTTGAGATAAACATAGCGTGAAACCGCAGCAGACATATAGGCGATTTTCTTGACCCGTTCCATCGGCAAATCGATCGGCAGATAGACTTGCGCCACCACCTGGCAGTTGGACTCGCCGGAATTGGCATTCGACACCGACTGATTGACGATTTCACTGTTGGGTATCGAGACCAAAGAATCATCAGGTGTAACGATGCGAACCGTTCGCAGTCCGATGCTTTTGACCTCACCGTAATACGAACCGACCTGGATCTTGTCGCCAACCTGGAACGGTCGATCAAACAAAATCAAGATGCCGCCAAAGATGTTTTTTAAAATATCCTGAGATGCAAAACCAATCGCAATACCTGCCGATGCTGTGACCGCCACCAGGGTTTCAATCGGCGGCTCAAATATTTCAGCTATAACAAAATAGAGAACCAAACTCCACCCGAAAATCCTGATAATCGGAATCAGGCTTTTGATCGCCATACGGGTGTGGGTCCACCTTTCGGCAAATCCCTCGAGAAGCAGACTCGTATATCTGATCACCAAATAGGCAATGACCATAATCAACACTGCCCAGAACACTTTGGCTGCCGAAACCGACCAGACGATCTGTGGTTTCGATTCAGAAAAAGCTCTTTCCAACCTATCGGACTTTTGGGCATTGCTAAAAACCTGGCTGTCGGAAATGGCGGCAGCAGTCGAGTCCGAATCCATCACCTCTGCGGCTTTTGGACCTTGCGCGTGCAGATCAAATCCGAAAAGGAGGATGAAGACAAGAAATATTTTGAGCATCTGTTTCAGCATTGCTGCCCCTCTACATCTGTAGAATATTTTTATTCATCAGCGCGCGAACAACAGGGCGATAGAGAAACGGGTGCACCCGATAAGCGCCTTCGTTGCAGAGCAAAATTCCGGAGTTGCACAGGCGGTGGAGAATCAGTTCGCTCAGCCGTTGAGACTGTCTGAAGATCAACGCATGTTGTGCAGCTGTCAAGGAGTCACTCAGCAAAACTGCTGCCAGAGTCATCAATTCCTCGAGTGGAAATTGGTAGAGAAAAGAATGGTCCAATAAATTCAGCGGTGCTATCGAAAACTTTTCATCGCTGACGCGTTCGATACTGCTGAGCCAATATAAAAGCGCGATTGACAAATTGCCGCCGCTTTGTTCTTCCAACTGGCTAAAATAGCGAGTCCGAAGGAATTGTTGTCTGTCCGAGCGTTTGCGCAATCGGCGATAGGAACGGTTGCGGCGCAGGAGTTCAGACGGCAAAAAATCGAGTGCAAAGCCGCTCATCCGATGGCGTTTAAGCACAAAATTCTGAAGATTTGTCGCATCCAATCCCTTCAACTCAACGATCAGATTGTAATACCGGCTTATGGAGAAAATTCGATCGAGATACAACCAGGAAATGGTATTACACGTAACAACCCAATGCACATTCTTGCTGGTTTGGGTCAGGAAAAGCAAGAAACGCTCAAGAGCGGAAAAACCGTCTACGGTGCGCAGAAAAAGCCGATGCAATTTTTCCAAAATGATGATCTGGGAGTCACCTGTGTTGAGTTCATCTGCCATTTCAGCCAGGGTGGCGCCGGGGCGATCGAGTGCTTGCTGGAAAAAATTTGTCAACTCATCTTCCGTGGTGAGGATATTTTGAATGGTGCAGCTGCGCACCGTACGATCTGTATACAGCTGCTGGCGTGCGATATTCAATATGCTGGTAACGCCGCTGCCTACATCGCCAATGAGGACCGTCGCCGAAAACTCGTTGTTTTTCCATAACTCCAGCTGTTGTCTGAGGGAATCGATTATCGACGTGTGACCGACAAAAAAGCGCATATCCTGCAGCGCATCAGAGAAAAATAATCTTTGATAGATAATCGGCAATTTATCTATGGCGTGCTCAGCATCGATCAAATAGTGAGATACGTCCTTGCTGATCTGAATCGGCGCTGGCGCCAACCCGGTCATCTTCCGGATGTTTTGCCGCCAACTCATCAGAGAAGAAAAAGCTCTCTTCAACGCGCGCCAGCAATAGAGCGCTCCCATGCGAAGGATTTCCAGCGCTCGCTTCCAGACCACAAGGACAGATTTGCGAGTCCTGGCATGTGCCAATCTGACCTTTAGATCGATCAACTGGTCATTGTCCGATAAACCGTGAACCAACTGAATCAATGAACCGATTTCCGCATGCAGGCCGGAGATCGCTTTCCGGAAAAGTGAATCAGACTTTTTCTGCAGATTTTTCAATACCCGTGCCGAGCGTTGCATACCATCCAGAACAGATTCCTGTGCCTGCTCGATATGTTCACGCCTGCGGCCTTTTTCTAAAATGCTGAGACCGGTTTCGAGATTGAATTCGACGATCTGATCCAGTTCAGAAAGTTCCTGCAAAAGTTGTGCGCTGCGATTCTCGAGTTCATTTTGATGCACCATGACCTGCTCATTGAACTGCCTTATATAGACGGAATCGATCAAAGATCGCAGGGGAGCTCGGTCGATTTTTACACCAGGCAAGAACGATTGGCGAGGTCGCTTGCGAACCACTGTTTGTTCCTCGGGCAACTTGTACAACAGCTCTCGAACAGTTTCACATATCCGCTCATCGATATCCGTGAATTCTGCCTGCCGCAAAACGCTCTCCAAAACCGGCAGAGTTTCTTTTCGCAATTTGTTCAAAAGAATGCGGTTTTCTCTGGCAATCGATTCTTTCAAGTCAGCATTTTTTTCTCCGACTTTCTCCAGCCTGTGGGTGGATTCAGCCAGAATGGCCTCTGCATTTCGAAAAGCCGGCAGCACCTCGTCCCGCCAATGAGAACCCATAGTTGAGCCTGCAAGCAATGCCGCCTGGATCAAGCGAGTTTGAAACAAAGCCAATTCGATATCTTTCTGCCAATCTGAAATTTCACCGTTCATTCGTGGCAACCATCTCTGGCGACACCTCTTTAACCGCAGTTTCAAGCGATCCGCACTCGGTCTTATGATCTCACTCAAACGGCAGTTTGGCTGAACTGGAATTTTCCATCGCTCTTTCCAATTTGTCTCGATTTCTTGCCATTGCGCTGCAAACGGCTCGTCGTGAGCAGTCCTGCCAGAGGTTGTCCTCTTGAGCAACGGACTGCGCATCTTTTGCAGCGAATCCATATAGGAAGAATAATCGCCGGCAAAAGGATCATCTTCATCTTCTTGGACAAGTTGCAGCCAACTGCGCTTGACGTTTTCGCAGATTCGATGCAGATTTTCCAGCACCTCGTCGCCCGTCTGCAACTGTACGCACCAATCACAGGTCAATTTCTGCGCAAGGGGGAAGTAAACCAGATGATCAACCCGATCCGGCAAACTTATCCGCTGGAACAATGGCTCCGGAGGCAAGGGCGTTCTATGCAGGAGAATGCGCCATAGGTTGAAAAGTTTGATTCGCCCATTATACAAGTGCAGGCGAAAGCGCCAACACAGTCGATGGAAACGCTCGCAAATTTTGTCACCTGAAACAGCTGAACATTCTTTAGGCTCCAGAACCACCCACGGCTCGCTGTTCTCACGTGAGAGTCTGCGAGCAAAAATCGCTTGCAAACGCTCGAGAGTTGCCTCGATCTCCAATTCGGCTGGTTCGATATTGATTTGGTTGATAAATTGTTCGAGCTGCTGCAGAGATTCTTCCAGCAAAACATACTTTTCACGGCGATCAGAAATCTTCTGGAGCTTGTGCAACAGCTCGGAATAAAAGCCTTGAAATTTCTCGACAATTTCCAACCAATGGCGAGACCAGCTGATCTCGTGGGCACGAGATTGCTTGTGGGCTGCTTTGCGGAGGTCAGACAACAATTGCAGAGAGATTTCATCAGTGATCAATTCTTTTTGTCGCAGTCCGGCCATACCTTTTGTCTCAATTGGCAATTTGCAATCGGATGGATTGATCAATCGTGTAATAAATACAATGGGTTAACAGACGAAAAATGCAGCGATCGACGGCATGAAATTCGCTCAACTGTGCCGGCGATACGCCGCCAGAATGGCCGCAAGAAAATCGTCCATGTCCGTTTTCCACCAGCGGTTGGAAAAAATTTCCACTTCGTTGAAACCGGTGAACCCGGTTTGCTCCACCCAACCGCGGATTTCCCGAATATTGATGCACCCTTCACCCATCAATCCGCGATCGTTGAGCAGATCTTCCACCGGCAAGTGCCAGTCGCAGATGTGAAATGCCAGCAGCCGGCCTGCACGGCCGCATCGTTCGATCTCTTTTTGCAGATCCGGGTCCCACCAGACATGGTAGACGTCCACCGCGACGCCAAGAAATGGGTGATCGATGAGCTCGCAGAGATCATTGGCTTGTTTCATCGTATTGATTGCCGACCGGTCTCCGGCATACATCGGATGCAGGGGTTCGATGGCCAGTTTGACTCCCAACTTTTGTGCCTGTTCCAGACAGGCAGAGATGCCGTCAAAAATCTGTTGTCGGGAATCAATGAGAGATTGACTTGGATCCGCCCCGCACACCAGCACCACCCAGGGCGCACCGATCGCTGCGGCCTCATCCAAAGCACGCAGGTTTTCCGCGATAGCTTCCTGCCGTTTTCCCGCATTCGCAGAAGGGAAAAATCCACCCCGGCACAGAGACACCACCTGCAGACCCGCGTCGCTGATCAAGCGGCGGCTTTTTTCGAGGCTCTTTCCTTCCAACCACTGTCGCCATACCGTAATCCCGTGGACGCCTGCAGCAGCGTATTTTTCGACCGCAATCTCGAGCGGCCAGGGTTTGGTGGTGATGGTGTGCAAACACAACCGCGAGGTATCTGTCAATTCTGAAACCACTTGCATTCTCCTCCTTGTTTGGCGCAGTTCTGGTCGATGTGCTGATCCAGCGAGTCAAGCGCAAAGCAAAAAATGAACCCTTCAATCTCTCTTGCCGGTCGTCGGTTCAGCGATGCGGCCGTTTTTGATGACCTTTTGGATGCAATTCAGGGTGCCGAAATAGGGAATTTGTGCGCTGTTGGCCAGGTCGAGACAGACCAAATCGGCGCGCTGACCGGGTGCGATTGATCCGCGGTCGGCGAATCCCAACAATTTGGCGGGATTGACCGTCAAGGCGCGCAAGATCAGGTCCGGATCGGTCAGGCGGTAACGCCACACCGCCATCGCTGCCACCAGCAAAGGCGACAAAATCGGCGACGAGCCTGGATTGAAATCGCTCGACAGCACCAGCCGTTCGGGCATCGACAGCAATTTATGGATTTGCCCGACGTGCTCCGAAAAGGTAAATATTTCAGCGCCCGGAAGAAAGACAGCATAAATGTGTCCGTCATCGATGAGCCCTTGAGCATCGGCGTCGCTCAGAACCTCCAGATGGTCGACATGTTGCACACCCATTTCCAACGCCAGACCGATCCCTCCGATGTCGTGCATCTGGTTGGTGTGCAATCCCAGCCGATAACCAGCTGCTTTGCCGGCCTGCAGCAGTTGCCGGCTTTCAACAACATCGAAGACCCCTCGTTCGACAAAAATGTCGAGC
>Ga0209200_1000687_pt1 | contig 37675 bp, 28 predicted proteins | sample AD_UKC033_MetaG_FD_184406 | JGI IMG/M metagenome (GOLD analysis project Ga0209200, IMG submission 184406) | Active sludge microbial communities of municipal wastewater-treating anaerobic digesters from USA - AD_UKC033_MetaG (SPAdes) (version 2) | ecosystem: Engineered > Bioreactor > Anaerobic >... | reverse complement strand
GGCAGACGGATTTACCTTTGACATGGCACCCACATTCTTCAGCATGAGCTATCACTTTGATGAGTTTGTCAGAGATGCTGGTATAGAGATGCCCTTCCGGTTTGTGAAGATTGACCCGCTCTACCGAGTTAATTTCAGGGGCAGTGACAGATGGTATACCATCTACCGTGATCTAGACAAGCTCTCCCATCAGTTTGAGGATATAGAGCCCGGATTCAGGGAGAGGATGGAACGGTTCCTGGCATCAGCCGGAGCATTGTTTGATGATATAGAGAAAGGCGTTCTTTCAAAAAACTTCAGGTCGTTGCCCGATTTTCTCTTCCAGATGACCAGGCTGCCCCTGAAGCATGTGCCCAAGATCCTGCGTTCAGTGTGGAGCGAGATGAGCCGTTATTTCACCTCCTATGAGGTAAGGGTAATATTTTCACTGGTCTCCTTCTTCCTGGGAGCCACTCCCTTTGACACCCCCGCTGTATATTCCATTCTCAGCTACACCGAGATGGTCCATGACGGCTACCACAATGTGGAAGGAGGGATGTACAGGATAGTGGAGGGGCTGCTTCGCGAAGCTGACAGAGCAGGGATAAAGATACATTACAATGTCACCATCTCCGGCTTTGACGGATCGGGTAAGAGGAACACGGCATTTATTGATACCCTGGGAAGACGCTGGGATGCGGACATCTTCGTGGTCAACGCCGACGCCGCCATGTTTCGCGGACGGGTGTTCCGCAGGACGGCGTTCAGTGATGAAAAGCTTGACCGAATGCAATGGACCCTCGCACCCTTCACCATGTACCTGGGCGTGAAGGGGAAGATGGAAAATATACATCACCATAACTATTTCCTGGGAGAAGGGGATTATGAGCCTTACTCGAAAGGCATCTTCCGCAACAGGGTATCACTTGACAAACCCTATTACTATGTAAATGCAAATGCCATCTTCAATCCTCAGAGCGCACCGCCGGGATGCGAAAATATCTTTATCCTGGTGCCTGTGCCCGACCTCCGGTTCAAGCCCGACTGGAGTGACAGGGAGCGCATTGCGGATGCGGTTATCAGTGACCTCTCGGCCCGGACAGGCCATAACGTGGAAGCCAACCTGATGACCCGTGTGGTGCTTGACCCGGCAGACTGGCAGAATATGTTCGGTCTCTACAGAGGCAGCGGCCTGGGGCTGGGGCACAAGATGACCCAGGTAGGTGGCTTCAGGCCGTCAAACAGGGATGAGGTATTTTCAAATGTATGGTATACAGGCGCTTCCACGGTCCCCGGTACGGGATTACCTATGGTGATAATCAGCTCCAAACTAACCGTCCAGAGAATAGATAATGAAATTGACACTCTATGACTCCATTGCCCTTAAATGCAGCCGGGAGGTAACAACCGGCTACAGCACCTCATTCTCACTGGGCATACGGACACTGGCGAAAAAACACCGCCCTGCAATCTATGCTATCTACGGATTCGTCAGACTGGCCGATGAAATAGTTGATACCTTCTTCGGACACAGACAGAGAGAGATGCTTGACAGATTCCGCAATGACACGGCGGAAGCGATAGCTGAAGGAGTAAGTTCCAACCCGGTACTGCACTCTTTTCAATGGGCTGTTAATACATATAATATTGACAGTGAATTCATTGAAGCCTTTCTTTATAGTATGGAGATGGATCTTGAGCAAAAGAACCATGATCATCACAGCTATGAAAAATATATATATGGCTCTGCCGAGGCTGTGGGTCTGATGTGCCTGAGGGTCTTTTGTCACGATGACCCTCAGCGTTTTGACCGGTTGAGGGAGCCTGCCCGCATGCTGGGGTCAGCGTTCCAGAAGGTCAATTTTCTGAGGGATATCAGGAGTGATTATATTGATCGCGGCCGGGTATATTTCCCGGGAGTCGATTTCAATAATTTCTCCTCTCACGACAAAAAACAGATCGAGCAGGATATCGAAACGGATTTCATGACCGCCCTGGAGGGAATAAGGGCTCTTGACGGAGGCAGTCGCCGTGGCGTTTACCTTGCCTACTCATATTATCAGGCCCTTTTCAATAAAATCAGGAAAACACCCCCGGAGGCGGTGGCCGGTCAGCGGTTCCGTATCTCCAACACCAAAAAGATTGTACTGCTTGTTAAGGTTATTGTATTGGACTTAACGGGACTTATATGATGAACGGAGAGGATATGAATAAGAAACGAGCTGTGGTGATAGGTGCTGGTATTGGAGGACTTGCGACGGCTGTCAGGCTTGCCCTGAAGGGATATGAGACACATCTTTATGAGAAGAACGGCTCAGCGGGAGGGAAAATTGGGGAGCTGCGGCTTGAGGGCTGCCGCTTTGATACCGGTCCCTCGCTCTTTACCCTCCCTGACCTTGTTGATGAACTGTTTACACTGGCAGGTGAGAACCCGCGTGATCACTTCAGGTATATTCCCCTGGAGTCTTCATGCAGGTATTTCTGGGACGACGGCATGATGCTCAACGCCTGGACTGACAGACATAGGTTTGCAGAAGAAGCAGAGAAGGTCACAGGTGAACCACATGAAAACATACTCGGCTTCCTGGATGAGTGCGCTGAATTGTATGACCTCACAGCCGGGATATTCATCTTCTCTCCATTCTATCAGTTTGAAAATTTCCGCAAGCCGGAGTCGCTCCACGTTGCCCGCAACTTCAGGAAGCTGCATGCTTTTTCTACAATGCACGGTGTGATCAGCAGGCGTTTCCGAAGTCCGAAGCTGATACAGCTCTTTGACCGTTATGCCACCTACAACGGATCCAGTCCCTACCGTGCGCCGGGAACTCTGAATGTGATTGCACATCTCGAGCACAATATGGGAGCCTTCTTCCCCGAAAAGGGAATGAGAGAGATTGTTGATGCCCTTGAGGGGCTGGCAAACAGATGCGGCGTGACAATTCACACCGGTGAGGAGGTTGTTTCGGTGGTGAAGGAGGGAAAGAGCATCAGGGGAGTGGAGACCTCATCAGGGATTACATCCTGCGGTGTGGTTGTGTCTGATGTTGATGTCATACCCTTCTACAGGAAGCTTCTGAAGGAAGAAGGTCCTGCAAGAAAGCAGGAGAGGCAGGAGCGCAGTACCTCGGCGCTTATCTTTTACTGGGCCATGAACAGGAGGTTTGAGGAACTCGATCTGCACAATATCTTTTTCTCGTCGGATTACCCCGGCGAGTTTCGCGCACTGCGAAAGGGAGAGGTAACCGATGATCCGACTGTCTATCTGTTTGCATCCTCAAGGGTGGTGCCGCGGGATGCACCGGCGGGTAAAGATAACTGGTTCGTCATGATCAATGTGCCTTATGACAGGGGGCAGGACTGGAAACGCATTGTCCGCGCAGCCCGCGCGAACATCATAAAGAAATTGGGAAGGAGACTCGGTTGCGATATTGAGGCGGCGATTGATGCTGAAGAGGTGCTGGATCCGAAACTGATCGAGAGGCTGACGGCATCGCACCGCGGCGCCCTCTACGGCAGCAGTTCCAACAGCCGGTTCGCTGCCTTCAGAAGACATCCCAATGTTAGAAACAGGTATGATAATCTCTGGTTTGTGGGAGGATCAGTTCATCCCGGCGGAGGTATACCATTATGCCTGGCTTCGGCAAGGATCGCATGTGACATGATTCCACCGGCAGAATGATGGTACAGACAGGTAAAATCCCGAAGCCGACAGAGATACTAATCTGGGTATATGCAGTAGGATTGGCAGGCATGCTGCTGCCCTTCAGCCGTGAGCTGTTCAAGTTGATAACACCCCTGAACCTGTTGTTTGCCGCGGGCTTCCTCTTCTGGGGGAATTGGCCGGCCCGCCGGGTAATCCTGACGGGCAGCTTCATAGCCATAGCATCCTTCTTCATTGAAGCTGCGGGAACAAACACAGGGAAAATATTCGGGGTCTATTCATACGGCAGGACCCTGGGCCCGGCATTATTGAACACACCTTTAATAATAGGGCTCAACTGGTTCCTGCTAATCTATTGTACCAATGTGATAAGCCGAATAGTGTGGCAACGGCTTACACATCATTCAGCCCGCAGGAGAGGAGGTTTGTCAGAGTCACTCTTCGTTATCTTAACCGGTTCGGCGCTGATGGTTCTTTACGACCTGTTCCTGGAGCCTGCAGCGGCAAGGCTTGACATGTGGTCATGGGAGTGCGGGGTGATTCCGTTGCGCAATTACCTGGGATGGTTTTTATTCTCCGCATTTTTTCATGCGGTAACCAGGATATGGGGGGAGGAGGAGATCAACGGCAGGGCACTGCCTCTCTTCACTGTTCAGCTGGGCTTCTTTGCTTCTATTGATCTGTTCTATGCTTTTGCTGCCTGATTGTCGTTATTGGAAAGTATCCTGACAAAGTGGTTTTCAAGGTGTCTTCTCATCCCTTCACGAAACTCGTCAGGGGTGCCTTTCTTCAGCAATGTCACCAGCTCTTTGTGTGACTTGTATCTTTTCCTTTGATTACTGCTTTTGAGCAGTCCGATATTGTATACATACTGGAATGCCGGCAACAGCAGGTTCTGAAAGTCTTCAAGAGTGTTGTTTCCGGTCATCTGGTACAGCTTGCCGTGAAATTTCAGCTCATGATCAACATCAAAGAGTATGTTATCAGAGTGATCCGGTTCTATCTCTACTATCTCCTCCAGCTCCTGTATGTCCCGGTCAGTCTTTCTGGCGAAGATGAAGTCAGCCATGCCCACCTCCAGGGCCAGGCGCATCTCAAAAACATCCATCAGGGTTTTGTTGTCAAGTATTCTTGGAATAAGGGATTTGCCGAGTATGACAGAAAGGTCCGGGCTTTTTATTATTGTGCCCTTGTGTTTTTTTGATTCTATCAGCCCCATTGTCTTGAGTCTGTTTAATGACTCCCTGATGACAGTACGGCTCACTCCCATTATTGATGCCAGTTCTGTCTCCTTGGGAATTGAGTCACCCGGCTTAAGCTCTTTATAGAGGAAAACCTCGATGAGACGCATTTCAACCTTGTCAACCAGGCTGCTTGTGTCAATTGCCTTCAGCTCGAGCCTCAGATCCTGCTTATCCATTTTAATACAGTGAAAAATAAATTATTACAAAAAAAGTAAAAAAAAAGCATAAAACTCTTGCATGTAAATTTAAAAAATTATTTTTGCATTGTATTATGTAATACATAAAACATTTCAATATTTTTTATTTAAACCCCAAACACAAAACCAATCTATGAAAAGAAGAACTACTTTCTGGCCTGGGATGATAATGTTGTTGCTCGCCATGTTACTGAGCAGCAGTGTTGTCATTGCACAGAGAACCATTAGGGGCACGGTGACGGATGCGACAGACGGTCTTCCGCTACCTGCAGTAAGTGTAATCATTAAGGGGACAACCATTGGTACTGCGACGCAGGCTGATGGTTCATTCAGCCTTAATGTTCCGGAGGGCGCTGCCCTTCTCGAGGTAACGATGGTCGGGTATGTCAGCCAGTCTGTTGACATCCGAAACCAGGATGTTTTCAATATCTCCCTGGCGCAGGAGACTACAATCCTTGAAGAGATTGTGGTTACGGGTTACACCACCCAGTCGCGTGCGGAGATGACAACTTCGATCTCCAAGCTTGACACCAGGGTTCTGGAGAATGCTCCCCGTTCCAATGTTGCAACAGCTCTTCAGGGGACTATTGCCGGTCTGAAGGTGACTCAGACAAGCGGTCAGCCGGGGACTACTCCGAGCCTTGTGGTACGTGGAGGTACAAGTTTTGACGGAACCGGTAATCCTCTTATACTTGTTGACGGTGTGCCAAGCACATTTTATGCACTGAACTCTGATGACATTGAGTCCATTGAGGTTCTGAAGGATGCTGCCTCAACAGCCATCTACGGTGCCAGGGCTGCAAACGGCGTTATACTTGTTACCACGCGTAAGGGAAAGGCCGGAAAGGCGAATATCACCCTGAGAAGCAAATTCACCTTCAATAACAGGCCTGAGGATCCTATGGAGTATCTGAATGCTGCTGATTATGTGAAGTATAACAGACTGGCTGTTAAGGCGGCACAGGATGTAATGGGTTATGCATGGCTGAATCAGTTTCTTACCGGCAACAATGCAGCTGGGGTGGGCAACAACACCACCAACTCAATATACACCACCATGGTACTGACAGCAGAAAACGAATATCTTCTGAACTATGACGGCTGGCAGACAATGGAAGACCCGGTAAATCCAGGTACCACCCTCCTCTTTATGGAGAACAAGATGAATGAGCTCTTTTATCAGAAAAGCAATTCACAGGATTACACCCTCTCCTTTGACGGTGGCAATGACAGGGGGACCTATTACCTGGGCCTTGGTCTGCTGGATGACAACGGACTGGTTGTAGGTTCGGCATTCAAAAGGGTATCAGGGACATTCAATGCATCCTACAAGCTTACTGATGCACTCAAGGTTTCATCAAATATCTTCTATGGTCATTCAAACAGGAATCTGCCGTTCGACAGTGATTATAACCTGTTCCAGCGGACGGCAGGTCTGGCTCCCACTTCACGTATCTATAACAACAATCCTGACGGAAGCCTTTCAAATGAATACCAGCCTGGAACCTATCTCGGATTTGGTAACCCGCTTTATTACAAGGATAAGTTTGTCAGGTACAATCTCGAACAGCGACTCTCCGGGTCAGTTCAGTTTGATTACACCTTCCTGAATGACTTTACTTTCACTCTTCGTGGGAGCCACTTCTCGGTGAATAATACCAACGAATCGTTCAACAAGGCTTATCTTAATTCGGGAAGCCTTATTACTGCACGCAATGCATCAGCTTCACTTGACAGGACACTCCGTCACCAATTGACCGGGTTACTGAATTACAGAAAGTCAATTGCCAACCTTCATAATGTCAATGCCCTTCTCGGAGGTGAATATTTTACCGAGCGTGCTTTCAGCATGAGTGCCGGAACCCGTCTATCCCCGACCGATCTCATCTATACCATGAATACCGGGTCAGAGGCAAACGGTGTACCCAATTCATTCAGAACAGGGTATGAGATCGCTTCCCTTTTCGGGCAGGTCAATTATGATTTTGATTACAAGTATCTCGTCGGCCTGACCTTCCGTTATGACGGAACGTCGCGACTGGGGAACAACAAGTATGACTTCTTCCCCGGCATCTCACTGGGGTGGAATGCCCACAACGAAGATTTCTTCAAAAACTCGGTTGTCAGCGAGTACATCACCAGCCTGAAACCAAGGGTCAGCTATGGTGTCAACGGAAACATTGACATACTAAGCAACTTCGGCGTATTCGGAAGTTACGGGGCCACATCTGTTTACTACGGCCAGACCGGGTATGTCAACAATGGACTGCCCCTGCTTGACCTGAAATGGGAACGCTCAACCACTTTTAACTTCGGTCTTGACATGGGTCTGATAAATAACAGGGTGACCCTGATAGCTGATTTCTTTATCAGGGATGTGAAGGATAAGCTTGCAGGTCTCACACTACCTCTCTGGACAGGTTTTTCTTCAATCACCACAAACAACGGTACTCTTCAGAACCGCGGAGTTGAATTACAGCTCAATGCTGATGTGTTGAAGTCTTCTGACTTCACATGGAACCTGGGATTGACTTATTACAGGGTAAGGAACTATGCCAAGCAGCTTCCCGAGAACGGTGTTGACAAAAACAGGCAGGGCGGTACCGAGATCTATGATCCGGAGACCGGCGGCACTATCTATGTTGGCGGCCTGCAGGAAGGCGAAAGGGTTGGATATGATGTGATAACTGCCTACATCTTCGAAGGAGTCTACAAAACACAGGCAGACATTGACGCTCATGCCGGAAGGATTGTTGAGTTTGCACAGGACAAGGACACACGTTTCCTTGGTGACGCAATATGGAAAGATTTAAACGGTGACAACATTATCAACTATCTTGACCGTGAGGTCATTGGTAGAAGGACACCCAAATTCTCGGGAGGTCTCACTTCGGGACTTACCTACAAAAACCTGAATCTCTATGTCAGGAGTGACTTCACCGTGGGTCACATGATCATCAACGGCCGCAGGGTGAAGGGTATAGCACAGACACAGGGTAACCAGAATGGTCCCATCGAAATCAGGGATACCTGGACAGCTGAGAACCCGGATTCGGATATTCCGATCTTTACCCTGGTTGACAGGCAGAAGAACCACCTGGCAGGTGGCGGTGATCAGGGATCGATGAGCAGCAGCAGCTCCAGGATGTGGGAGAAGGGAGACTTTCTTGCACTCAGGGAGGTGACTCTGAGTTACGATCTTCCCGGAAGCAGAGTCAACAATCTCTTCCATGATCTTAAGGTATATGTTACCGCAGCCAACCTGGCGTATTTTAACGGTTTCTCCGGCAGTCTTCCTGAAGAATCAGGTGATGGTATTGATTACGGAAGATTTCCTCTTCCCCGTACATATACCCTGGGGTTAAGTTTAACTTTCTAAAAAAATAACACAGTAAGAAAATGAAAAAACTTATCATACTACTTGCAGGTGTCATCATGCTGAATGCATGCGAGCTCGACATGCAGCCTGAAAGTCAGCTTACCTACAACGGATTCTGGGAAAGCGAGGAGGCTGTCAAAGCTGCTCATACCGGCATAATGGCCGCATACAGGGGCTATGCCGGAACCTTCTGGCAGATGGGTGAACTGCGCTCCGACATATGGGGAGGCAACACCATCGAGTCGCCTTACGGAACAGACCTGATTGAAAACAATATCAGTTCAACTATTGTCCATTTCTCAAACTGGGCCAATTTCTACGGTTTCATCCATTACCTGAATGACTTCATCAAGAATGCTCCCGAAGTGGCATTTACGAAGCCTTCCGAGCTGAATCACCTTTTGGGTCAGGTTCACGGTATTCGTGCACATGTTTATTATACCATGCTACGAGCCTGGGGTGATGTTCCGATATCAACCGAACCTCTTCTGGAGGTCGACCTTGAAAAGCTGAAGAAGCCGCGTTCGCCGAAGAGCGAGGTGATGCAGCTTGTCAAGAGTGACATTGCCAAAAGCCTGGAGTATTTCGGAGATGACAATTCGCTCTGGCTGGGCAGGACTGTGTTCTGGTCAAAGGGAGCCACCCTGGCACTCAAGGGTGATGTATATCTCTGGTCAGGTAAGGTACTGAGCGGTGGCAATGCTGACTTCACTGAAGCCATTGCAGCTCTTGGATCCGTTACCGGATTTGAGCTTGTGTCTTATGACAAACTGTGGGGTCAGGGCAACGAGAACAATAAAGAGTTCATTTTTGCCTTTGATTATCAGAAGGACCAGGCCAGCAATTTCTATGGCAATTTCACCGGAAGGGCAGTGGACATCAGACCGATGTTTGACGACAGCGGTAATGCTATGACCGCCTATGTTATTAACGGTGCCAGCAGGTACGGTCCCACAGACAAGACCCTGTTGCTTATTGACGATCTAAATGATGCCAGGCGGAATACCTTCCTGAGACTTTATTCTGACGGGGTGGTTCATATTCCATATGTTGCAGACGAGTCAACCTACCAGGGTGCAGTGCTGAACAAGTTCCTCGGAATCGTTGATGTTGACAATCTCAGGAAAGATTACAACAATGTGCCTCTTTATCGCTATGCTGATGTGCTGCTGATGCTTGCCGAGGCTAAAAACAATCTGGGGCAGGATCCTTCAGCCGAGATCAACGCTGTTCGTCAGAGAGCCTACGGTGAAAACTACGGAGATCCATACATCTTCGCCAATGGTACCCAGGCTGTCAATGCCAAGGCCATTCTGGATGAAAGGATGAAAGAATTCATCGGTGAGGGCAAGAGATGGTGGGATCTGGTTCGTGCCGGAGGTACTTTTGTGTTTGACGAGATCGCAACTCTTGATCCGTCAGAGGCATACAAGATTTACTACTCGATCTCACAAAGCATGTTGGCCAATGATTCCGAACTGGTGCAGACAGAAGGTTACTAGCGTTCTGGTTTTAGTTGACCGGATTTAAGGTGACAGGCAGTTTTTCCCGGCTACCTGAAGGCCGGGAGGCTGCCTGTTTTTTTTCATCATTTTTTTTTAAAGCTTTGTATTTATGAGAACACCTCTTCTATTTCTGACCCTTCTTCTGGCAGCTGCGAAATGCGGAGATTCAGGGGAGGTGCATTCAGGATTTTCGGCAAGTGAGCCTGAAGTCCAGTTCAACATAGAGCCTGTCTTTGCTGAACGGGCAAGTAATGAACTTGTTAAGCTAATGTTTGCGGTTAGCGGCGAAGATGAATACGTCTCACTGCAGAGTATCACAGTAACTTTTTCGGATGAAAGTAATACTGAAGCCCTTTCGGCACTGACTGCCTGGTATACCGGGGTGGTTCCCGGAGTACCGGTGAAAACAAAACTGGCAACGGTATCTGAACCTGCTTTGTTAACACTCTTTAAGTTCGATCTGCCCGTTGCCTCGGGAAAACATACCTTCCTGCTTGACTTCGATGCTGAAGCTGGTGCCGATCCGGCTGCGAAACTGAAGATTGAATCAGTCTCATTTGCATTCAGTAACGGTTTCTCTGCCCAATATATGGCAAAGCCGGAGGATCCTGTTCTCCGTTTTGGGAAGATTGTCCGTGCCACCGGCCAGGACGGTGCAGATACCTACCGTATTCCCGGGCTTGTGACAACAAGTGCCGGAACCCTGGTGGCTGTATATGACATAAGGTACAACAACAGTAAGGACCTCCAGGAGGATATAGACATAGGCATGAGCCGCAGCACTGATGGAGGAAGGACATGGGAGCCGATGAAGGTAATCATGGACATGGGAGAATACGGAGGATTACCTCAAAATCTGAATGGTATAGGCGATCCCAGTGTACTCTATGATCACACTACAGGCACCCTCTGGGTGGCAGCCCTCTGGATGAGCGGTTCAGCACCGGACAAGATGCTCTGGTGGGCCTCGCAGCCCGGCATGACTCCTCAGGAGACCGGCCAGTTCATGCTGGTGAAAAGCACTGATGAAGGGCTGACATGGTCCGAGCCGATCAATATAACCCCGCAGATCAAGGATCCGGCGTGGCAACTGCTCCTTCAGGGTCCCGGCAGAGGAATTACACTTGAAGACGGCACGCTTGTGTTTCCTGCACAGTTCAAGGCAGACATCGGGACAAAAGCCCTGGACGGCGGACAGTACACATGCCATTCCACCATTGTCTGGAGCAGGGATGGAGGAGATACCTGGCAGATAGGCACAGGGGCAAAATCAAACACTACAGAGGCACAGGTGGTACAGCTGACAGACGGCTCCCTCATGCTCAACATGCGCGATGACCGCAACAGGAGCGATAAAGGCCCGACCAACGGCAGGGCTGTAGCAACAACCACAGATATGGGTGCAACATGGATGGTTCATCCCTCATCAAATTCAGCACTCCCGGAGCCAAACTGCATGGCCAGCCTGATCGCCGCAAAGATCAGGGTTGGCGGAGAGGATAAAAATGTTCTGTTCTTTTCAAACCCGAATGATAAATCAAGCCGGATAAAAATGACAGTCAGGATGAGCCTGGATGAGGGCATGACATGGCCTGAAGCAAAACAGATAGAGCTTTTCGGCCCTTCCGGCTACGGTTATTCCTGTATGACAATGGTTGATGTAAACCATGTTGGTATCCTCTACGAGGGAGAGAAGGAGCTCTATTTTCAAAAGATACCTGTTACTGATTTTTTAGGTGAGAAGTAAGTATTCTGCCTCATCCTGATGAACCTGCGTACAAAGATATACTTCCATCTGATCCTCCTCATACTGGCAGCAGGAGCAATTACCTGTACCGGCCCGGTACCGGAGAAGCCATCCCTTATACCAGCGCCTCAGATTGTCAGCTGGAACGGTGAAATATACAGGATCAGTCCGGCCGGTCTGCCTGATGACCCTGGTATCAGGAAGATTACCGTTGCATCCATCGATGAAGCCCGCCTGAATATGGAGGAAGCCTACCGGATCACAGTCCGTAAGGATTCCGTCCTGATCCATGCAACTGGAGAAGAAGGATTCTTCAGGGCTGACGCTACACTGAAACAGCTTGCCGGAAGTGACGCTGAAGGGCAATTCATTCAAGGGTGTTCAATCGCCGACTGGCCCGCTTTCAGGGTGAGGGGATTCATGCACGACTGCGGCAGGAGTTACATCCCAATCAGCGAACTTAAGCGGGAAGTTGAGATACTTTCATCATTCAAGATAAATACCTTTCACTGGCACCTTACGGACGACATCGCATGGAGACTTGCCAGCGGCATAGTGCCGGAACTGACTGCTCCTGAAACAGCCCTCAGGAACAAACACGGGTTTTATACAAAAGAGGAGGTGAAGGATTTTGTCCGGTACTGCAGGCGTCATTTTGTTAACGTGATTCCTGAGATTGACATGCCGGGTCACAGTGGAGCATTCACCAGGGCTACGGGTCATACCATGCAGTCAGAGGAGGGAAGGAAGATTGTTGCCGGACTGCTGGCGGAGGCATGCACTCTCTTTGAAGGTAAGTGGTTTCACATCGGCACCGATGAGGTGGACATCACCAGCCCGGACTTCGTATCTGAAATGATGGCAATTGCCAGGGATCACGGCAAGGAGGTGGCAGGCTGGCTTCCCGGCGCACAGATGGACCAGCAGGCAGTCCGTCAGCTGTGGGCTGACGTCTCACTGCCTCAAAACACGACAGTCATCGATTCCAGGTACAGATACCTCAATCATACCGACTATTACTCGGATCTGTTTGCGATCTATAATTCAAGGATATGTGACTCGGAGCAGGGCTCTGACCTCCTTGCCGGAGGTATATGCTGCATATGGAATGACAGGAAACCGGCATCTGTTGAGGATATACTGGTTTCCAATGCGTTTTACCCGACTATGCTGGCATTTGCCGAAAGGTCCTGGATCGGAGGAGGAGATGATATCAAGTCACGGGGTGTGCGGATGGGACTGCCAGGAGACCCTGCCTTCGAGCGGTTCAGGGATTTCGAGACCCGAATGATGGCGGCAAGGGAAAAATTCCTGGCTGATGTACCGTTTCCTTACCTCCCGCAGACAGATATTCTCTGGAAGATAAGCAGCCAGTACCCCAATAATGGCAACCTGAACTTTTCTGCCCCGTTTGAAATGGACCTCATAGCTGACCCTGACGGAACTTCATCCCTGGAAGCAGGATTCAGGCCCGCGGCAGGCGCTGCTGTTTACCTCAGACATACATGGGGAGAAAAAGTGCCTGCCTTCTGCCCTGATCCCGGGCCTGACCATACGACATATACCTATACATGGATATACAGTCCTTCTGACCAGAAAGCAGGACTTCATTTCAATACGCACAATTATGGGAGGTCAGAGCTTGACATGGCCCCGCCAGAGGGTGAGTGGGATTATAAACGAAGCCGGGTATGGCTCAACGGTGAGCTGGTTTCACCTCCTGCATGGGATAACAATGCCGTTAAGCCTGACCATGAAACACCATACGCAAATGAAAACATGTGGAGCCGGCCGCCTGTCAGTATAAACCTCAAAAAAGGCTGGAACAGCCTGGTGCTAAAACTGCCTGTCGGCAGCTTCTCAACCCCGGAGACACGTCTGGTGAAGTGGATGTTCACTGCAATGGTTGTCACACCGGATGGAAAAGGTCAACCGGAGGGTCTGGTCTATTCGCCGGAACAAAAACTAAATGTAAAAAAGAATCATCGATCTAAAAGCAAACAATGATATGAATATTCAGAAGATTTCAGGCCTCATTGCCGCACCTTTCACCCCTATGTATCCGGATGGGGAAATCAATTCCGGCATAATTGAGAAATATCACAGGCTGCTGGTCTCCAACGGCGTGGTGGGTGCTTTCATAAACGGTTCATCCGGTGAGGGCGTCTCAACAACGAACGGTGAGAAGCTGACGGTTGCTGAAGCATGGGCCAAAGCATCATCCGGCAGCAGCCTGAAGGTTATCAGCCACCTGGGAGGAACCTGCTACCAGGATTGTATCGGGCTGGCCAGGGAGTCTCAGAGGATGGGACTCTATGCAGTGGCAGTGACATCCCCGTCGTACTTCAAGCCGGCAAATGTGAAGATGTTGGCTGAATTCTTCGTCAGGATAGCTGAGTCGGTCCCAGACATGCCTGTTTATTATTATCATATCCCGGTTCTGACAGGCGGATTATTCAACATGATTGACTTCGTAAGGGAAGTGGCGCCGCGTGTTCCCAACTTTGCCGGTATCAAGTACACCCATGAGGACTTCATGGATTTCCTCAGCTGCCTGAATTATGATAACGGCAGATATGACATGCTCTGGGGCCGCGACGAAAACTTCCTTTCTGCACTTATTCTTGGAGCCAGGGGTGCAGTGGGAAGCACATACAACTATGCCGCTCCTCTGTATCACAAGATGATTGATGCCTTTGACCGCAATGACCAGGTCGCCGCCCGCGCCATACAACAAAAGTCAATTGACATGATCACCCTCCTGGGCAAATACGGTGGTATCGCTACCGGCAAAGCCTATATGAAATACATTGGTCTTGACTGTGGAGAGTTCAGACTCCCGGTGAGAAATATGAGCAATAGTGATTACGAATCCTTTATGAAAGACGTGAAGAACCTTGAAATGGATGAACTGTTCTCAAAGATCTGATAAACAGTGACGAGATATTTTGTAACATATTCAGCAGCAGCGATGGTACTGACTGTCCTGCTGGCTTTTAACTCCTGCAAAAGAATGAATCCAGAATGGACAGACCTTGTCCCCCTTCCGCCACCTCTTCCCGGGGCTATTCAGCCCGGGGTGGCAGGACCGTTTGCCGGCTTACACGGAAACACACTAGTAGTTGCCGGCGGTGCCAACTTTCCTGACACCATGCCATGGCATGGCGGAAAGAAGCAATACCGGGATGAGATCTACCTTCTTGATATGTCTGCAGGGGCTGCCTCCTGGCAGCCACGAACGGGAGAAGAGCGACTGCCGGTACCTGTTGCATACGGTGCTGCCGCGTCGGTAAGCGCCGGGGTTGTATGCATGGGCGGCGAGACGGAATCAGGCATGACAGATGAAGTCTACATAATATCAGTTGCAGGTAACAAGCCGCTGATAACACCTCTGCCAGACCTCCCGGTTCCTCTGTCCGGCGCTGCTGCTGCTTCGACAGGCTCTCTGGTTTTTATAGCAGGAGGGCAGGCCCCTGACGGTTCTTCCAGGTCACTGTGGAGCCTCGATACCGAAGAGATAAGCCTGGGATGGAGAAAACATGCCGAGATGCCACTCCCGTTGATAAACAGCGTCATGGCGGCCGTTGAAGATGAGGAGCTTACATTATGGATGCTTGGGGGCAGAACCAGGGGAGAGGGTGATGACACCTCCGTGATACGTCCGGAGATTTTCAGCTATTCTCCCTCTGCTGACAGGTGGACCCTGGTGGGTGAGCTGACCGACGGAAACGGTGTCATGCCTCTTGCAGCCGGCAGCGGGGCAGCAATAGACGGAAGGTATGTTGCTCTCTTCGGGGGCAACGACGGATCTGTATTCAACAGGGTCGAAGCTATCCTGTCAGCCATGGCAATGGAGCCTGACACCAGCCAGGTGAAACTGCACAAGGAAGAGTATATTTCGCTCCAGGAAAGTCACCCCGGGTTTTCACGGACTGTGATTATTTTTGACACTGAAAACGGGCGATGCATTCAGGCAGGTGAAATACCGGGTCCCGCACAGGTCACAACAATAGCCGTGCAGACGCCATGGGGCATTGTGATTCCTTCAGGCGAAGTAAAACCTGGCGTAAGAACTACTACGATAAGGATGGCAAAATTCAGATAGGAAAGATGAAAAGAGAAGATATTCCGGGAGTTGCAGAGCGCTACGGGAAGGCCTTGCTCAATGATGTCATTTCTTTCTGGATGAAATATTCGCCCGACCGCGAACGGGGTGGCTTTTTCACATGCCTTGACCGCCAGGGGGATGTTTATGACACTGACAAGTTTGTCTGGCTCCAGGGAAGAGAGGTATGGATGCTCAGTCACCTCTACAATAACGTTGAGAAACGTCGGGAATGGCTTGTTACGGCATTGTCCGGGGCTGTCTTCCTGGAGAAATACGGAAGTGACTGTGATGGCAACTTTTATTTTTCGCTGACCAGAGAAGGTAAACCCCTTGTCCAACCCTATAATATTTTTTCTGACTGTTTCGCCGCAATGGCATTCGGTGAGCTTTACAGGGCTACAGGTAACAGCAGGTACGGAGAGATCGCAGTGAATACATTCCGGAACATTCTCAGACGTTCAGAGAACCCTAAAGGCAACTGGTCAAAAGTCTATCCGGGCACACGACCCCTGAAGGGCTTCTCCCTTCCGATGATTCTCAGTAATCTCTCCGGGATCATAGCTCCCCTTCTTGACGCCGGAACCGTTGAAAAGGTAAGGGAGCAGTGTATTCATGAGGTAATGGATGTATTCTACAGCAAAGAGCATGGCCTGATTCTGGAGAACGTGACTCCGGACGGTTCATTTTCTGACTCTTTTGAAGGCCGGCTGCTGAATCCCGGACATGCCATAGAAGCCATGTGGTTCATGATGGATCTCGCTGAGATCAGGCAAGATCAGAACCTTGCAGCCAGAGCCACCGAAATCACCCTGGAGACACTCAGTAGAGGATGGGATGAGAAGTACGGTGGCATATTTTATTTCCTTGATGTAAAAGGCCATCCTCCGCAGCAACTGGAGTGGGATCAGAAGCTCTGGTGGGTGCATATTGAGACACTTATTTCGCTTGCAAAGGGATACAGACTCACCGGTGAACATAGGTGCCTTGACTGGTTCGAAAAGGTTGATGCATATACCTGGAGTCACTTCCCTGATCCTGAATATGGGGAGTGGTATGGTTACCTGAACCGAAGGGGAGAGGTGCTCCTGCCGCTGAAGGGCGGAAAGTGGAAGGGGTGTTTCCATGTACCGAGAGGGCTGCTGCAGGTATGGAAAACATTAAGGGATATTGAACCGGTAAATAATACATTTTAATGAAAGAGACCGTAGCTGATAGAAGGTATGCCTGGGTAGTAGTGGCGCTGCTCTGGGTGGTGGCATTGCTCAACTACATGGACCGCCAGATGCTCTCCACCATGAAGAGTGCAATGATGGTTGACATTGTAGAGCTTGAAAAGGCTGAAAACTTTGGAAGGCTGATGGCTGTCTTCCTCTGGATATACGGGCTGATGAGCCCTGTTGCGGGAATCATTGGCGACAGGCTCAACAGGAAATGGCTGATTGTCGGCAGTCTCTTCGTCTGGTCAGGTGTCACCCTCGCCATGGGCTATACACATGACTATAACCTACTTTATGCCCTGCGGGCGATCATGGGTGTCAGCGAGGCGCTTTATATACCTGCCGGGCTTTCCCTGATTGCTGATTATCACCAGGGATCAACACGGTCGCTGGCGGTCGGAATTCATATGACCGGTCTCTATATGGGGCAGGCATTGGGTGGCTTCGGAGCCACCGTGGCGGAAAGCCTCTCGTGGCAGAAGACATTTCACTATTTTGGCCTTGCAGGCATCATCTACAGTGCTGTCCTCATCCTGATGCTTCGAGAGTACAAATACCGCGAGAAGCCTGCAAAGGCACCTACAGGCACATCGGGATTCAGGTCGGTGGCATCGGGATTATCGTTACTGCTGGGTATGGTAAGTTTCTGGATGATACTGTTTTATTTTGCCATACCCAGTGTGCCGGGCTGGGCAGTGAAAAACTGGATTCCGACACTTTTCTCTTCAAGCCTCGGCATTGAGATGCCAGTGGCGGGTCCACTCTCAACAATTACCATTGCAGCCTCATCACTCATCGGGGTGATCTTTGGAGGGATACTCTCCGACAGGTGGGTGATGAAGAATCTTCGCGGGCGCATCTATACCGGCGCCATAGGCCTCTCACTCACCATTCCTTCGCTTCTGCTGATCGGGTTCGGGCACAGCTACCTCTGGATAATCGGAGGGGCAGTACTCTTCGGGATAGGCTATGGCATGTTTGATGCCAACAATATGCCCATCCTCTGCCAGTTTGTTGTTCCCAGGCTAAGGGCTACGGGCTACGGTCTGATGAATATGACCGGTGTATTTGCCGGGGCTTTCATAACACGTCTGCTGGGCCGGTCAATGGACTCCGGCAACCTTGCGCGTGACATGGCCCTGCTGGCGATTCCCGTGTTGCTGGCAGTCATACTGCAACTGGCCATTCTCAGGCCCGATACCGCAAACAAGGCGGACAAGCAGGCGTGATGAAATAACATTGACTTGCCTGACAGGAATCTTCCTGCTTGTAATAGGCAGTTATAAAGCACATTACATATTGGACTAAATAAATAGTCAAAAAAGTTGCAAGAATAGTTGCATGACTAAGAAATTAGTCATATATTTGCATTGAAGGATTGACAGAAGAGTTATGAAGACAATGCAACTGACAAGGGCTGAGGAGCAGGTAATGCAGATCCTGTGGGATATGGGGGAAGGACTGGTCAAGGAGATCCGCGACCGGTTTGATGAACCCAGGCCTGCAAGGAATACTGTTTCTACTGTAGTACGGATCCTGGAGAAGAAGGGATTTGTGGATCACAAGTCGTACGGAAATGTCTATTTGTATTTTCCGGTTGTTTCCAGGGAAGAGTATTCACGGCACCAGCTTTTCGGGCTTCTTGAAGGTTACTTTGACAACTCGTTCCCGGCCATGGCATCATTCTTTGCACGTGAGAAGGATCTTACCCTGGCAGAGATGGAGGAGCTGATCAGTGAGACGAGAAAGGAATTGAAGGACAGTAAAAAGCAAAAGTGATGGAAACAGCGGGCTTTTACCTTCTCAGGTCGGCAGTCTGGATAACCGGGTTTGCCCTGGTTTATCTGCTTTTTTTAAGGAACGAGAGGTTTTTTGTTCTTAACAGGATCTACCTTCTTACCGGGATCCTGGCTTCGGTCATTCTTCCGCTGGTAACCGTGCGGTATGTGGTTGAGGTATCTGCTGTTGAGGCGGGTGCTGAAGCCGGTCCTGTAACGGCAGTCCTGCACGGGAGCGGCACCTGGCAGAATATCATGGCAGTAACTTTGTTTACTGTGTGGCTTACAGGTGCTTTGGCCGTGCTGCTGCGGTATGCAGCCCAGGTTATGCCAGTACTGAGGGCAGCCCGCGAGGCTGACCGGCAATCAGGTTATCCTGTAAAAGTCATCCGGTCTGATTATTATCCCGGTTCATTTTCATTGTTCTCCCTTGTGGTTGTCAATCCTTCAGTTACAGAGACCGAAGCGAGGGAGATAATGAATCATGAAATGGTGCATATCAGGCAGATGCACTGGTTTGACCTGGTGCTCTCATCTCTTTTATGTGCAGTTCAGTGGTTCAACCCGGCAGCCTGGATATATGCCAGGCTGGTGAGGCAGAACCATGAGTATCTGGCTGACGAGGAGGCGCTGCAGCGTTCCTCCGACCCGGCTGTGTACAGGGCTGTGCTTCTGAACCAGATCGCCGGCTCGCCGGTAATAGACCTGGGCAACTTTTTCAGTTATTCACTAAACAAAAAACGATTTCTGATGATGAAAAATAAGATAAGTTCGCCTTACAGGAAGCTCAGGGTGCTTCTCATCCTGCCTGTCGCCGCGCTGGTTCTCTTCGCTTTCGCGAAGCCGGAATACAGGCTTGCCACAGGGCCGGATGAACCTGTTTCGGCTGCCATAGCTGCCGGCAATGCTGTCAAAAGTGTCAGCGGTACCGTCAAGGACGAAGCCGGAAAACCCCTAGAAGGGGCGGTGATAGTGATAAAGGGAACAACGAAAGGCACAACCAGTGACGCTTCGGGACGCTTCGCCCTGAAGGATGTGCCTGATGATGCTGTTCTCGTAGTCTCCTTTGTTGGTTATGAAACAAATGCTATATCAGTTAAGGCTGCAGGCACCAGCCTGTCAGTGACGATGAGAAAGAGTACGGTGGTAACTGACACGGTCAATGTCGGGCCGGTTCCGCCGCCGCCACCACCTCCACCTCCTCTACCTCCTGTCACTACAAAGGGGAAAGCCGAAGCAGTGCCGGAGGCCGGCCAGGGTGAAAGGGATGTGTTTGTTGTGGTTGAGGAGATGCCGCAGTTTCCGGGAGGAGGGATGGATGCCATGATTCAGTGGATCGCCCAACATATGAAGTATCCGGAGCAGGCCAAGAAGGATGGAATACAGGGCACCGTATTTGTCGGATACATAGTGAACAAGGCAGGCAAGGTGGAGAGTGTTGAGGTGGAGAGTTCCGCACACCCGCTGCTTGATGCCGAAGCCGTCAGAGTTGTGGCTGCAATGCCCGACTGGACCCCGGGAACACAGAGAGGAAAGGCTGTGGATGTAAGGCTCGTAGTGCCGATTAAGTTCAGCCTCAAATAGGGGAATAAGGGGAAAATTTTAGAAACAGAATGGCTTGTTTGCGGTTTTCTGAATGAGGGCCGGCGTCTGGCGCCGGCCCTCATGTTCTTGTACAGTCTTTATTCTGCAAGTCGGTGTACAACGGTCTGCGGGAACGGGATCTCGATCCCTTCCTTCTCGAAGGCCTCCTTGAGCCGCCTGCGGAGTTCCCCTGCCACTTCCCACTGCCTCAACGGCTTGGTGTCGCCAAGTATCTTAACCACAATGGCGGAGTCGGCAAACTCGTTTATCCTTACAAACTGTGGGGCAGAGATGATCGCTTCGCTGAAAGCGGGATCCGCGGCCAGCTCCCGTCCCGTCCTGTTGATTACATCAGCCAGATGACCGATGTTGGTACCGTAACCGACTCCAATATCCATGTTAACCCTGGCGAAGTCCTTCGACTGGTTTGATACTTTTGTGATTGATCCGTGCGGGATGTGGTGCACTGTGCCGTCAAGATCCCTGAGTGTGGTTTTCCTAAGGCTTATGTCTTGCACCGCTCCGCTGATTCCTTCAATGGTTACCACATCTCCTATACGATACTGATTCTCAAGCATGAGAAAGAGCCCGGTGATAATGTCCCGTATCAGATACTGTCCGCCGAAGCCCACGGCCAGACCTACGATTCCTGCGCCGGCAATCAGCGGGCCGATTTCCACTCCAACCTCCTGGAGCACCATCATTATGGCAACAATAATTACAGTCAGATTGAGAGCGCCGCTGAAGATCCTGATAAGCGTATCCTCTCTCTTTTTTTCTGCTTCCGCTGAAGTGTTCTCATCCGCCTTAACAGAAGCCTTAATTGCCCTCACAAGTAACCTCTGAAGGATCCTGTCAAGAAGGAATGCCACAATAATTATCAGCAGTATCCTTATACCATGTGACATCAGCCAGGGCACTATCTGGTCAGTCCATTTTCCAAGAGTTTCCATAATGTTTCTTTTTGAGTTTATTATTTCTTCGTAATTATCGGATCTGCTGCAATATAATAATTTGAAAATTCAGAGTTCCCCGGCAGGGGGAAAAATATATGTTATGCTTTACGGCATAACCGGGGAACTTAATGTTTGTTTTTGAACACAACAGGCTGGCATAAACTGATTATTAGTGTAATTTTGATGATCACTACAATTATCCTGAACAGCAGTAAAGATATGATTCTTCTGAGCGGCGAAGTTGGCAACTACATCTACAGTAACGGCAGAAAGTATTCCTATTTCGCGGGCAACAACTACCTGGGCCTGGCAGCCCACCCACAGGTCAAGGAGGCCGTTATCCGGGCGGTGGAGAAATATGGCGTTAACTTCGCAGCCTCGAGGCATACCACGGGCACATCCGACCTGCACCTTGAACTTGAGGGTGCGCTGGCTTCATTCAAGGGTGAGGAGGATGCGGTTGTTTTCGCCTCGGGATACCAGGGCAACAGTATCCTCCTTGAGATTCTGAAAGGCAGTTATTCAACCATATTCATTGACCAGTCGGCGCATGCCAGCATAATTTCGGCCATCCCGGCAGATGTGGTCAAGATGATGTATTATGATCATTGTGATGCGGTTCATCTCGATTATCTTCTTGAGTATAACCGGGGATCAAAACCGCTTGTAATCACTGACGGTATCTTCGCCCTGACAGGTGAGATTGCTCCGCTCAACCAGATCTATGATATTGTCAGGAAGCACAATGCCCTGCTTGTTGTTGACGATGCACACGCAACCGGTGTGCTGGGAGCATCCGGCAGGGGCACACCCGAACATTTCAATCTGCCTGATGATACCAATATTTACCAGACAGAGACCATGAGCAAGGCACTGGGGGGCTATGGAGGTTTTATATCCGGAAGCAGGGCATTGACTGAGATGATAAGGGAGGGATCACCCACATACCAGGCATCAACTGCCCTGCCTCCCCCGATAGCCGCAGCAGGGATCGCCTCACTGGCCATCCTCAGGGCGAATCCCGGTCTGAGAACCGAACTGATTGAAAGGGCATGGCAGATCCGGGAGGCGGTCACTGAGATGGATTACCAGACCACGCACTTCAGAACGCCGGTAATACCGATCATACTCGATTCATCTGAAAAAGCCGCTGGTCTGTCGCTCTTCCTTGAGGAGAACGGCGTGATTGCACCTTATATGAAATATCCCGCCAGGAAGGCGATGCATCAGATAAGAATTGCTGTATCTGTCACTCACACAGATGATCAGGTCAGCCAGTTACTTGAATTATTAAAAAAATGGAAAGATAAGAATGAAAGCAACCAAGATCAGAAAGGTAGTCATTGAGCCGCTTAATCTTGACCTCGAGGAGCCGTTCAGGATAGCCATTGGCACGAAGTACAGCATTGAGAACGCCCTTGTGACCGTTATTCTTGAGGACGGAACAGAGGGTTATGGTGAAGCTGCTCCCCTGGAGCCCATCAACGGCGAGAACCAGGCTACGGCACTGGCAACGCTGAAGAGTTGTGTTGATTTTATCAAGGGAAAGGATGTGACTGACTACCGGGCCATATCAGCCACTTTGAAGGGCGTCTTTCATGCCCAGGTTACGGCACGTTGTGCCATTGAGATGGCCCTGATAGACGCATACGCGAAGGTTCTTGGCATACCGCTGTACGAGTTCTTCGGCGGCGCCGGGAACAGGGCCGAGACAGACTATACAATTGACATTGTGCCGCCGGAAACTGCCAGGAAGAATGCCGCCAGACTGGCCTGGGAGGGGTATACAGTACTCAAGACGAAGGTAGGAAAGAAGCTGACCGACGATATAGATCGTCTTCTGGCGATCAGGGATGGTGCACCACAATGCGGGATTACCATTGATGCCAATCAGGGCTACTCGCCGTGTGAGGCTGTCCATTTCTGCGAGGAGATGGAAAAGAACGGCATCAGGCCGATACTGTTTGAACAGCCAGTGCTTAAATATGACATCGCCGGAATGAGGTTCGTGAAAGATCACACTTCAATACCGATAGCTGCCGACGAGTCGGTTTTTACCAGCGCTGATGCCATCAATGTGGTTCGTACCGGCTGCGCTGACTACATCAATATCAAGCTGATGAAGTCGGGCATCATCGAAGCGATGGACATAGCAGCCATCGCGCGAAGCGCAAATATCAAGCTTATGATAGGATGCATGCTGGAGTCAAAGCTGGCCCTGGGCTGCGCGGTACATATGGTGGCAGGAATGGGTTGCTTCAGCCATGTTGATCTTGACCCTCATATAGAGCCGGAGAAGGAGCCCTTTAACGGGGGCCCGGACTATAAGGCACCGTTCTATACTCTGTCACCTGACCTGCCGGGGATCGGTTGCAGCAAAAAGTAGAGGCCTGAGCAGGTTTGTCTGAGGGCGGGCAAGGTGACGCCGGGCGCTTTCGCACCTGACACAGATTGTCAGTCTGTTTTTTCAAGAGTGATATGGTCCAGGAGAAACTCATTGATATCGCCGTCCATATTCCTGTTGAAATCCTCGTACCTGATTACAAGGATGTTCTCCCCGTCTTTCAGCTCAATCCGTTCAGGGTAGGTATAGCCCCAGTCTGACCACTCATCCTTGCCGCGCTGAGGGAACACCAGGGGGCAGGCGTAACGGCCATTCACATAAAGCGAACGGATGGCACAGTTGTTATCAGTATTGACCGGGCCGGTGCCATTGGCATAACGGGCCCGGAGTAGATAGTTGCCTGCTTCAACATTTATCCGGATTATCAGCTCACTGTTTTCATTGATTCCGGAGGGTATGTAACCTGTGCCTGAGAATCCCGGAATTGTGTTTTCACTCCGGATGTTAAAATTTTCAGCTTCAACTGCAATGGCTTCTGATCCCACCTTTACTGGGTTGCTCAGGAAAGAACAGATCCCGTTGCTGTCAACTGCCATTACCTGGTATTCGGATGGCTCTTCTGCCGTGGCTATGTTTGTATCATTACTGACCTCCTGCAGCTTACCGTTCCTGTAGATATGATAGCTGGCAGCACCTGTGACCTCGTTCCAGAACAGTCTGTTGTTTTCAGCTTTAAGCCCGGGTGTTTCCGGTGCCGTATAATTGGCGACCTGGTTAAATCCAATCCTGTTCGCTTTTTTGTTCATGACTATCTCCACTGTGTGGTTTCCGGTCATTTCTGTTGGTATCAGGTTGCCGTCAGACCTGACCCCGTCAATGCTGAATGAGGAGATTGCGTCTCCCCAGCCGCTGACGGTAATGCTGTATGTGCCATTACGGTACCTGAAGTTGTCAAGCCTGTAATTCCCGCCGAAACTCTTTGGTATTACCGGATTGAACTCCATTCCGTCTTTTGAGAAGCTGATGCCTGTCAGAACGCGGTGGTACATCGCCAGCATCCCCGCTACGCTCCACAACTGCCTGTCTGAGTTTACCTCCGTGCCGGCAAAGTCGCCTGTCTCTGCAACAAAATTCTCCTTGTTGGTGAGAAAGAGTGCAGCGGGACGGATGATTGATGCCAGTCCGGCTTCAACTGCATCCATGTTCTTGTCTGATGCACCGGCCAGGGTCCAGAATGCCTGTACGAACGGCCAGATACCATTATTATGATATGGAGGGATGCCGGGTATCTGTGGATAGATGCAGGTGATGCCGAAAGGAGTGACAGGGGTATTTGTCAGCACCTTCTGTTTCCTCTCATCACCGGCAATGTCAAAGAGTACCGTGAAGGCTTCGCCCAGGGCTTCGGCCCGGGGCGAAAGGGACCTGTATTCTCTGCCGTACAAATATTGGCCATAGTAACCCTTTTCTTCCAGCCAGAAGTGATCATTGATCGCTTTGCGAAGTTTTTCTGCCCTGTCTGACCATTTGTCTTCCTTTCCAAGCTCCTGTGCCATCATCCCTGTAACCTTAAGTGTCTGGCAGTATGCTGCGTTGGTTCCCAAGTTCAGGGAGCCGTATATATCAGCCGGTTCCATCCAGAGCGGGTAGGTCTGCTTTCTCCAGTCCAGGAAAGAGGATTCTCCCCGTATAAGCCCGGTAAAAGGGTCAGTGATCGTTTTGCTGTCCGCCTCAATGCTGTTCGTGGTTATCTCGAATGCTTTGGCCAGCCAGTCGCGGTCTCCTGTATAGCGCCAGATCTCCCATGCGGCCAGCGCCCATACCACCCTGTCTGAGGAGACCGGCCATGCGCCTCCGGTGCCGGTGTCCTGGATTATCCGGTCGTCTGATACCTTACGCATCAGGCTGTTCATGCAACGCGCCGGATCAAGATATGCCAAGGCAAGCATGGTTGCGTAACTCATGTCACGGGTCCAGACCCCCGGCCATGCCTCTCCGGTGCGGAAAGTGCCATCCTCTTCCATGAGCATGACCATCTCGTCCAGCGACATGTTATGCAGGGCATTGAGCAAAGGGTATGGGCTGGTAAAATGAGGATAATCAGAAATATTGCCGGAAGGTTTCCATGTTGAGGATGTGTGGGCCGAAGGATCATAGACATTGAATATCAGTTCTTTTTCATATATGCCATCGCCGTCTGAATCTTCAAGTTTCAGCATCGGATTGGAAGGAATGTTTTCAAAGTCCCAGTTAAGCGGATAGGTATCGCCTGCTATAAACAGTCCCATGAAATCGGCTTCAAAGATCCTGTTGCCCAGGATATCATCATAATATCCCTTTTCCCTGAAGGAGTCAGTGACAGTTTGAAAGTTGACCCTGAACAGAACCCGTGTGTTCGGGGGCAGTGGCTGTGTGACATCCATCCGGGATCCTGTTTCGGAACGTTGTCCGAAAGTCATGTCCAGAACTACTGCCTCATTATTGACAGGAAGGATATTGGCCTGATGGTTGACACCGAAAGCCAGTTCGTTATCACGGCCGTTGATGCTGAACTTGAACTGGATGACAGGATCAATCTCTGCACTGAGACTCTTGTAATCTGATGTCATCTCTTCAGGGCCTGCAGCTCTTGCCGTGAAGTCGCCCTGCTCCACCCGGTCCGGATAGACAGCATATTTGTCAGATTTATGCATGGGCAAATCTTTCCTGTTGCATGACATGCCTGCTATGGCACAGAAGATTATGATAATCAGCCTGGAATTTGATTTTATTGTCATCTGTACTAAATATTAAAGTCATTTTCTTATACTCAAATTTAAGGGAAACCCTGAGAATCATCTCAACCATGAAAAGAAACTGAAAAATGCTGACATTAATGCATTATTTTGCACGACTTTGAGCATGCTTTGCATAAATTATTGAAAATAAATAAAATATCCGGATAAAAAGCGTACATTGCGACGTATTAACAAAACATGTAATGAATAAAGGAACAGTAAAATTTTACAATGAATTCAAAGGATTCGGATTCATAAAAGATGAAAATTCACCCAAGGAGTATTTTGTACATTCATCTGGGTTAAAGGACACTATCAATGAAAATGATGTTGTGACATTTGACCTTGAACAGGGGAAGAAAGGACTAAATGCAGTAAATGTAAAACGTGTATAATTTCTGTACATACAATTAAATTTACAGGTCCCGCCGGTGACGACGGGACTTTTTATTGTAATAAGTGAAGTCATGATTGAAAAGAAACCTGTTATTCACACCTCGCCTGATCTTTCCAAAATGAAGGAGGTAGTAATTGATCACAGGACAAAGATTTACATAGCCCCTGATGCGGATCCGGCAGAGGCTAAGTTGCGTTACCTTGCCAACCTTAAGAACAGAAGACCGTAGTTAATCTGCAGTCTTCAGCTCAGACTGAAAGTACTTTAAGAATTTACCTTCCCGGCTTTGTTGTTTTTACCATGCCAGCCCCATGTTTTATGCTCAGTCAGTTGTTTTTTGACGTTTTGACTGTGCATCAGTCTCGTGTTTTTCTCAAAATATCACGAAAAATCCCCTCCGGACGACAATTTTAATCTTTTCATAACATTCGTTTGTCAAAATTTAGGAATATGATATTTCTCCTTCCAGGTATGGATATAAGATATTGTCTTATAGATATATAAGAGGCGCTATACTACAAATTCCTCATTTTGTTTCAAATCGCTGGTAAAATTATCCGTCTGTTTGACGAATACCCTTTCCCGATGTGTGAATGGCCTGAGTGTGTCTGCGGATGCCCCGAAAAGTATGATGAAGGGTTTTGGTAGATATCGCAAAAGTCCAATTAGTGAGCTTCATCGACTTGCGGTCGACTTCCCGGTACCTTATATTTGTTGAGACACAAGGACCGAAAAATGAAGATACTTTTTCAGATAACATCCAGGGAAACCGGCAGAGTACTTATACGGCGCCGGAAGATAGCCAAGGCATTGCGCTGGTGGCTTCGTGAAAAGGGAATAGTGTATGACTATACCTATTATATGATTTAAAATTTAGGAAACAAATAATAAAAAGACATGGAAACAGAAGCCATGAGAAATGAGACAGGTGCATTTACAGAGCAGTCGATGAGCTTGAACAGCATGACAAGTTCACCGGCTTTCAGGTCAAGGCTTGGCACCATGTTCGCCGAGCTTACTGACGGGGTGAGGCAGGATCTTATCAGCTACCTTGATGAAAAGGGGCTTGTGAATGACCCTGACATTCTGGTTATTCCTTCCACCAGGCACTATTTCTATGATGCCGACGATATGAAGGGTGTCAAAACTATGGTTAACCTGAAACCGCTCAATTATGTGAGGGAGATCAGGGATTTTCTGCGTAAGGTTTCAGAGCTGCTGCCTGAGGACAGCAACTTTGTGGGATGCTTTACCGACAACAAACTGCAGAACGGTTTTTCGGACAAGTACGGCAACCTCCCGAGGGATCTGTCTGAAAAGGCTGAAGCCTACGAGAACGGTATTGAGTCAAGGATACCTTTTATAAACAGGATGTACAGTTTCATCGACCTGAAGACAAACAGGTATCTGACCGGCAGGACGGTTGCCAACCTTCTTGAGGAGAGCGGCCTTCAGATCGTCGGCATGACTGAAAGAAACGGCCTGACCTATTTCCATGCCAGGAAAAAGTCCGCCCGTGTTGGATTGATAGCCTGAACACATTAATAATTAAATCAACAAATAATTCTGAAATGGTAGATTTTCTAAAAAACAACAAAAAAATGGCTGAGATGAAAAAGCTTACTTACTTATTTACAGCGATCTTAATGATTGCGGCGCTGGGATCCTGCCAGCAGGACGACAGCGAGATCTTAATCAAAGATGCCGATGCAGGTTCGGAGAATTCAATCCTACCCTCGTCGGCTGGCATAACCCCTGTAATATTACCGGGATCCAGCAATGGCGGAAATGTGACATGCGCTGAGGTAGCTACATTCTTTGAGCTTCCTGCCGGATATTTTCTCTGTGGTGAGAAGATTGATTACAGTAATGGCCATTTCGCCGGGGAATTTCCTGAAGGCCTGACAGTGGACGTTGCCGATGGGACATATGTGTCTTTCAGTATGAATGCTCCATTAATGATAAATGGAAAGAATTATGTGGTCGGAGCAGTTATTGTGAAGGGAAGCAACAATGCCAACGTCTATTTCTATCCGGAAGGAATTATGACTGATACCGGTCTTGCAGCTCCGGTTAATGCATCAGGTAAACCTGCAGGACTGAGCAACCTCACTTTCTGTCTTGTAGAGGTTGAACCTGAGTTCCCGGAGGTGGTCATGGTTCTGAAAACCTACCTTTCACCCGATGATGGCAGCTACAGGTACTGGGCAGGCACCAGGGGTGTCGGCAGTGACATTAACAGCCTGCACCTTGGCTATATTGAGTATGACTTTAAAGGAGAGAAAACATACCCGCTCTATTTCGGAATGGCAGGCGGCCCCGTTGGTTTGATAACGGTCTCCAATTTTATGGAATTGGAAGAGCATATGCTTATGGTGAAGCTTGAGATCACTGAAGGTGAATGGAGTTTCTATGAGTCTTTCCTTTATGCCGGATCGGCTGTGGGATATGAGGAGTATCTCGTCGACGATGAAGGAGAATATTTCACTCAATACAGGGAATTCCCGTTTGTTGAGCTGGAGAATACTGATGTTCGTATATTCAAAATTAATGTGAACGAACTTGAATAGGAACAGACGGTAGTATTCAAATACCGGAGGCTGCTTCAGATGAGGCAGCCTCTTTTTTTTACCGGGTTTGTTTCAGGGGGCTGAAATGACAGCAGCCCTCACTTTTCTGCTCTCCTCTCCGGTGAGCTTTCTGAAGTTGTGAGGGCTGCCTTTCAAAATTAAAAAGGACCTTCGGAAGCTTAAAGTAAGTAAAAAATATACACATAACAAAGGGTTAATATGTTGGTTTTGACTAATATATGCCATAAAGTGGCCAATGTGTCAGATAGTGTGACGGACGATTATTTGGCGGGATAATTCTGTAGTTTCAGTATAAATTGCATCTGGTATACAGATATCTTAATTTAAATTGTGGTATTGTCAATATGATTTTATATTTTTGGATTACGGCAGTTCCAGCACGTACGCTAGTCGGACAATTTTTTCATCTTTACCATAAAAATGTACGTGGGGGGAGGAACTGCCTTTTTTTATATCCGGATTCTTTCAGAAAATGCCGGGAACCAATTCATGGGGATCAAAATGAATCAGGGGGTCTCAGTTGAGCGCCTTCTCGTTCTTAGGATTATTGTTCATTTCTTTTGCTCCTCCAAAAGAAATGAACCAAAGAAAAGGAGTCCGGAAAAGACAACCACCCCCTGTTTGTATGCCCGCTACACATAGCCTTAATGGCGCTACCAAACAGGGTGTGGTTCGCACCTTTTCCGGTTTGCTCCCGCGCACAATAAATGATTAAGATGTTGATGACTGATGAAGAAAGGATGTCTCTTTATAACCTGTTGAGTTGCGTACAAAAGTTATCTTATGAAAAAAGCACCTGCCCGGAAAGTCCTGGTAAGTGCTTAATTCTCAATGTGGGCGATGTAGGAATCGAACCTACGACCCCCTGCTTGTAAGGCAGATGCTCTGAACCAACTGAGCTAATCGCCCGGAAAGAGAGTGCAAATATAATTCCTATTTTTTATTAGACAATAGTGCTTTCAAAAATTACAGACACCCTCCCGGATCAAAAAAACCGGCTTGGATCAACCACCCGGCCACATTGTGAATCATTTTATTACAGTTGTTAATTATACGCAATACAGTGATGATTACGTTTATAGGAATATATATATATTAGCTTTCGGTACTTTTTGACCTTAATTGAGCTGCAATCCGGGGGTAATTTCTTGAAGATTGCAGATTTAACTATTTGATAAATAGTGTGATATGTTTCCCGAACACTGAACCTGACCGACATGAAACAAATACGAGTCCTGACCCTTGCAATTACTCTCCTTCTGGCCCTGCCTCCGTTTTCTGCCGATGCGCAGGTTGGTCCAGGAGGTGTGGGCAGCCTGACAAATACCCAATTGTGGCTAAGATCAGACAGCCTGATAGCTATCCAGCCGCTCTATTTTGTTACAAGCTGGTATGACCTGTCAGGTCACATGCGCGATTTCGGGGCAGTGGTGATGGGTCAGACAATCCCTTCATTGACGCCCGATGCCATCAACGGTTACCCGGCAGTGACATTCACTGACCAGGGAGGTGTGGGAGGTGATTTCCTGGGGTATAACGGATCACTTGGCATAACGGGTGCAGATGCAGCCACCGTGGTGATCGTTGCCCGGAATACAACCTCAGCTGATGAGCAGAACGGAGGACTTTACATGGGTCAGAAGAATGCTGGCGGTGTCAATGCTGTCAGAAGCTACGGGCTGGAATATGCCGATGCCGTAAGGTTCAACGGACAGAACCAGGTCTTTAATGATGGTCATACGGCAGGCGACTGGAAGATAATCTACTATACCAACTCTGCCGGAGCTTCAGTCTCTGGTTACAGTGCTTTTCTCAACGGGTCTGCACTTACAGGAAGCTCATCCTCAACGTTTGTGCCCTCACTGGTATCCAATTTCGCACTTGTGGGAGCCACGCAGATGAACGGTGCCTTTAATCCTGCCGGTTTCTTTAACGGCGACATGACCGAGATAACGGTGTTCTCCGACCAGCTCAATGATGCCGAGCGGGTTGTGCTGCACAATAACCTGGGGGCAAAGTACCTCATTCCGATAGCTGATGACCACTATGACTGGGAGGTTACTCATTCACATGATGTGTCAGGTATAGCAGCCTATAACGGGACCACCTTCACCAATGCATGGTCAACGGGCATGCTGGCAGTTACTTCTCCGTCAGATCTGACGGAGGGTGAATACCTCTTCTTTGGTCATAACAGGGAGACAGCCAAATCATGGACCACAGACGAGGTGCCTGCCCCGGGCACGTTTCGCCTGCCAAGGGAATGGAGGTTTGATGAGACATCAGATGTAGGTACTGTCACAATCACAATCCCCGCATCATCACTGCCGGCCCTGCCCGCTGGTTATCCCACGGTAGGCATTTTACTGGATGATGACGGCGACTTCACTGAGGGAGCCACCATGTACAGACCCACCCTGTCGGGCGGCAATTACACAATTGACCTTAATATTACTGATGGCCAGTGCCTGACCATAATAGCCTTTCGTCCTGAGGTGAACTTCTCCCTGCCCTCTGGATCCGGACAGGAGAGCACAACCAGTGTACCTGTTCAGGTTTCACTCAATTATCCGCATATATCCGATATCTCATTCAGCTATGCTGCATCAGGAGGAACAGCCACTGCCGGGACAGACTATACTCTTGTGCCGGGCACTGTTACAATACCTGCAGGATCGGTAACCGGGTCATTCACAATTACAATCATCAATGACAACCTGGTGGAGCCGTCAGAAACAATCATTACAACCCTTTCATCTCCTTCAGCGGGATTGACAGTAGGCAGTCAGAGCAGTTATACGTACACCATACTCAATGATGATAATGTATATGCCTCATTCTCCACTGCCGCTGCCTCCGGTCCGGAAGGCAATGCCTCCGCTCCTGTCACCTCCCTCCAGGTTGTCGTCAGCGGAGGGATCATCAGTCAGCCGGGCAGCCTTATCCTGATTGTTACCAACGGCACAGCCTCATCGGCCGACTGGTCGCAGGCGGGCAACATGATCACCATCCCGGCAGGAGACTATACCGCACCGGTATCGATCCCCATCCCTGCTTCCCTTCTTTCCATAATCGGTGATCTTGCTGTAGAGCCGGATGAAACCATCAATCTGAGCATGAACTCCTTTGTGACGGTTATGGCAGGAGCTGTAGTCAATGCAGTGTATACGATCCTTAACGATGACAACTCAACGGTAAGCGTAGCAGCTGCCTCCGCAACGATAGAGGAGGGCGGACCGGGGGCAGCCGGATCAGGCTCCTTCGTCTTTTCGTTCAGCAATCCGGTCTCCACGGCAAGAACCGTATCCTATTCATTAAGCGGCACGGCCACAGCGGGTAGTGACTATGTTGCCCTTTCAGGATCTTTCGTAATGCCTGCCGGGGTGCAGACTTATAACCTGACTCTTAATGCCATAGCTGATCTCATGGTGGAAGGCGACGAGACAGTCATCCTGACCATTACCGGTGTCACCGGAGTACCGGCTGTGACGATCAATTCCACGCCTGCAGTAATTACCATAGATGATGATGATCTGCCATCCATACTCTGGTCGCCCGCTTCGGTTAACATGGCTGAGGGATCAACAGCCGCCATAGAGGTATGGCTGTCCAACCCGCCTGCCGGTCCGGTTACCATCAATGTCTCAACCCAAATCCCGGGTTTGCTGAATATCAGTCCCGCTGTCATGACTTTTGATGCATCAAGCTATTCCACACACCAGGTTATCACGCTGCAGTCAGTTGAGAACAATCTGCTTGGAGACATGACTGATAATGTTATTCTTTCAGTGGATGATGATCTCTCGTTTGATCCTTTTGATACCCTGGCTGACATAATTATTCCCGTAATCATCGCTAACAATGATGTAGCTTCGATAGTAGTTAATCCTTCAAGTGTGACTGTTGCAGAGAACGGAACGGTAACCTTTACCGTAGCACTTTCCGCGGCGCCTCCTTCAGGAAGTGTGGTTATTGACCTGGCAAGCAACAACACCGACATCGCCACAATTGATGTCAACCAGTTGACCTTCACTACGGCAGATTACAATGTACCTCAGACTATAACGGTTACGGGTGTCAACAACAACACGGTGCCTGACGCTTCCACCACAATTGCTCTTGCTGTCAATGATGGGTTATCATATGACGGTTATGACGGCGTCACTGCCATGGTCAATGTCAATGTCACCAATGATGACGTGGCAGGATTTGTAGTATCACCTCTGACTCTCACCATCAGCGAGGGTGGTCCTGCAGGAGAGTTTACCATTGTCCTGACCGCGCAGCCCGTTGGAGATGTGGTTTTTGACCTTGTCAATGTTTCCCCTGTTCATGTCAGTCATCCGGCACAGGTTACCTTCACCTCAGCAAACTGGAATGTGCCGGTGGCAGTGATTGTCACTGCCATTGAGGATGAGCTTGATGCTGACCGCTCTGACCTTATTGATGTAACAGTGAACCAGGCTCTCTCTGACAACAGTTTTGATGCCCTGGCATCTCAGAGTGTGACAATAAATATTGAGGACAATGATCCTCCGGTAATAACTGACTGCCCGGCAGATATCAGTGTAAGCACTGATCCCGGCTCCTGTTCGGCCGTGGTGAGCTGGACGCCTCCGGTCTCCACAGCACCCATGGTGTCGACCCATCTCCCCGGGGCAACCTTCAACACGGGCATCACCACAGTAACGTACACCTCCACTGACGATGACGGGATGGTCTCTACCTGCATCTTCACCATTACGGTGAATGACACGGAGCTTCCTGTCATCAGCTGTACGGATATCACTCTTGAGCTTGACGCATCAGGAAATGCAACAATTGATCCCTCAGAACTGCTGGCCAGCGCTCCTGTTGACAATTGCGCAATAGCTTCTGTCACACTGAGCAGGAGCGATTTCACATGTGCAGACCTGGGGGTGGTAACTGTCACCGTTACTGCTACGGATGAGAGTGGTAACAGTGCCACATGTTCATCGGATGTTACGGTTACCGATCCCTTCACCGCATCACTAAGTGCAGGTCCCGATGACGAGATATGTACTTCCGAATCAACGTACACCCTCTCCGGATCATCTGTGTCCAATATGTCAGTACTATGGACCACTTCCGGCAGTGGCGCTTTCGATGATCCGGCTCTGTTGCACCCGGTTTATACCCGTGGCGCCTCTGATCTCATGGAGGTTACACTGACTGTTACCGGAACGAAGACTGATGGCTGCCCGGAGACTATCACAGATGCCATGACTCTCACCTTTGCCGGTGAGCCGACAGCCAACGCCGGATCTGACATGGATCTCTGTTCGGGCACTGCCGAAGTAACCCTCCCGGATGCTGCTGCAGCCAATGGCACGGTTATGTGGTCAACCTCGGGCAATGGATCTTTCAGTGATCCTTCTGCAGTCAATCCGGTCTACACTTTTGGCAGCTCAGATACCGGGCCCGTAACATTGACGCTGACTGTTACAAGTGATGCATGTGGTTCAGTGACCGATGGTCTGGTGATCACCTTCACCCCGGCTCCTGTTGCTGATGCAGGCCCCGGCGGTGCTGTTTGCAGCACTGACCCCGGGTTCCAGGTAGCAGGTGCATCCCATGCCGGGGGAACAGTTTCATGGAGCAGCAGCGGCGACGGCACCTTTGATAACAGTACTATTGACAATCCCTGGTACAATTTCGGCGATGCCGATTATGCGGCAGGGTCAGTGATACTGACCATGACCGTTGCGGGAGGAGGTACGTGCGGATCAGTTACCTCCACCACTGAGGTTACGATCAATCCGTTGCCTGTGATTGAAGTTAGTGAGCATCGCCACATCTCATGCACCGGGCTGACTGACGGTGTGATCCGCCTGTCTGCCACGGGGAGTCAGACCCCTTACATGTTCAGCATCAACGGAGCCGCGTTCCAGCCGATGGGTGATTTCACCGGGCTGTCGGCAGGGGCATACATGTTTGAAGTAATTGATGGTAATGGTTGCATCTCTGACACAACCATCAGTATAACTGAACCCTTGCCCTTCACTGCCGTGATCGACGGCAGTGACAATGTAACCTGCTACGGTGGCACGGATGGAGCCATCTATGCCACCCTGGAAGGAGGGACGCAGCCCTGGCTCATTACCTGGACTGGACCTGACGGGTATACCGCAACAACTGCTACGGTTACAGGCCTCGCGGCAGGCACCTACACTCTGACGGTCAATGATCTCAATGGCTGCGCCGAGTACAGTTTCATCGAGGTGGTCACCCAGCCTGATGCAATAGAGATCACTGGCGTGACTCTTTCAGACTATGGTGGTTTTGGAGTTAACTGTGCCGAGTCTGCCGACGGATCAATAGCCGTCACCGTTCAGGGAGGCACTCCTCCGCTTACCATTGCATGGACGGGTCATGACGGATTCACTTCCGATCAGCTCTCACTCACCGCTCTGAGGGCAGGACTCTATACTCTCGTCGTCACCGATGCAAACGGGTGTGTTCTGACTGCTGAATATACTCTTACTGCACCTGAGCCTATGCTTGTTTCAGCTGTCACCACAGATGCCTCATGTCCGGACACGCCTGACGGAAGCATTGACCTGACGGTGGCAGGAGGCTCCGGTACTCTTGCTTACATGTGGAATGATGGTTTTACCACGGCTGACCGCACCAATATTCTCCCGGGAGACTACACGGTGACCATTACTGATGACAACGGGTGTGTCCAGAGCCAGAAGATAACCGTGGGAGTGAGGGGCTATGACTGTCTCAGGATCTATGAGATCATAACCCCTAACGGAGATGGCAGGAATGACACATGGCAACTGCGCAACGCCTGGCTTTACCCTGATGCAGAGGTCTTTGTCTACACACGATGGGGCAAGCTTGTATACCACTCCGGGAATGCCGCAGATGAGTGGGACGGCACCTTCAACGGCCAGCTTCTGCCCAACGACTCGTATCATTATGTGATTCACCTTAACGATGGCAGCGAGCCGCGAACGGGAATAATCTCAATTATCAGCAAATAACCAGAAAACCGGAAGGAGATATGAAACCATTGAAAATAATAGCAGTGATTGGCCTTCTGGCGGTTATGCCTGTCATTTCAGCACAGCAGTTCCCCCTCTACAGCCAGTACATGATGAACGGTTTCCTGCTCAATCCATCATATGCAGGCAGCGACTACTATACTACCTTTGGACTGACGGTACGCGAGCAGTGGCTCAGTCTGCCTGATGCACCAAGCACCTACGCTGCAGCGTTCCAGACCAGGATACTGAACGACAGTTATATCACTAAGTCAACAGCGGTCAGGAAGAAGATTGACAGACCCACCAAGGGAGGCCGGGTAGGTGTGGGAGGTTACCTCTTCTCAGATCATAACGGGATCATGCACAGGACCGGCCTGCAACTGGCCTATGCGTATCATCTTTCACTCGGCATCGAGCAGCAGCTCTCCTTTGGGCTGTCGCTCAGCGCTTACCAGTACTTTGTGGACATAAACGGGGCATTGATGCCTGATGACGTGCAGGATGAACTGCTTAACAGTTATGACCAGGTGGTATACATCCCGGACGCCAATTTTGGCGTGAGTTATCAGACAAGACGGTATTATGCCGGGTTTGCCATGACGAACCTCTTCAGGGGAGCTCTGATGATCGGTAACGGGGGAGAGAACGGACGGTCAGAACTGGGCCACTATTTCCTGACGGGAGGGATAAGATTCTACCCGGGCGTGGACTGGATACTTGAGCCATCAGTAATGCTTAAGTCGTCTGATATGGTATTCAAGTCGTTCCAGGTTGACCTGACCGGAAGGGTTTATTACAAGGATGATTACTGGCTGGGACTCTCTTATCGTACAGGTGATGCGGTTATTCTGCTGGCCGGGCTCAAGGTGGACAGGTTTTACCTGGGATATGCCTTCGACTTTACCCTGTCAGAGATCCGCAGTTACACTTACGGGACACACGAGCTGACCTTCCTGGCCCGCTTCGGTGACAATCCGAGGCGTTACAGGTGGATCAACAAATACTGATGAGAAACTTTTTATTGTTTTTAATGATTGCTGCAGCCTGCCTGGGGTGTGACCCGCTTGCCGGTCCGGTCAGTGGCCGTATCAGCTTCTCTGCAGATACCATATCATTTGATACGGTTTTTTCAGGTATGGGGTCAGCCACACTTGAACTCAGGGTGAGTAATCCTGAAAACGATCCCCTGTTGATT
>Ga0209200_1000685_pt1 | contig 37750 bp, 3 predicted proteins | sample AD_UKC033_MetaG_FD_184406 | JGI IMG/M metagenome (GOLD analysis project Ga0209200, IMG submission 184406) | Active sludge microbial communities of municipal wastewater-treating anaerobic digesters from USA - AD_UKC033_MetaG (SPAdes) (version 2) | ecosystem: Engineered > Bioreactor > Anaerobic >... | reverse complement strand
GCCGCCGCCGGCACCGCCTCGGACACCTATCATGGCGGCGGCGGCGGCGGCGGGCGGATCGCCGTGTACTATCAGAACGCCGCAGATTTCACCGGTTTCGCGGCATCAACAGCCGCCGGGGGCACGGGCGGCAACGCCGGCGCGCGGGGAACTACAGGGTTCTTTGATCAAACCGCGGGACTGGCTCTGGCGCAAACCGTGTTGCACGTTTTCGAGCATTTCGCCTTCTGGGGCGACACCACCACGAGCCTGCGCGGAGTGACCCTGGGCACCGAGGGAGTCCCGGGAGCGACCCTCACGTGGGGCGAGGGGAGCGTGATCAACATTGCCGAGACGATCCGGTTGATGTCGAGCTCGACGCTGGCGCTCGGTGGCGGCTCGACGTTGAAAGCGGCGAGTCTCCAAGTGACGGGCGATTCAACCGTTATCTGCGGGGGCAAGAACCGGACGGGACTCGTGCAAGACCTGTGGGCGGGTGTGGGGGTGACCTTCAACGCCGGGAACATCGTGGTCGAGGCCGGATCGAAGATCACGGCGGATTCGCAGGGCTACACGGGAGGGGTGAGGAACGGCGCCTCGGGCAATGGCCCGGGCACGACGGCGCGGCCGGACGACATCAGCCCTGGCGCGGGCTACGGCGGGGCGGGCGGCTACGACCGGCGGGGGCGCGCTGGGGGGAGTGTCTATGGGAGCCAGTACGAACCCACGGACCTCGGGTCGGGAGCATCGCCGGACAACGAATCCGCGGGCGGAGCGGGCGGCGGTGCGATCCGGCTGATCGTGGCGGGGAGCCTCGAATTGAACGGGGTGATCTCGGCGAACGGCCAGTCCATGGTGGACTACGGCGGGGTCGAGGTCGGGGGCGGTTCGGGCGGGAGCCTCTGGGTCACGACGAATGTGTTGAAGGGCTCCGGGCGGTTCGAGGCCAAAGGGGGCACGGCCTCGAGCACGTATTGGGCAGGCGGCGGCGGCGGCGGGCGCATCGCGGTGTATGCGGCGGACGACGCAGGATTCACGGGGTTCACGGCGTCAACGGCGGCTGGCGGGGCGGGCTACAACGCCGGGGGGACCGGCACGGTACTCTTTTTCAACACCGCGTATTCCGGTGGGCATCTGAAGGTGTTCGAGCGCGCGGTGCTGGCGAAGGCCGACGCCCTGCATTGGGGGGCGGTGACGCTGGATGACGGCGCGCGTGTCGAGATGGCGGGGGGAGCGCTGCTGACGGTCGACACGACGTTGTGGCTGAAGGGCAACTCGACGTTGCTTTGTTACTCGGAGAACCAGGCGGCGGAGGTCCAGGGAGCGTGGGTTGGAGCGGGCGTCACCATCCGGGCGTTCGCGGTGACGGTGGACTCGGGTTCGGTCATGACGGCGGATGCGCTGGGCTACACGGGTGGAGTGAGAGGTGGTCCTTCGGGCAACGGGCCCGGGACAACGGCCCGGCCGGACGACATCAGCCCCGGTGCCGGCCATGGAGGCCGCGGCGGATCGGATCGTCGAGGTCGGGCTGGCGGGATCACCTACGGCAGCGTGTTCGAGCCGGTCGATCTGGGATCGGGGGCGGCACCTGATAATGAGTCTGCGGGCGGCGCCGGCGGCGGGGCGATCCGACTGCAGATCGCGGGCACGCTCACCCTCGATGGTGTCATCTCGGCGAACGGCCAGTCCATGGTCGATTATGGCGGGGTCGAGGTCGGGGGCGGTGCGGGCGGGAGCCTGTGGGTGACGACGAACGTGCTGACCGGGGGTGGGCGGTTCGAGGCGAAAGGGGGTACGGCCTCGAGCGCGTATTGGGCCGGCGGGGGCGGCGGCGGGCGGATCGCGGTGTACTATGCCGACGGCGCCGGGTTCCAGGGATTCGCGAGTAGCACGGTGGCCGGCGGCGGCGGGTATCAGGCTGGCGGGGCGGGCACGTTGGGCTTCTTCATACGCACACTGAACCCAGCCGGGTACGCTCTGCGGTTTGACGGGGTTGACGACTACGCCACGACGGCGACGACGCCGGTCACGAACCAGTTGCCGATCACGCTCGAGGCCTGGGTGCGGCCCGCCTTGCGGACGGACGGGACCGCATTCCCGAGCAACGTGATCAGCAGCGATGTCCAGTCCAAGTACGGGCACGGGTTCGGCCTGAACGTCTGGGAAGGCGGCTCGATGCTGACGGTTGAGTACCACAACGGGCTGCGGGAGCTGACGGGTCTGGCGGTCGTTGCCGGGGAATGGAACCACGTGGCGGTGGTGTACGAGGGCAACTCGATCAGGACCTACCTGAACGGGGCGCTGGTGGATGATTTTGCGTATGTTGCGGAAGCGCCGGACGGCGCCACCGCGTGGTCGATCGGAAAGCACAACGACGACGAGGGTGCGTACGGATCGCGCCGGTTCTTTGCCGGCGATCTTGACGAGGTGCGGGTGTGGACGATGGCGCGCACGGTGGAGCAGATACTCCATGACTGGGACCGTGTGCTCGACGACGCGACGGCGGGCTTGGCAGGCTATTGGCGGTTTACGGAGACGCACGGCGCGGTTGCGTTTGACCAGACCGCGCTGGGCGTGCACGCCACGCTGGGGGGTGGCAATGCGGATCAGCAGCCGGCCCGCGTGCCGTCGACGGCGCCGTTGGCGGGCGCGGACCTCGCGGTGTCCGAGGTGACGGTCTCGACGCGACTCACGGCGGGGGAGAAGGTCGATGTGGGCTGGACCGTGGTGAACCGGGGCTCGCGCGACATGCAGGGGACCTGGACGGATGCGGTGTTCCTCTCGGTCGACAGCACGTTGGATGGCACGGATCTCTTCCTGGGCAGTGTGGTGCGCTCCCAGACCACGCCGCTCGCCCCCGGGGGCGAGTACTTGGCAACCACGAAGGTGACGATACCGATGGTCGACGCGGGCGAGTATCATGTGCTCGTGGTGACGGATCGGTGGGACGAGCAGAGCGAGCTCGCGGAAGGGAACAACGCGTTGGCGGTCGCGGTCGAGGTGGTGAGCACGAGCCAGCCCGACCTGGTGGTCGTGTCCGTGACGGCGCCGGCGAGGGCGGACTGGGGCTCGACGATCGAGGTCACCTGGAAAGTCCGCAACGTGGGGAACGCCACCGCGGTGAAGGGCTGGTTTGATGGCGTCTACCTCTCGGCTGACGATCAGTGGGATGCGTCGGATGTCCTGCTGACGTCGGCGGATGCGGTGGTGGTCCTGCCGCTGGCCGAGCAGGGCGAGTACGAGTTCACGCGGGAGGTCATTGTGCCGTTGGCTGCGGCCGGGCTCGAGCACCTGCTGGTGGTGACGGATGCATTCGGCACGCTGCGCGAAGGCGCCGAGACGAACAATGTCAGGGCGGTTGCGATCGACCTGCCGGGACCGAACCTCGAGGTGACGTCCGCGGCGGCTCCGGCGTCGGTGGGGCTGGGCGAGAGCTTCTCGGTGAGCTGGACGGTGTCGAACACGGGTGCGGGCGACGCGTTGGGTCACTGGGCGGACCGGGTGTACCTGAGCGTGGATCCGATCCTGGACGCGAACGATGTGGTGTTGGCGACCCTGGCAGGCCAACCGCCGGTGGAGTTCCACCCGCTCGTCGGTGGTGGCGGGGCCTACACGCTGCAGCAACCGGTGACGATGCCGATGACCAGCGGGCTGGGGACCCGCTATCTGATCATCGTCACGGATGATGACGCCGCGCAACCGGAAGTGCGCGAGAACGACAACCAATGGATCCAGGCAATCCAGATACCGGGGGCGGACCTTCAGGTGTTGGCGGCTTCGGCGCCGGCAACGGCGGCGTGGGGCGAGACCGTGACGTTGGCTTGGACGGTGGGCAACGAAGGAACGGGCCCGGCGCTGGCGGCGTGGACCGATCGGGTGGCGCTCTCGAGTTCGACCTTGGTGGCAGACATTTTCGCGGTGCTGCTCGATCGGGGGCGGTCCGCGTCCGAGTTCCTGCCCTCGGCCACCTACGACGTTGCGGTCCAGGTGGCGCTCCCGATTCCGTCCCAACTGGGGGCCGTCCATCTCCTGTTCATTACGGACCTGGCCGGCGCCCAACCGGAGTCGGACGAGGCGAACAACGTGCGGTCGGTGCCGCTGGCGTTGCGGGCGCCGGATCTGGCGGTGACAGAGGCGTCGCTCGATGCCGCGGTGACCGTGGCGGGTGGCAAACTGGACGTCGCCTGGCGGGTGCGCAACGACGGCGATGGCAGGACGGTGAAGAGCTGGTCGGACGCGGTCTACCTCTCGCCGGATCCGACTCTGACGGGGAGAGAGCGGTGGCTCGCGACGGTGGGGGCTGGGGCGGCTGCGCTGGAGGCGGGCGGTGCTTATGAGACCCTGACTGTGCGGAGCGTGGTTGTGCCGATGATTGCACCCGGCGCCTGGTACATCCTGGTGGTCGCTGACGTTGGCGCCGCGCAGGCCGAGTCGAACGAGACCAACAACGTCGTGGCGTTGCCGTTAACCGTCGAGGATCGTCGCGGGCCGTACCTTGTGCAGCAGACACCATCGGGGCCGGTGAACTCGGGGGTCTCGAGCGTCCGAGTGGTGTTCAACGAGCCGGTGCGGGCGGAGACGTTCACCGCTGCGGATGTGAGCGTGACCGGGCCCAACGGGGCTGTTCCCGCCGCGGCGATCGAGGTGATCGTCGTCGATGCCGAGAGCACGACCTTCGACATCCGGTTCCCGGTGCAGGCGGCGGACGGGGATTACCTGGTGGTGGTGGGACCCGACCTCGAGGATCTCGCGGGCAACCCGATGGCGCAGCCGGCCTACTACACGGACTTCGAGGCGGGCGCGGGAGCCGAGTGGAGTGTGACCACCGTGTCCGGAAACGCCGCGTTGAGCCAGTTCCTGGGCGACTTCGACAACCTCACCGTGGTGCTCTCTCTCGGGGAATTGCCGTCGCACGCGCAGGTCTGGCTCGAGTGGGACCTGCTGATCATCGACAGCTGGGATGGCAACAGCAGTCCGGGCCCGGACTATTTTGGCGTGCTGGCGCCGGACCGGCCGGCGGACGAGTTCACGTACACCTTCAGCACGTTGGATTGGGCCAACCAGACCTTCCCGCGCGTGCCTGACAGGGCGGAGAACGTCTATCGCTCCGGGTGGAACGAGAACGTTTACCAGAACGTCCTCTACGTGTTCCCGCACACGGGGGCCGCGCTGCAGGTCAGTTTCCGCGGCAGCAACCTCCAGGGGATTGGCGACGAGAGCTGGGGGATCGATCGGGTTCGGGTGTTTGTGAGCGATCCGGCGACGCCCGCGGCGTACACGGGCCGTTTCACGATCGAGCGGTCGGGGCCTCGAGTGACGGGCATCACGCCGGCGGAGAGCATTAACGACACGCTATCGAGCTTTGACGTCAGCTTCAACGAGCCGGTGCGCGCCGCGTCGTTCACGGTCGAGGATGCGGTCCTGAACGGCCCCGCCGGGCCGGTCGTGGTCAGCGGGGTCACGGCTCTTGGCCCGACCACGTTCCGGGTGAGCTTCACGGCGCAGCATGCGCCCGGGACGTACACCCTGACCTTGGGGCCGGGGATTACGGATCTGGCCGGAAACGCGATGGACCAGAACCAGAACGGCGCGAACGGGGAGGCGACGCTGGACGTGTACAGCGCCGCGGTGCTGTTGCGGACGGCGGACCTGAGCCTCGAGTCTCCGGCCAGTCCGGCCGCGTTGTTCTGGGGACAGACCGTGTCGGTTGCCTGGGTCGTGCGGAACGTGGGCAATCGCGATGCGGGCGCTGCCTGGACCGATGCCGTCTACCTGTCGGCGGACCCCGTGTGGAGCGGGAACGACCGGTTGCTCATGGGGCCGGTCGCGGCTTCGAGCCCGCTGGCGGCCGGCGCCGAGTACGCCCGGCAGGGCCAGTTCGCGCTCGGGGGCGACGTCGCGGCCGGGACGTGGTATCTGCTGTTTGTGACGGATGGCGCCGATGTGCAATTCGAGGCGGACTCGGCGAACAACGTGCAGGCGGCGCCGGTCGAGGTGTTGTCGGCGCCCGATCTCATGATCCGGAACTCGTGGGAGACGGAGTATGCAGGCGGCACGGTATACGACGCGACGGCGGCCGGGCAGACGGTTCATCAGGCCCTGCGCCCGGGTCAGGAAGCCGGGTTTGTGGTGCGGATCATGAACCGGGGGAGCGCGGTCGATGCCTTTGTGGTCCAGGGGACGGGCAGCGGCGAGGGATGGCAGGTGGCCTATTACGACGTGGCGGGGGGCGACGCGGACGTGACGGAGGCGGTGACGGGCGCGGGGTGGCTGACGGGAGGGATTGAAGCGGGTGGATCGAGGGATGTGCGGGTGGTGGTGCGGGCCGAATCGGTCGCGTTGGGAGCGCGTCGGGTCCTCGAGGTGCGGGCGGCGTACGCGGACGCGCCGGCCCGGGCCGACGCGGTGAAGGCGTCGGTGACGGTCCAGGAGCGGTTCGATGCCGCGCTCGAATTCGGGGGGACGGAGAATCCGGCGGGGCTGTGGAGCTACGGTTGGAGCCCGACCTTGGGCGGCGCGTTTGCGCGGGCGATGGAATCGAGGACGATCGGCGGTATCGAGGGCTGGCTGGGCAATCAGAACGGCACGATCCATCCCGCCGTGCAGTACAACCGCACGGCGGCGACCATCACTGCGGACGGCACGGTCTGGGCCCCGGGAGCGCTGACGTTGCATCCGGGGGCAAACAACCAGTATGCGGTCCTGCGCTGGACGGCGAGCCAGGCTGGCATCGCGATGGTGAGCGCCGTGTTCCGGGGGGTCTGCACCCGCGGCACCACGACCGACGTTCATGTGCTGCTCAATGGGCAGCCGTTGTTTGACGGCGCGGTGGACGGTTACGGCGTCGATACCCGGTTCGCGTCGCAGGGTCCCATCACGGTGGCCGCGGGGGACACCTTGGATTTCGTCGTGGGCTCGCGCGGGAACAACACCCGGGACACGACCCAGGTCCAGGCGGTGGTCGACTTGGCAGTGCCGGCAAATCTGGTGGTGCGCTCGGTGACCGCGCCAGTGACGGCTGCGACGGGGGAGACGGTGACGGTGGGTTGGACGGTGGCGAACCTGGGGGCGAAGCCGGCGTCGGCGATTTGGAGCGACGGTGTTTACTGGTCGCAGGACGCGACGTGGAGCGTCGATGACCTGCTTCTTGCGACGGTGTCTGCGGAGACGGCGTCGCCGCTCGCGGTCGGTGCCGAGTACACATTGCAGACGGCCGTCACGCTCCCGATGGCGGGAGCGGGCACGGCTTATCTGCTGGTGTTGGCCGACGCCGAGGGGATGCAGCCCGAGTCGGACAACGGGGACAACGCTCTGGGCCGGGGGGTTGCGGTGGTCCTGCCGGATCTGGCGGTCACGGACTTCAGCGTGCCGGCGACGGCGGGCTGGGGCGAGAGCATTAGCCTCTCGTGGACGGTGACGAACCCGGGTCTGGTGGCTGCGAACGGCCGCTGGGCCGACGGCGTTTATCTCTCGGCGGACGCGATTCTGGACGAAGCGGACATTCTCCTGGCGAGCCGGAGCGCGGCGGCGCATGCGCCGTTGGCGGCGGGAGCCTCATACACCCTGACGGCGGCGGTGACGATCCCCCAGGACACGGTCGTCAGCCCTTATCTTCTGGTGGTTCTTGATCACGGCCAGGCGCAACCGGAGACGGACGAGGGCAACAACGGGATGGCGCGGGTGCTGACCGTGCGCGGGCCGAACCTTGTGGTGACGAGCGCGACGGTGCCGGCGATGGTGGGCTGGGGCCAGACGATCACGGTCACGTGGTCGGTGCGGAACATCGGCGAGGGCAGCGCCTTCGCCGACTGGACGGACACGGTTTACTGGTCGGTGGACGAAATCCTCGATGCCGGCGATCTGGCGTTGGTGACGGAGTCGGCGGCGGCGCGGTCGCCGTTGGCGGTGGATGGCACGTACACGGTGACGCAGAACGTCACGGTGCCTGCGCAGGCGGGGATTGGGACACGCTATCTGCTGGTGGTTGCCGACGCATCCGGGGCCCAGACGGAGTCGGTCGAGGAAGACAATGTCCGGGCTGCGGCGGTGGTGGTGACGGCGCCGGACCTGGCAGTGACCGCTTTTGCGGCGGTTGCGGCGGCGGGTTGGGGCGAGTCCTTGCAGGTGGCCTGGACGGTGAAGAACACCGGCGGCGCGGCGGCGCTGGCGGACTGGGTGGATCGTTTGTACTTGTCGTCGGACCTGGTGGTTGACGGGAGCGACCGGTTGCTGGTGACAGAGACGGTTTCGACGCAGACGCCGCTGGCTGCGGGGGCCAGCTACGAGATCACCCGGATCGTGACGCTGCCTTCGGGAACGCCGGTGGGCGGTCAGTATCTGATTCTGGTTGCGGATGCGGCGGGCCAGCAGACGGAGGCGGACGAATCGAACAACCAGAATGCGCGCGCCCTTCAGATTGGAGCGCCGGATCTGGCGGTCGAAGGGGTCACGGGGCCGGCCGCGGCCATGACCGGCGAGACGGTGTCAGTCACCTGGCGCGTGGTGAATGCGGGTTCCGCGGGCACCGCGGCGGGGGCGTGGTGGGATCGGGTGTATGTCTCGAGGGATCCCGTACTGGGCGGCGACGTGGAGGTGGGCGCGGTGCGGCGGATCGGGACGCTGGCGGCGGGCGCGAGCTACGCGGTGGCGCAGTCGGTGACCCTCCCGATCAACCTCGACGCCGGTCCGCACTGGGTGTTTGTGGTCACGGACGCGGCTGGCGAGGTGGCGGAGGCGCCGGGCGAGCGCCCGAACTTTGGCATCACGCTCTCGGCGGTGACCGTGGCGCTTTCGCCGACGGCGGACCTGCGGGTGACGACGATCACGGGCCCGGCGGTTGCGGTCGTGGGCGAATCGGTCAGCGTCCAGTGGACGGTCAGGAACGAGGGGACGGCGGCCGCGAGCGGCTCTTGGGTGGATCGTGTTTACCTGTCGGCGGACGGCTCGGTCGCCGGTGCGGTCGAGCTGGGGAGTTACGAGCAGACGGGCGTGCTGGGCGCGGGGGAGAGCTACACGCGGACGGAGACGCTGACGGTGCCGTCGATGAAGGCGCAGGCCTACACCCTGGTGGTGGTGACCGATGCGACGGACAAGGTGTTCGAACGGGCAGGCGAGTCCAACAACACCGGTCGTGCGGAGGTGAAGACGGCAGTGACGAGCGCGGATCTGGTCGTTAGCACGATCAGCACCCCGGCCGCGACCACGTCCGGCAGCGACGTGGCGGTGTCCTGGGTGGTGCGGAACGACGGGACGGGCGCCGCCTCGGGCGGTTGGACGGACCGGGTGTATTGGTCGGCGGACGCGGTGTTGAGCGGCAACGACCTGTTGCTGGGGCAGGCGGTGCAGGGGACGGCGCTGGCGCCCGGGGCGGAATACAGCGTGCAGTTGACGGTCCGGTTGCCGGACGGGGTGCAAGGGGAGTACCGGCTGCTGGTCCAGACCGATGCCACGGGCAGGGTCCCGGAAGTCTCCCAGGAAGGGAACAACGTGAGCGCGTCCTTGCCGTTCGCGGTGACGCTGGCGCCGTACGCCGACCTGCGCGTTCATGACGTCACGGGCCAGACGCTGCTCATCGGGGATCCGGTGGACCTGACCGTCTCCTGGAAGGTGACGAATGATGGCACGGGACCGGGTCGTGCGGACTCGTGGGTGGACCGGGTGGTGCTGTCGGGGGACGCGGTGTTTGGGAACGGCGATGATCGGGTGGTGGGCGAGTTTGTCCACGACGGGCTGATGCCGGTGGGGACCGAGTATGCCGAGACGCGGATCATCACGCTGCCGTCGCGGTTGCAGGGCCGGTTCCATCTGTTGGTGAAGACGGACGCGACCGATGCGGTGTACGAGCATACCGACGCGGGCGTGAACGTCGCCGAGGCACCCGCGGTGGTGGATGTGATGTTCATACCGTATGCGGACCTGGTGGTGGACGAGGTAAGCGCGGACGCGATGGGTGCCAACGGGCAACCGTTGCGGGTGAGCTGGACCGTGTCGAACGTCGGGATTGGGATCACGAGCTCCGATGCTTGGAGCGACGTGGTCTGGTGGTCGAAGGATCCGACCGGGGCGACGGGGAGGCAGACCCTGGCGCACGTCGATCACCTGGGCGCCCTGGCGGTGAACGACGGCTATCCGCGCACGACCGAGGTCACCCTGCCCAAGGACGCGGAGGGGACCTACTACATCTTCGTGAGCACGGGCGGCCCGTTCGAGTTCATCTACACGGGCAACAACACGGCGCGTTCCGAGGCGGTGACGGTGGCGTACACGCCCCCGCCGCCGGTCGATCTCGAAGTGATCGCGGTGACGGCGCCGGTCGAGGGATGGGACGGGGACGCGGTCGAGATCGCGTGGACGGTGCGGAATGCGGGGCCCGAGACGGCGACCGGTTTCTGGACGGACGCGATCTACCTGGCGCCGAATGGCGCGATGTCGCAGGCGATCCGGCTGGGGCGGTACTCGAGGTCGATCGGGCTCGAAGCGGGCAAGACCTACACCCGGAGCGAGCTGGTGACGCTGCCGCGGTCGCCGGGGGTCTACCAGGTGGTGGTGGTGACGGATGCGGATGGCGGTCTGATTGAGACCAACGAGAACAACAACCAGGCGTCGGCGTCGGAGGCGTTGTCGCTGGCGATGAAGCCGCGGCCGGACCTGCAAGTGGTGGCGCTGACCATCCCCGACCAGGTAACGAGCGGCGGCCTGATCGATGTCGAGTGGACGGTCTACAATTTGGGGACGGTGGCGACGCCGACCGGCGGGTCGCGGTGGACGGACGGGGTGTATCTCTCGCTGGACCACAAGTGGGACGGGGGCGACCGGTTGCTGGGCTCGCTGCCGAACGGCGCGGCACTCGAGCCGGGCGAAGCCTACACCAGCCGCGGCCGATTCAAGGTCGAGCTGGGTGTCGCCGGGACCGTCTACATTGTGGTCAGGGCCGATTCCGGCGGGGCCGTGGACGAGCACCCCATGGACGGCAACAACGACCGGTCGCGGGCGCTGGCGGTCGATGTGACGCCGGTGCCGCCGCCGGATCTGGTGGCGACCCAGATCAACGGGCCGGTGGACACGTTCGAGGGCTCGCAGATCACCGTGCGGTATCGGGTGACCAACAGCGGCGCGGGCATCACCTACCCGGGGAGCTGGATCGACGCGATCTGGCTGGTGCGCGCCAAGGGCCGGCCCAAGCCGAACCCGCAGAACCCGCTCGCGGGCGACATCCTGCTGGGCAACTTCGGCCACGGGGGCGCGCTCGAGGTGGGGCAGTACTACGACGCGGCGGTGACGGTGACGATCCCGAAGACGGTGAACGGGGTCTACCATCTCGCGGTCTGGGCGGACGCGGCGGATACCGTGTACGAGCTGGCGTTCGACACGAACCTGAACCCGGACGTGCCGAACGACCTCGAGAGCTCGAACTTCAACTTCACCCCGATCAACATCCTGCTGGTGCCGCCCGCGGACTTGGAAGTCACGGCGATCCAGGCGCCGGCCCAGGCGGTCGGGGGACAGCAGATCACGGTGTCGTGGACCGTGGCCAACAACGGCGCCACGCGGACGAGTCTCGACGTGTGGGGCGACTCGATCTTCCTCTCGACGGACGCGGACCTGGAGAATGGGCAGGGCGAGAGCCATCTGATCTTCGCGGTGCCGCACGAGGGCGGGCTCGAGGTGGGCGAATCGTACACGCAGACGGCCACGTTCATGCTGCCGCCGTCGGCTGAGGGCAGTTACATCATCGTCAAGACCAACCTCGCGCCGATCGAGATCGTGTCGGACGAGGACTTCGACGCGCAGACGATGCGGGAGCTAACGGAGCAATTCCAGGGTGTGCTCGACCGGTTGGAGTCGAAGATGGGGAAGCCGCTCGACGAGGTCAGCAACGAAGACCTGGGCCGCCTCAGCAAGAAGGACATCCTCGACATCCTGGTCGGGCCGGCGGTGGACGTCGCGCGAACGGTCTACGAGGGGCCGTGGACCGGGAACAACGCGCGCGCGTCGTCGTCGGCCGTGACCCAGGTGCCGGCGGACTTGATCGCCGAGGTGATCGAGGTGCCTGCAACGGCGACCTCGGACGACCCGATCCAGATCACCTGGAAGGTGACGAACATCGGCCTGGGCGCGGTCTGGTCGGGCACCGAACGGTGGTACGACAACATCTTCCTGTCGCCCGACCCGCCCGACCGGCCGTTCGATGTCGATCGCGCGACCTTCCTGACGCGGGTGTATCACGTCGCGACCGAGCCGCTCGAGCCGGGCGAGAGTTACGTCGCCACGACGACGGTGACCTTGCCCGCCGGGATTTCGGGTCGACGGTTCATCTACGTGTTGACCGATTACAACCCGGCGCGCTGGCGCCCGCCGCCGGTCGACGCTTCCGCGCTGGGGCCGGGCGACTACCCGGGTTGGCGGGAGGGATTCGCGCAGCGGGTCTGGGAAGACGGCGCCAACCAGAACAACATGGCGTGCTCGGCGCCGATCAACGTCTTGTTCCGCGAGCCCGACCTCAGGCCGGTGCTGCTGGGCGCGGCGGACCAGGCGCTGTCCGGATCGACCATCCCGATCTCGTGGAAGGTTGTCAACGAAGGGACGCGCGCCACCCGGGTGGCCGTGTGGTTCGACCGGGTGTTCATCTCGCAGGATCGCTCGCTCGACGGCTATGACCAACTCCTGGGGACGGTCCGCCACAACGGCACGCTCGGCATCGGTGAGGAGTACACGGTCAGCACGTCGGTGCGGTTGCCGGACGATATCCAGGGGACGTTCTACCTGCTGATCGTGGCGGATTCGCCGCAAACCGCGACGGGGGCGGTAAACTACCCGTACCCGTTGGTGAAGGGCACTCCGCGCATTGACGGCTCGGGGAGCGGCGCGGTGCGCGAGTACCAGGAGGAGGGCGACAACACGGTGATCGGGTCGATCCAGGTGCAGCTCCAGGAACTCCCGGATCTCCAGGTGACAGCCGTGACCTCGCAGGAGCGGGTGTTCGTCGGGGACGCCTTCACGATGAGTTACACCGTGACGAACGTGGCGCTGGGGGAGGTCCCGGATCGGCAGCCGAAATGGGAAGACCAGATCTACCTCTCGCGCGACCAGTACCTGGATGCCGCCAGCGACCACTTCGTACGGAGCGTGCAACACACGGGCGTTCTCGGTGCGGGCGGGTCGTATTCGGTCGCCGACACCCTGGCGGTGCCGCGCGGTTTGATTGGGGCCTACTACGTGATCGTGGTGACCGACGTGCCGAGCGGGATCGCGCCGCTCACCGCCGTGTACGAGGGGGCGCGCGAGGGCAACAATGCCCGGGCCCAGGCCGTGCCGATGCTGATCGAGCTGCCGCCGCCGGCCGACCTGCAGGTCGAGGACTCGATCGCGGTGCCGTCGACCGGGTTGGTGGGCGAGGCCGTGTCGATCTCGTGGACGGTGAAGAACCACAGCACGGAGAAGGCCCAGGGTTTCTGGGCGGACGCGGTCTACCTGTCGGCGGACGCGGTGTGGGACATTGGCGACCGGTTGATCGGGGTGGCGGCGAGGGGAAGTGAGAAGAAGACGGTGACGCTGCTGCCCGGCGAGAGCTACACGGCGACGCTGACCGCGACCCTGCCGACGGTCCTGCCGCAGGCCTACCGGGTGATCGTGCGTGCGGACATCTACGACGACATCAACGAGGGGGCTTTCAACCAGAACAACCGCCGGGCGTCGACGGATCTGCTGACGTTGCAGGTCAAGACGCTGGTGTTGGACGTGCCGGCGGCGGACACGCTCGGCGGCGGCCAGGAGCAGCTTTATCAGCTGCAGGCGCCGGCGGGCGAGACGCTCGAGGTTGTGCTGGACAGCGACTCGGACGGCGCGGCGAACGAGCTGTTCATCCGGTATGCGGGGTTGCCGGATTCGATCCGCTATGACGCCGCCTACGAGGGCCACCTGTGGGCGGATCAGACGGTCCGTGTCCCCACGACCCAGGCCGGCACGTACTACGTGCTGGTGCGGTCCGCGGGCTCGACGGGAACCCAGGGGATCACGCTCAAGGCCCGCGTGCTGCCGTTTGGCATCACGTCGGTGAAACCGGACACCGGCGGCGACAGCCGCTACGTGACGATGCGCATCGAGGGCGCGAAGTTCGATCCGGCGGCGACGGTCAAACTGATACGGCCGCAAATCGCCGAATACATCCCGGTGAACAGCAAGCGGGTCAGCGCCACCGAGATGATCGCCGTGTTCGACCTGCGGGAGGCTGTGCATGGACTGTACGACGTCCAGGTGACGAATCCCAATGGCCAGGTGGCGACGATCCCGTATCGGTACCTGATCGAGGCGGCGCTGCCGCTCGATTTGACCGTCGGGATCGGCGGACCATCCCAGCTCGAGCTCGGGGAAGTCGGCTGGTACGGGGTGGGCATCTACAGCCTGACCAATGTCGGTGCGCCCTATGTCCACATCGAGTTCGGCCTGCCGCGCCTTTCGCCTTCGGAGGGCGGGATCATCCCGGGTGAGAAACTGGTGTTCCGCACCAACCTGAGCGGGAATCCGGATCTTGCGGACGTTCCCTGGGCGGAATTGGATTCGATCGTGAACCTTGACGGCGACCTGATTGCGGCCGGGTTCACCTATGATTTCATCAACGAGGGCTACGCGGCGTTGACCTTTACTGCGGACACTTACCCCGCGCTGCGCGATATTCTGGCGGAGGACCCGGACTTCCTCGAGGATCTGATGGACTTCGAGCTCGAGGACCTGGCCTTCCAGTTCTACATCCAGGCCGCGGCGACACCGATGACGGCGGCCGAGTATGTGCAATACCAACGGAACGAAGCCGAGGCTTTGCGGGTGAAGATCCTGGCGGATCCGGACGCCGGGCAAGGCCTGCAGGCGTTGGCGGCCGACGCGGCCACGTGGGCCAACGCCTACCTCGCGGCGCTTACCGATTCCGGTCTCCTGCGGCCCGAAGACGAGCCGCCGGCGATTCGCGACCTGCCGGAGTTCGTCAGCCTGATGGCCGTTCTGAACGCCGGCATCCTCGGCGGCCCGCGCGGGGCGGACCTGATCGCGGCTGGCAATCTCGTCGAGTTCTTCGAACAAGTGCGGGTGTGGTACGGTCACGACGCGGAGGCGAGCACCTCGGGAACCCCGCCGCCGGCCGCGTCGGAATTCGATTTGGGGCTTTCGCACCGGACGCACTACGCCGCGTTCGTGATCCAGGTGGGCACTCCCCCGGAGTCGGCCCCGGCGCCGATCGATCTGCCCAGCTACGGCCAATACTTCGGCATCATCGGCGCCCGCAGCGAGTGGGTTTCGATGACGGGACCGTCGGGGTTTGGCGATGACAACTGGGTGCCGGTGAACACGCCGCTGCCGTTCACCGTGACCTTCGAGAACCCCGCCAACGCCAGCTCGCCCGTGTCCCGACTCCGGATCGTTCAGCAGCTGGATCCCGCCGCGGTCGACGTCCGCTCGTTCCGGTTGGGCGACATCCGCCTGGGTGACATCCTCGTGCACATCCCGTCGGATCGCGCGTCGTTCTCGGGCGAGTTCGATTTGACCGAGGAACGGGGCATTATTCTGCAGGTCACGGCGGGTCTGGACATCACCGCGAACGTGGTGACCTGGGTGATGACGGCGATCGACCCGTTGACCGGGCTGCCGGCCACCGACCCGAGCCTTGGGTTGCTTTTCCCGAACAAGGACCGCACTGAAGGCGGTCAACTCGCCTACACGATCAAGGCCAATCCTGAATCGGTGACCGGCGCTGCCCTGACCGCCTCGGCCCGGGTGATCTACGGCGATGCTGCCCCGATCGACACCAACACGGTGACCGGCACGGTCGATGCCACGGCGCCGGCAACGCAACTCGCGGTCGTGCAGGTCGGATCGGCGACCTACTCGCTCTCGTGGACGGGCGCCGACGATGCCGAGGGGTCCGGGATCAAGGATTACACGGTCTATCTCTCGCTCAACGGGGCTCCGTACGTGACCTGGAAGTCCGGGCTCACCGAAACCTCCGCCACCTACCAGGGCGTGCCCGGCGGCACGGCCGAGTTCATCGTCCTGGCCATGGACAATGCGGGCAACCGGGAGCAGGGCCCGATGGGCGTCACGCTCCCCACCGCCGGCAGCGGCGTCAACCTCGGCGGACTCCCGACGGAACCGGAGCCCGAGACCGCCACCGACACGCCGGCCCCGCCCACGCAGGCCGCGACGAATGCGGTCTTCCTCCACGCGCAGCTGGGCATCCCCGGCAGGCAATCCAGCGTGTTCCCGACCGGTTTCGACTTCGTTTACGAACCGTTCACAGCGATGAGTTACGTGCGGGCGATTCCGGGTTCGGGCGCCGGGATTGGGGCCTTGGGCATCGCGATGGCGCCCGACGGCGAGACCCTTTACATCAGCGGCGGGGCGGGGCGCAGCAGTCTGTACCGGTTTGGCGTCAGCGGCGGCGGGGCGGGCACGCCGCTGGCGACGTTGGATGTTCCGATTTACGCCATGGCCTTTGACGCCGCGGGCCGGCTCTGGGCGACGACGGGCGGCGGGCCGCTGGTCCAGCTGGACCCGCAGACCGGCGGGATACTTGCCCGGCATTCAGACGGCATCGAGCTCGGTCTGGCGGTGCACCCGACCACCGGCGAGATCTACCTGTCCGCGAGCTCGGGGGTCCGGGTCTTCGATCCTGACACCGGCGCGTTCACGAACTACTCGACCACGCGGGTTCACAGTCTCGCCTTCGACGCGACCGGGACGTTGTGGGGCACCACGTGGCCGGCTGGCGGCGACCTGGTCCGGTTCAACCGCGTGCACGTTGCCGAGGTCATGGCGCAGTTCGATGATCCCGCAACCGGGCTGGCGTTCGGCCCGGCGGGCAGCGCGCTGTCGGGCCTGCTCTTTGTCGCGCACGCCTCGGGCGGTTCGCTGACGATGATCGAGGCCGCCTCGATGCGCCAAGTGAACATCGCCACGGGCGGCGGGCGCGCGGAGTTCCTGGAGGTATCGGCCGCGGGCAGCGTGTACGTGGCGCACGGCGGGCAAGTGGACGTGTTGCAGCCGGTGATTCCGCCGCGGATTGTGGCGACCACCCCGGTCAACGGGAGCAGCGTCCTGCCGATCGTGAACCGCGCCACGGTGACGTTCAACATCGACATGCTCGATGACGCCAGCGCCACGTCCGTGACCGCGCTGGCGAATTACACGCTGCAGGGGTTCGGGACCGGCGAGACCCGGGCGCCGGTGGCGGCCAGCTATGATCGGGCCGGCCGGACGGTGGTGTTGACCTTCGAGGCCCTCGCGCCCGGCAGCTATGCGTTGACCATCGCCGCCGGCATCGAGAGCGAGACGGGGGTCGGCCTCGAGAAGGCGATGACAGTCACATTTGCGGTGCTGCAGGATGTGACCGTCCAGATCCAAACGCAGTACACGAACACTCGCATCGACCGCGTCAACGAGACGGTCTCCGTCGATCTGTGGATCACGAACAGCCTCGTCTACCCGCTCCTTTCGCCGGTGCGCGTCGTGTTCCTCGGGCTGGGGACGGATCCGGCGGGAGCGACCCTGTTGAGCGCCGATGGGATCACCGAGGACGGGCATCCGTACGTCGATCTGCTCTCGAGCACCGGCGGGACCCTGCCGGCGGGACAATCGCTGGGGGACACGATCACGGTCCGGAACCCGGGCGGGATCAGCTTCGATCTCAGGTCGCAGGTCCTGGCGGCGGTGCCGCCCAACGTGATCCCGGTGTTCAGCTCCGCCCCGGGGCTGACGGCGACGGTCGGGCAGGCGTACGCCTACCAGCCGCAGGCGACCGATCCTGACGGCCCCTCGGTGACGTACGTGTTGATTGGCGCGCCCGAGACGGCCGTCTTCGACCCACAGACCGGCTTGACCTGGACACCGCAATCGCGCGACGGCCGGGACGTCAGCTTCGAATTGCGCGCGTACGATGGCCGGGGCGGATCCGCGGTGCAGCGCTGGACGGTTACGGTCACGGGGGGCAACGCGGCGCCGGTGCTGTTCGAGGTTGCGGACGTCACGGCCCGCGAGGGCGACCGGATCGAGGTCGGTTTCACCGCGGTCGACCCGGACGGCGACGCGCTGGTGTTTGGCGTCGATCGCCTGCCGGCGGGCGCGGTGTTCGACAGCGTCGCCCGGGCGCTCCGCTGGCAGACGGACGGCACGTCGGCCGGGCGCTACTCCGGGGTCGAGGTGTTTGTCACCGACGGCATCCACGTGGTCCGGCAGTCGTTCGAGATGGTCGTCACGAACGCGAATCAGGCGCCGCAGCTTGAACCGATGGCCGCGCGAACCGTCCGTGAGAACGACACCGTGCGCCTGGTGCTGCGGGCGACGGATGTCGACGGCGACGCGCTTCGTTTCACGGCGACCGGTCTTCCGGCCGGCGCCACGCTCGCGCCCGAGGAAGGCGTGTTCCTGTGGACCCCGCGTTACGATCAGCACGGCACGTACCGGGTGCTGTTCCAGGCGAGCGATGGCGCCTCGGTGTCGACGCAGGCCTTCGATCTGACGGTGTTGAATGTCAACGGGCCGGTGGATCTGGCGGGAGTGGACCGTTGGATCGTGTACGAGGGCCAGGCGCTTTCGATCCTGTTTGCCGCGTACGACCCGGATTACCCGGCGAGCGAGGTGAACCTGCTGCCGGATGGCACCGTCGAGCAGTCGGCCCAGGCTGCCCCCTTGACCTGGAGCGCGACCGGCCTGCCCACCGGGGCCGCCTTCGACACCCAGACCGGTCTGCTGCGGTGGACTCCCGGTTACACCCAGAGCGGCGAGTATTTCATCACCGTGACGGTGGTGGACGACAGCGATGGAACCGGAACGCCGACCCAGGACAGCGCTCTCCTGCGGGTCACGGTGCTCGACGAGAACGCCCCGCCCGTGGTCACGCCGATCGGCAACCAGGCGGTGGACGCCGGCCAGACGCTCACGGTGACGATCAGCGCCTCCGATCCCAACGGCACGATCCCGCGGTTCTCGGCGGCGGGTCTGCCGCGCTTTGCGACGCTCACCGACAACGGCGACGGGACAGCGACGTTGCGCGCGCAACCCACCCTCACCGACCGCGGCAGTCACACGGTGACGATCCAGGCGACCGACGACGGGAATGGCAATCCGGCGGCCGCTCTTACCGGTTCCTACACGTTCATTCTGACCGCCCGCCTCGTGAACGCCCAGCCAGTGTTCGAGTTGATCGGCGACCGCATTGCCCTCATCGGGCAGGAGTTGAGGTTCCAGGTCCGCGCCGCCGATCTGGACGAGGACCCGCTGGTGTTCGAGCTGGCAGGGCTGCCGGCTGGAGCGACCTTGGTGCCGTCGGCCGTGTACGGCGTGGCCGAGTTCGCCTGGACACCCGGCGCTGCTGACGCGGGGGTGCACACCGCCACGTTCACCGTGACGGACGACGGACACGGCGATCCCGGGCAACGCCTGGCGGACACGGAGACCGTCCGCTTCGTGGTGCGCGCGGCGAACGCCGCGCCCGTTCTGGCCCCGGTCGGGAGCCGCGAGATCGTCGAACAGACGGCGCTGAACTTCACCCTGCGGGCGACCGATGCCGACGGCGACGCATTGACCTACCGTGCCGGCAGTCTGCCGAGGGGCGCCGCACTCGACCCGGCGACCGGGGTGTTCACCTGGACACCGGACCTCGTTCAAGCGGGCGTCTACTCGATCGAGTTCAGCGCCACGGATGGAAGCGGCGTCTCGGCGGAGGTGGTAACGCTGACCGTTCTGAACCTGAATCAGGGGCCGCGCCTGACGGCCCTGCCGGGCTTCATGACCCTCGAGGGGCTCGAGCTGGCGTTTGCCCTGGGGGCGGGCGATCCCGACGGCGACACGATCCAGGTCTACGTCGTCGGCGCTCTGCCCGCTGGCGCGACGTTCGATCCGGCGAGCCTCGAGTTCCAATGGACGCCCGGATACGACCAGGCGGGCGCGCACGCGGTGACGTTCGGCGCGCTGGACAGCGGCGGCCTGACGGCGACGGTCTCGACCACGATCCAGGTCGTCAACGTCAACCGGGCGCCGCAGATGGACCGGATCAGCAGCCACGTGCTGCTCGTCAACCAGCCGTTCGAGCTGGTCATTCCCGCCGGCGATCCCGATTCGGGCAGCACGCTTGCCTATGCGCTCGAGGGGATCCCTGACGGCGCGACGTTCGATCGCGCGACCGGCTTGTTCCGGTGGACGCCCACGGGCGATCAACTCGGGGCGTTCGACCTGAGAGCGGTCGTGACCGATGGCGAGCTCGAAGCCTCGCGCACGTTCCGGCTGGTGGTGTCCACCGCGCCGGTGCCGCCCGCGGTGCACATCGAGTTGACGCCGAGCTTCGCCCTCCGCCTGGGTCAATCCGTCTGGATCCAGGCCACGGCGTCGGGGATCTCGGACATCATCTCGGTTGCCGTGGCGATCGACGGCCAGGCGCAGACCCTCGACGCGTTCAACCGGGTCCGCATCACCCCCGCGGAGGCGGGCCGCTATACGATTGTCGCCCGGGCGACGGACCTCGACGGCGTCACCGGCACGACCACGCTCACGCTCAAGGTGCGCGACCCGCTCGACGCCGACGCGCCGGTGGTCAGTCTGCCCAACCTTGCCAACGGCATGGTGATCGGCGCCGCGTTCGATCTCGCGGGGATTGTCAGGGACACCAACCTGGACGAGTACATCCTCGAACTCGCCCCGCTGGCTGGAGGCACGGCCACCACGCTCGCGCGCGGTCAGGAGTCCATCGACGGAACGCTCGCCCGTCTTGATCCTGCGGAATGGGTCAATGGCGCGTACCAGCTCACCCTGACTGCGACCGACATCAGCGGCCGCTCGACCCGCACGTCGCGCGTGTTCGAGATGAATTCGGCGGACAAGAGCGGGGCCTACCAGACTGGGATGACGGACGTCACGCTGTCGTTGGGCGGCGTCACGATCAGCCTCACGCGGCACTACACGAGCCTGGGCGGTGCGGTTGCGGGCAGCTTTGGGCCCGGCTGGACGCTGGGCTTGCTCGACGCGCAGTGGAGCACCAACGGCGTTCCCACCGGCAACGAGGAACAGGGGGTCTATGCCGCTTACAGGACGGGCTCGAGAGCCTATGTCAACCTGCCGGATGGCCGGCGGGTGGCGTTCACCTTCCAGCCGACGCTGACCGTGGCCGGTCTGAACGCCATCTACCGCCCGGCCTGGGTGGCCGACCCGGGCGTTGACTATCAGCTTCAAACCGCTCCCGCGGTCCTCGAGTTGGCCTCCGGCGGTTTCTACCAGCTTGGAACCGGCCGGCCGTACAACATCGCCAGCGGCCAGTTCGACGGCGCCGACTTTACGCTCCTTGCCCCCGATGGCACGCGGTATGACCACGATCTCGAGCTCGGCCTGAGGACGATTCGTTCCTCGACCGGCGCCCAGGTGGTGGCGAGCGAGTCGGGGCTCGTCGCGGCCAGCGGCGATCGGATCGCGCTCGAACGCGACGCGGAGGGACGCATCACCGGCCTGAGCGCCTCGAACGGCGCCCGACTCGTCTACACGTACGGCGACACCGGATGCCTCACCCGGGTGGCCAACCTCCAGACCGGCGCGCGCCAGTTCTTTGCCTACGCCGCGGATGCCGGATCGCGCCTCACGACGGTTCTGTCGTCCCCGGGTCCGAGTGTGGCCGTGCACTACGACGCGGCGGGCCGCTTTACCGGCACGGAGAGCATTGGGTCGGCGCTCGGGTCGCTGCGTCTGTTCCTCGGCATGGCGCAGAGCGGCACGGTCCCGGCGGGCCAATCGCAGTGGTACGCGTTCGCGATCGGCGAGGCCGAGTTCGCCACCTCGACCACCGGCCAGGTTCTGCTCGGGGTCACGGTGACTGGCAAGAGCGGGTTCGCGCCGGCGCTCGCCGAGATTCCCGGGGCGCAGCTCGTGCTGGGCAGCGTGACGGCGGGAGAGAGTTACGGGGTGTACCGGATCGACGCGGCGGGGCTGCACCGGCTCGGAGTGTCCGGCGCCACGGGGGGTGCGGGGGTGTTTGAAGTGACCGTGACGCTCGCTGGCGACGTCGATGGCGATGGAGCGGTCAACGGGACTGACGCCGCCCGAATCGCTGCGGCGCAGGGCTCGGTGGAAGGCCAAGCCGGCTATGTCAGGGCGGCCGACATCAACCGGGACGGCCGGATCAACGCGACGGACCTCCAGCTTGGGACTGCGGGCTATGGGTTTGTCGCGAATCGCGCCCCGGTCGCCAGCGCCGGCACGGTGCGCACGCATCTGGGGCTCGAGGTTGCTGTCGATCTGGCGAGCCTCACCCAGGACGCGGATCGCAATCCGCTGATGTTCCAGATCGTTGGGGCTGCGCACGGGATCGCCCGATTCGACCTTGATGGGCGCACGGTGCTCTTCCTGCCTGAAGAGGGCTACACTGGTCCCGCGAGTTTCACGTACGTCGCCGACGACGGCACCCTGGGGTCGGCGGAAGCGACGGTGACCGTCCAGGTGAGTGCTGCGCCTTTGGTGCGGATCCAGCTGATCGAGCGCGGTCCGCGCCTCGAGGCGGGCGGCACGTTCGCGGTCCGGGTGCAGGGCGACTTCACCGACGAGACCGGGGTGGTGTTGCCAGCGTCGTACCTCGACTTTGCGTCGACGAATCCGGGGGCGGCCGCGGTCACGTCGCGCGGCGTGCTGGCTGCCCTGGCGGACGGGTACGGGGCGTTGATCGTCACGCGCGGCTCGCTGCGGGCCGCCACGGCGTTCCGCGTCGGGCCGGCGGCATCGGCGGCTGACGTTCAGCTGGATCAGGTGGGCTTGCGGCTCAAGTCCGACGCGCTGACGGTGCCGGAAGGCGGGTCGCAATCGCTCTACGTCGAGCATCCGGACGGCACGGATCTGACCGACCCGGCGGCGGGCGCGCTGTTCCTCTCCGGGGACGAGACGATGGCGACGGTCAGCGCGGCGGGTGTTGTCAGCGGTGCAGCGGTGGGGGAGACGACGATCACCGTCATCTACCGGTTCGCGGAGAAGCTTGTGTCCGTCCGCGTCGCAACGCCGCAGGCGATGCCGAAGGTGGTCGGGCCGGCTGGCGGCCTGCTGCAGGCGGCGAACGGCGCCATCCTGTCGATCGCGCCCCACGCGCTCGAGCGGGACACGCTGGTCAACTTCGCGGGGTTGACGCCGGCCGAGCTGCCGTTCGGCCTGCTCGAGGGCCAGATCTTCGGAGGCGCGTTCCGGCTCGAGATGGGATCGGCGGTGTTGTTGAGGCCGGCGGATGTGGCGGTGCCGGTGACCGGTCTGGCGGCGGGGACCGAGGTGGCGTTCTATCGAGCGGCGACGCTGGCGGGACCGGATGGCAACCCGGTGCGGGTTTGGCTGCAGGCGGATTTCGGCACGGTGGGAGCGGATGGGTTGGCGCGCACGGGGACAGGCGAGGCGACGACCGGGATTCTCGAATCGGGGGACTATCTGGTGAGCGCGGCGCCGTCGGGTGGCACGGGCGTGGTGCAGGGCCGTGTGTCGCTCGAGAGCCCCGTCGCGGCGACCTCGACGGGTTTCTATGTCCTCATGGTTCCGTCGGCGGGTGGCACGGGTCTGCACGGGGCCGGCGGGGCGGCGACGCAGAGTTTTCCGGTGATGGCGCTCGGGACGTTCATGCTGGTCAAGACCCTGGTCTACGATGTGATGGAGCAGGAGATCGACCGGATCTACGAGTACATCCTGCGCACGACGCCGGGGCGTAAGGACATCTATCACTGTGAGAAGCTGATTGACACGCCGGCGCCGGTGTACACGACGACCACGGTCGAAGTCCTGGCGGACGACGAGGTGAGTGTCTCCGGCACATTCAAGAACACCGTGCTGCCCGACGATCATCCGAGCAAGCCGCCGGTTGTCACGCGGGTCACGTATGCCTGGGAGGATCTCGGGGGCGGGCCCGAGGGTGTGCTGTCGTTCACCGTCGAGCGCCTGCTCTGGGCGGATGCGCCGGATGGGATCGGCGCCCGGCTCGAGGATCTGACGGTCATCTTCCGTGAGACCGGCACGGCCGGGTTTGGCGCCGAGGCGACGGGCCGGGAGTACTTCGTCGACGGCAGCAGGCTTGTCTACAGTCCTGCGGAGAAGAAGGTGAAGTGCACCGTGCCGTCGGGCGTGGCGGTCGGCGCGGTCGAGATCCGGATTGCGCGCGAGCAGAACGTCCTGGTCGAGAACGAGACGGGCACGGCGATGGTGACGGAGACGGTGACCGTCGAGAGTGAGGCGGTCCGATTGCCCATCGAGAACCGGTACGTCTTCGCCGCGCTATCGGGCGAGAACCAGATCCTCGTCATCGACGCCCGCGCTGCGGTTCCGCTGCCGGTGGCGCGGCTGAGCGTGCCGTGGGGCACGCCGCGGGCGGTGGCGCTGACGGCGGATCTGACGCGGATCTACGTGGCCGTCCACGGCACCAACAAGGTTGCGGTGTTCGATGCGGTGGGCTTGCGCCCGATCGATGCCGATCCGGGGACGCTGGAGATCGACCCCGTGATGCTGCCCTCGGGGGCCAATGCGTTCTGGATCGCCGCCGACAACTCGAACAAGTACGTCTACGTGACCGACGAAGCCGTGGGCACGGTCTACGTCATCGACGCCGATCCTGCCTCCGCCGAGTACCATCGGATGATCCAGGCGGCCAGCGTCGGGCCGGCTCCGAGCGGGCTGCGCGGGATCGCGGTGGATGCCGATGACAGCCGTGTGTATGTGGCGGCGCCGAACTCGGTCATGTTCGGGCGGCCGGGGTATCACGCGGCGGGTTACATCTTTGCGTTCCGTGTGTTGCCGGAGGGGGCGGCGATTCACGGGCCGCTGGAGTTCCAGGCGGCCTATACAGCCGCGAACGAGCCGTACGGCGTCTCGGCGAGCATGGAGCCGGGCCAGATCGTGTTCGTCAACCGGCAGACGGACGGCAGTGGGTTCGGCGCTCTCGATGGCTATGTCACGCGGTTTGCCGACTTGATTCTGGGCCTGGTGACGGATGCCTTCGACGTCAACAACGCCATCGGCGTCGTGGTGCTGCCTGACAACAGTTATGCCTTCGTCACCGCGTTCAATCAGTTCATCCAGGATCTGCCGTCGCACGATCCCAACATCCGTCCATTCACGGCGGGCGGCAACATTGGCATCATCGAGGATCCGTTTGGGACGCCCAGGCTGGTGGCGGCCACGCAGATGGTGCCGCTGAGTTTCCCGGACAACCTGGTGTTGTCACCCGACGGCACGAAGCTGTTTGCCGGGTATCGGGGCGGCCAGGATCGCGGCGTGTACGTGTATGACGTCGAGAAGCTCATCGCCACCGTGAAGGGAGCCGACGCCGCCACGCTCGCCCGGAAGCCGCTGGACCAGATCAACCCCGAGGTTTTCCTGGGCCGCATCGAGACCGGCAACGGCCGGCCGCAGGGTTTGGTCTCGAGGGTCAGCATCACGGAGGATCTCAAGGTCGAGGTCTTTCCGGAACAGGCGTTCGAGCCGGGCGAGACGGTGACGGTCCAGTACGTGGTGAGCCTGGCGGAGGGTTCAGCCACGGGCGGCGTGCTGTGGCTCGAGCAGCTCTACCTGGTCAACGACCGGGGGTATGAGCAATGGATGGGCGCCGACGTCTACCGCGATGCCGGGCTGCGGGCGATCACCGTCGATTTCCCGCTGATTGCGCTCAAGAAGGGCGATCCGGGCATTCCCATCGAACACGTCCTGGCGGGGCTGAAGTGGGAGGTGCGGCTGGATGTCGACAACGTGCTGGTCGAGGGGAACGAGGTGAACAACACGTTCCGGGCGGACGTGAAGCTCTTGCTGCCGGACCTGGCGGTGACGCAAATTGAACGGCCCTGGCTCTGGTTCGACTCCGAGACTCGCAAGTTCGTGCTGCTCAGCGATGCGCCCGAACTCGCCTACAAGGTGACGAATCAGGGCGATGCGAAGGTCCGTGACGGGGTCGCGTGGGTCGAGGATGTGTGGATCGGCACGGACGAGGACGTTGAGGCGCCGAACGACCCGGCGAACGGCGTGTGGCACTACCGGGTGGCCGAGCTGAAGGGCGGCGTGGAATTCAGCGGCGTGTTCCTGCCCCTCGACACGCGGGAGCGGATGCTGACCCTGGATCTCGAGAATATCGTCGTGCCGAATGGGATCGATCCGGAGGCGTTGTTGTACATCATCCGGCTTGACGTGCCGCAGGCGACGGGGCCGGGCACCGCCATGGTTCCGGGCCAGGTGGGACTCGCAGGCGATCCGCCGGTGGCGGCCCAGGAGGGTTCCGCCGTCGCCGAGAAGGACAAGGACAACAACACCGAACAGCAGAATGCGCCCTATGGCGACACCTCGCCGCTGCGGTTCGAGCCCGATGGCAAGTGGCAGACGGACGACAAGACCCGAAAGGCCTGGTTCACGGGGACCACCGAGTTTGGTCTCGAGCCGGAGGGGGGCGGGACCTTCGTGCCGTTGGCGAAGCTGATCGGCACGGTGACGATTCAGTTCCCGGCGGACGGCGTGCCGGCGAGCGCTGCCAACCGGATCACGCTCGATGGCACGTGGCGGTCGCTGGTCGGGGATGTCGGCAGCGACCTCGTCGACGGCGTCGCGGTCTTCGAGATCGGCAAGTCCATGGGCCAGTTCCGACGGGTGATCAGCAACCTGCTCGAGTTGGCGGGCATCCCGATGACGTTCAACACAGCGGGCGGGACCGAGCAGTTGACGATCTCGCTGAACGCCGCCCCGAGGGTGGCGGGGGCCACGGACTACCCGGGCGAGATCCGGTTCAATCCGTTCATCGAGATTCCATCGGCGCTGAATGCGTCAGGGCAGAGATACCTCAACAGTTTTCCGACCGACGGGGTTCGGATCAGCCAGTCGGGGGTGGTTTTCGAGGGCGCGTTCGAGGTTCCGGACGACTTCGGCACCAACCTCGGGGTGACGTTCGATCTGGACGGCTTCAAGCTGGTGGCGAAGAAGATCAGCTTCAAGTACGACCACGCGGCGAAGTCGTTTGCCCTCGGCGGTGAATACACCCTGCCCGACCTCGGCGACGCGATTCTGAAGCTCGATCTGGTCAATGGCAGTCTCCTGATCACGAAGGGTTCAAGCGGTCCCAGCGTCGAGTTCAAGGGCGAAGGCCTGATCGAGAAGGCCCGGATCAACGACGAGTGGTCGATGCGCAATCTCAAGGTGAAGATCACTCGCGGCACCGGGGCCGAATGGACGGTCACCGGGGCGGGTGCGGTGCACGGGCCCAAGGGCCAGGCGGTCTTCGACGTCTCCTTCGAGAAGACCGGCCATGGCGCGGCCGCGAAGCTCGAGTGGAAGACCAGCAACCTGCCCGAGGAGATCGAGGTCAACGCGATCAAGTTCAAGGAAGGCTTGAAGATCCTGTTCGACAACGACCGAAACGACGGCGACACCGACCGCTGGGATCCGCAGATCGAAGTGGCTGGCCAGGGCGACCTGCCGTCTGCCGTCGTCGGGAACCCGGGCGACGTGGACAACGATTTCAAGGTGAACGTCCCGGACGCGGACGGCAAGCGCCTCGAGATCAACGAGCAGGGGATCCAGAACGGCAAGGACAACGAACCGCTCAAGCTCAAGGACGATGCGGAAGGGAAGGTCTTCCGCAGTCTGAAGGCGAAGTTCGATGATCCGTCGCTCCAGTTCGGGAAGGACGCGGACGGCTACTACGTCCAGTTCCAGGTCAAGGTGACGCTGACGACCATGTACGCCACCGATGCCGGCGGCAAGGAACGCGACGTGATCATCGATCTCACCGGGACGGACAAGTACATCCGGTTCCGGGGCGACGGGATCGAGGTCAAGGGCGAGATCACGCTCACGGGTCCGTTCTACATCACCAAGGATGGGAAATGGCAGGTCAAGGACATCGTTCTGACGGTGGACATCTCGGAGCCCGAGAACCCGGCCAAGCCGGTGCTGGACGGCAAGGCGAAGGTCATCGCGCCGACCACCGACGGCGGCGCGACCAAGGAGTACAACTTCGAGGCCCACCTGACGCCGCAGGAGTTCACGCTGAAGATCTCACCGGATGAGAGCTTCAAGTTCACCCTGCTCGGGATCGAGATGGTGATCACCGATGTCAAGTTCTGGACCGACCGCAATACCGAGGAAGGACCGGAATGGGATCCGCAGCTCGGGTTTGCAGGCACGATGAAGCTCCCCGAGAAGTGGGCTGACCCGCAGATCGAGGTCAGCTTCGGCGGCACGGACGACGAGGGGAACGAGACGTGGCTGCTGGTGCACAACGAGGGGATCGAAGTCCAGAGCGGCCTGCTGACGATCGCCGGCGACAAGCCGTTCAAGCTCCTCGGCAAGATCGAGGTCCAGACCAAGGACGCCACCCTCGCCTTCACCTACACCCAGGACGAGAAGAAGGCGGTGCTCGGCGGCAAGTTCATCATCCCCAGCCTCGGCGACCTCGAAATCGACATCAGCGGCAAGGACCCGGAAACCGAGGAAGACCGGCACGTGACCGTCGAGGCGACGGACAAGGGCCTGGTGTTCTCGGCCAACCTCGCGATCCGCAAGGACAAGATCGACATCAAGGGCGGGTGGAGCCTCCAGAAGATCGAGATCACCTACAAACTCAACCCTGACGGCACTGAGAGTGAACTGTCAGCCTCTGCCGAAGTCCACAGCCCGGACAAGGACAGCGCCGCGCTCACCATCGTGTTCAAGAACGGCAAGGTGGACACGATCACGCTGACGAAGTCAGAGGGCGTGAAGCTCGGCGTGTTCGGCGTCACGCTGACGATCTTTGGCTTCGAGTTCAAGCCCGATCGGGACGATAGCAACCAGGATACTTGGGAACCGCAGATCGCACTCCAGGGTTCGCTCGAATTGCCGGAAAAATTCGGCAAGTTGATCGGCGGCGGCCGCATCAAGGGCGAGGTCAAGGACAAGAACTGGCTGGTGATCAATGAGGAGGAAGTTTACTTCACCGGCGGCAGTGTCACCTTCGACAACATCCGGTTCACGCTCTTCAACGAGATCGAGGTGACCGGCGAACAGCTGAAGCTGACCTACGCCCGCGACGCGAAGACCAAGGAAGACAGCTTCCGCGTCAACGGCATCATTGCGATCACAATCAAGAAGTTCACCGTCCGCGCGGACATTTCCGAGGCCAAGGGTTATTACATCGAGATCGCCCGGCGCGCCGAGAAGAACGAGGTCAATTTCGCCGGCAAGCTCGAAGTCGGCAAGATCGAGATTGTCCCGGGCCAGTGGATCCTCAAGGAGACGGTATTCGAGATCGACACCAAGAAGAGCCTCTACGCCGGTTCCGCGAAGCTGACGTTCCCGCCGGGGATCGATCTCGAAGTCACGCTCGGCTTCTACAAGTCGAAGCTGAACACGGTCGGCCTCACAATCGAGCCCATCCCACCGTATCCAACCGGCATCGCCATCGGCACCACCGGCGCCTTCCTCTATGGCATCGGCGCCAAGATCGACAACATCTCCGATCCGGAGGCCGCGGTCGAGATCACGGGCAGCCTGGCGTTCACCGCCGGGCCGACGATCCCGGTGCCGGTCCCGTCCTGGGCGGGCGGTCCGTATGAGGGCACGCTGCTCGCCCTGCGGCTCTCGGCCACGCTGAGTCTGGATGGGATCAAGGGCAAAGGCCAGGTCGTGGTCGTGGGCGACATCGAGGAGATGGTTGGATTGGCTGATGGCAATCTGGAAGCGGGCCTGAACTGGCGCACTGGGACGTTCTACATTGATGGCACGTTGCGGTTGCTGGGCGGGCTGATCACCGAGACCGCGCGCTTCAACATCTCGAGCACGCCGAGCGGCTTCAGCATCAGCGGCCGGGGCAGCGCTTCGGTGATCATCCCCAGCATCGTGCCGGTGATCGGCGGCAGCACGCTCGGGACGGCACAGGCCATGTTCCAGTATTCAGCGGGAAGGGGACTCGTGGCGGGTTGGGGCGAGGTCGACCTGCCTTTGGTCGGCAAGAAGATCGTCGGCATCCAGGTCAATTTCGACGGGAGCTATCGCCGGCTTGGAGCGGACGAGGTGGCCGCGTTGACCGGCCCGGCTCTGGTCGCGTTGCTGAACCGTCGCGCCGGGATCGCCGGAGCGCCACCGGGCGAAGCCTCGAGTGCCTTCGAGGTCGGGGCGGGGGCCGAGTACCTGCTGCTCAACGCGGCTTGGGACGAAGCCGCCGCCTCAGCGCCCGGCGTGATTATCGAGAAGCCGGATGGCACGCGGGTGACCGAGGCCGAGCTCGCGGCCAACGGGATGGCGGTGGTCGAGTCGCTCACCAGCGCCACTCAGAAGACGGTGGTGATCGCCAATCCCGCGGCCGGTGCCTGGCGGATCATCGTGCCGGACGCGAGCGAGCTGGGCGAGGTCAGGTTCAACGCCCTGCGCGACAATCCGGAGCCGGACCCGGTCATTCAGCTGACGGCGCCGACGGCGGACCAGACGGGACCGAGCGTCGAGATCGGCTACAACGCCATGGCTCCGGGCACGGAGGCGGCGGTGGTGCTGTATTACGACCGTGACGGCTCAGGATACGACGGTACCGTGCTGGCGTCGGGTTTGGCCGAGAAGGACGGGGCTGGCAGCTACACCTGGGACACGTCGGCCCTGGCGCCGGGGGATTACTACCTCTACGCCGCGATCTTCGCGGACGGCCACGTGCCCGTCTTCTCGGACTACGCTGCCGGCAGAGTGCGAGTGACCGGGCCCAGCGTCGCCGTCAGTGGCCAGGTCTACGAGGACGTCAACGGCAACGGCACGCGGGATGGCGGAGAGCCTGCGCGATCGGGATGGACGGTCTACCTGGATGCCAATGCCAACGGTGTTTTCGATGTCGGCGAGACCTCGACGTTCACGGATGATGCCGGACGGTACGAGCTGCCGGTGTTGGCCGGCACGTCGGTGCGCGTCGCCCTGACTCTCGCCCCCGGTTACGCGCTCATCACGCCGAACCCGGAGAACTACAGCCAGTACACGATCGATGCGTTCGGCGGCGCCAACCTGGGCGGGCGCGACTTCGGCGTGTTCCACACGGTCAACCTCGCGGGCGTGGTGTTCCTCGATCGGAACGGCAATGGGACGCGCGAGGCAGGGGAGGAGGGGTTGGCCGGGCTCACGGTGCTGCTGGATCGCAATGGCAACGGGCAAGTGGAGGAGGGCGAGCTCACCGCCGCGACGGGCCCGGGTGGCGAATTCACGCTGGCCGGCGCTGGCGCGGGCGAGGGCATCCTGACGCTCGTTTCCCTGACGGAGCGCTCCGTCACCGGGCGGGCCCTTGCGGTTCGCAGTGGGATTGACGTTGCCGATCTGGATCTTGCCGTCGTCAACCTGGGACGGATCGAGGGCGCGGTGTATGTGGATTTGAACAGCAACGGCCTCAGGGATGCGGGGGAGCCTGGCGTGCTGAACGCCGTGGTGTTCCTGGATGGGAACGGCAACAGGCGGCTCGACAGCTTCGAGCGCTCGGCGCGTTCGGATACGGCTGGCGCGTACGTCTTCAGCGGTGTGGCGCCGGGGTCCTACACGCTGTGCCAGGTGGCCGAGCCGGGACTCGTGCCCACAGCTCCAGCGAACCTGGCCCGGGCGGTCGTGGTGACCCCGGCTGGCGAGACGCTCGAGTCCCTCGATTTCGGGAATCGCGCGCGGACCTTCCTGAACGGGCGCTTTGATCAAGCCGATAGCACGGCGCCCGACTTCGGGTGGATGTTGCGCGGCAACGCGGCGGTGGTGAACGGGGCGGTGATCCTGTCCGGCGGCGCGGACGAAGTGAGCCAGGTGTGGCAGGTTTTCCTCGTGCCCGAGGAGGTCGGGTTCCTCGAGTTCACGCTGACCGCCCTGACGCTCGATCCCGCCAACGATGGCTGCCGGCGGCGTTCGAGTTCGCCCTGCACGACGCGTCGAGCGGGAATCCGCTGCCCACGGCGATCACGGTGTTGGAGCGCACGGATGCCATCCTGAATGTTCAGGGAGACAACCGGGTGAGCTACAGCGAGGGCGTGGTGGTTCCGGGCGCGGGCGCCAGCGGCGAGACGGCGGTTCTGAAACTCCCGGTGGTCGTCCGGGTCGCGTTGGCAGGGGTCTCACCGGGCCGGTTGGTGGCGCTCTACTTCAACGTGATCGGGCCGGACAGCCAGAGCCGGGTGGTCATCGACACGGTGCAGTTCCGGGCGGGGCCGGCGCTCGAGTTTGCCCTGGATCCCGCGTTCGATTCCGGCGTGCAGGGCGATGACCTGACGAACTGGCCCACCATTGGGCTGGTGGGGACGACGGATCCGCTGCAACTCGTCACCCTCGACCTGGACGGGGACGGCTTCGACGACGGTTCGGTGACCGCGGACGGCACGGGGCAGTTCCAGTTTGCGGGGATCGTTCTCGAGCCGGGCGACAACCGGATCCGTCTGCGGGCTGTGAACGCGAGCGGGGCTCGCGAGGTCGAGCGCGTGATCCGGTTGGATGACACGGCGCCGACGCTGGTCGGCCTCGAGGTCAACGGGGGCGAAGCCCAGCGGTCGAGGGTCACATCGCTGGCGTTGGTGTTCACCGAAGACGTGTTCGACAGCCTTGGCGCGGGCAGCCTCAGCCTGCGCAACACCACCACGGGCGAGACACTGGCGCCGTCGGCCCTCGAGATCACGCGGGGCGCTGGCAACCGTGTGATGATGACCTTCCCCACGCTCCCGGCCGGCTCGCTGCCCGACGGCAACTACACGCTGACAATCGTCGCCACCCGGACGGCGGATGCCGCCGGCAACGCCTTCGACGGCGATGGCGACGGGATCGGCGGCGACGACGGGTTCCAGCGGTTCTTCCGGTACTTTGGGGACACCGACGGCGACCGGGATGTGGACTTCCTGGATACGTACTGGTTCCAGCGGACCTATGGGCGGGCGACGGGCGACGCGCAATACGCCACGAGCCTGGACGTGAACCAGGATGGGGTCGTCGACGCGACGGATCGCGGGATGTTCCAGGCGCACTACCTCTCCGTGCTCGCGCCCGAGATGCTCCCGCCGAAGATCGTCCTGGCGGACCCGCAGCTTGGTCTTCCGCCGGTTCCCGTGACCGTCGCGCCGCCGTTGCCTGCCGTCCCACGACCCGTCCCGCAACCGGTTACGCAGCCGGTCCTGGCGACGCCATTGTCGAGCGCCATGGCGGCCACCGCCACGCCAATCGAGTCACCAGCGGTTGCGGTGCCCAGCGCGGTGGAGCCGGCGCCGCGCGCGCAGCTCGACCCGCCGCTGGCAACGCCGGGCACGGCGCTGACATCGGACCGGCGGATCGCTCCGGTGATCGAGCTCACGCGGGAGTCGCCGGTGAGCCTTGGCCCGGCACGCCTCACGCCGGCTCTGCTGGTTCCCCCGGCGTGGGCGGATGACGACGGCTCCACGATCTATGGTCCCGCGCGGCCTGTGATCCCGGCACGGGGCCATCCGCAGCGGCTGGCCACCCTGCAGGCCTTGTGACAGGGTGCGGGTAGCCGCAGGCGGGCGTGGGGAGGATTCGCACAGCAGGACGCACGCGGGATCGCGCGCGTCGCTGCCCCCCCGAGGCTCTCACCGCAGCCCGTGGATGACCAGCCAGGCGAGCCCGTATCCCAAGGCGCCGGTGAGGGGCAAGGTCATGATCCACGCCCAGACCATTCGCTCGACGACGGTCCATCGGACCGCGTTCAGCCGGCGGGTGGCGCCCACGCCCATGATCGAGCTCGAGATGACGTGGGTGGTGGACAGGGGCATGCCCCAATGACTTGCGATCTGAATGATGGCTGCCGCCGTCGTCTGGGCCGCCACCCCATGGATGGGCTGCAGCTTCACCATCTTGCGTCCGAGCGTCGAGATGATCCGCCACCCGCCGGTGGCCGTGCCCGCAGCCATGGTGAGGGCGCACACAACCTTGATCCATGGCGGGACGTGAAAGACGGGTGATCGGAGAAAGCTGAGCCAGTCCGGGAGATTGTTGAAGACACCCGGTGTCTGGGTGGCGGTGAAGAGAGTCAGGGCAATGATCCCCATGGTCTTCTGGGCGTCATTGGTGCCGTGGCTGAAGCTCATCCAGGCGGCGCTGAGCAGGTGGATGTTGGTGAACCACGACTTGACCCGGGCGGGCCTCCAGTGTCGGACACACAGGAGAAGGAGAGCCATCACCAGGAAGCCGATGAGAGCGCCGCAGACGGGGGACAGCACCATGGGCTTGACGACTTTCGGCCAGAGGCCCTCGAGCTTGCCGGTCGCCGCGTTGGCCACCGACCAATGAAGCACCGACCACCGGCCCCCGGCCGCCGCGAGGGTCGCGCCGCAGAGACCGCCGATCAGGGCGTGACTCGAGCTCGACGGCAGGCCGAACCACCAGGTGAGCAGGTTCCAGAAGATCCCGCTCAGGAGCGCGCAGAGGATCACGGTGCTGTTGACCTGCTGGATGTCGACCAGCTCCCGGCCGATGGTGGTGGCGACGGCGGTACCGACGAGCGCTCCCAGCAGGTTGAACACCGCCGACATGATCACCGCCTGGCGCGGGGTCAGGACCTTGGTGGCCACGGTCGTCGCGATCGCGTTCGCGGTGTCGTGAAAGCCGTTGATGAACTCAAACGTGAGCGCCGCCAGGATGATCAAGAAGACCAGAGTCATCGGCAGGCGTCGCTCAGGAGTTCTTCAGGACAATCTGCAGCACGATGTTCCCCGCGTCCCGGCAGCGGTCGATGACCTTCTCCATCAGCTCGTAGAGGTCCTTGACGATCACGACCTGGAGCGGCTCGAGCCGGCCTCCGTAGAGCTCCCGCAGCAGTTCGACCATGAGCTTGTCAGCCTCGCCCTCGATGTACTGCAGGCGGTCGTTGAGTTCCTTGACCCGCTCGACCTGGCTCACGTCGGCGAGCTGCTTGACCAGGGCCGCCACGGTGCCCGCCGCCTTCTCCATCATCTCGGCCTGCCGCGTGAAATCGAAGCCCTTGAGATGCGGCCCTGCCAGGAGATAACGCTCGGCGAATTTCTCGACCGACTTCGGGATCTTGTAGAGCGCGTGCGACAGCGCCTCGATATCCTCGCGCTCGAGGCCGGTGATGAACGTGCGCACCAGCTCCTCCCCGATCTGTTCGGCGATCTTCTTCTCCTTGCGACGGGTCAGAGCGACCTCGTCGAATAGTTGCGCGGGGGCGGGAGACTTCAACAGCTCGACCAGAAACCGGACGCTCTCGTGCGCCTCCTCGGCACTGGCTTCGAGGAGTCGATGAAAGCGGTCCGCCTTCCCAAACAGAGCCTGCAAAGAGAACATCGTGATCTCGAATCTGTTCCGGAGCCGCCCGGTTGCTGAGGGGGCTGCACCTCCGAAACTCCAGCACGCTACCGGGGCTCGTCTCCGGCCGCAAGATGGGAGTGAACATTCGGGCGGACCGGGTTCGCGGGGAGGTGCACCCCAGAAGGCACGAAGGACGGGAAGAGGGACGGCCGCCAAGAGGCGCAGACTGCGCAGCGCGGCTTGGCCGCAACCCAAGCCCCGAGCCCTTGCGTCCGCGTCCGGCTCCGACGGTCCCGCGGGTCGCCGCGCTGCGAAGGCGCTGTCGCGCATGGAACGGGTACAAAGGAATAGGGCCCCGGGAGTCTGCCTCCGATTCCCTTGTCCTCCCGCCGCCCCATGTGCGCTCCGCCCCGAATTGGTGAAGCACTTCCCCATGTCGCTGTCTGCAAATCTTGTCGGCCGTGCGGGATTCTCACCCATTGCACTGCAAAGGCCCTGGCCTTGACACGTCGGCTGGTAGCCACCACCGTCTGACAGAGTGAAATCGATTTCGCTGAGTACCCTCCGCCCGACATCCCGTTCCAATCGCAGCGGTGAGGGCAAGATGATGTCCCGCTTGGCTACGCGCACACGCCTCCTGCTGCTGGCGGTCCTCGCCTTCGTGAACGCCGCCCTGAGCGCGGCCGAAGTGCGTGTCCCGGCCTTCACCGCCTACATTGTGCCTGACCCGGAAGGGGCCCGGGTGTCCGAACGGCGGGGCGTGACGCGCTGGACGGATCCGGCGCTCAAGGTCTGTTGGTACGGTCAGTTCCCGCGGACGGGCCCGGTGACGGCTGCGGTCGACCTTCGACTGCCGGCGGAAGCCGAATCGAAGCTGCGGTTGACCGTCGCCGGCCAGTCGCGGGAGGTCACCGTGCGGGGGGCGGGGCAGGAGACGCTCGTGACCGCCGCGTTTGGCGCGTTCGACATTCCCAGCGCCGGGTATCAGTGCTGGAGCCTCGAGTCGCTCAACGAGCAGGGCAAGCCCTTTGGTGATCTCGATGCCCTGCGATTGTCGGGGCCTGGAATCGAGGAAGCCCACTTCAACCTCAAGGAGCGGCGCAACGCTGCGTCCGTGCACCTGGCGTATCCCGTCCCCCGGGAGACCCGCGTGGCGGCGTTCTACTGCGAGGTCACTGCGGTCGAGGATCCGACGGCGACGTTCTACATGGCCTGCGGCTGGCACCGCGGCTACTTTGGCATGCAGGTCAACAGCCCCACCGAGAGGAGGATCATCTTCTCCGTCTGGGACAGCGGCGATGAGGCGGTGGACCGGAAGAAGGTGGCTGATGAGAACCGGGTGCAATTGGTGGGCAAGGGCGAGGGTGTCACCTCAGGGGACTTCGGCAACGAAGGCACGGGCGGCCACAGCCACCTCAAGTACGCGTGGAAAACCGGTGAGACCCAACGGTTCCTCGTCACGGCCCAGCCCGTCGACGGCACCAAGACGATCTTCTCCGGGTACTACTTCCATCCGGACCGGAAGGAGTGGTTCCTCATCTCCTCCTGGAAAGCGCCGAAGGAGGGGGGCTGGCTCCGGGGCCTGCACAGCTTCAGCGAGAACTTCTGGGGCAGCAACGGGCACCTGGTCCGCAAAGCGCTCTTTGGCCGCCAGTGGATCCGCACCGACGCCGGCGAGTGGATCGAGCTCACCACAGCCTCCTTCAGCCACGATCCGACGGGCCGGAACGATCGTCGGGATCGGTTCATGGGGGTCGAGAGCGGCCAGTTCTTCCTGAGCCACGGCGGGTTCGTGGACGGCTTCACGCCGTTCGGCGAACGTTTCACCCGATCGGCCACGGGTCAGGGCCCGGCGGACGTTCCGCTTCCCGCGCCGGCCCCGAAGCCCAACATCGTCTTCATTCTCGCCGACGACCTCGGCTGGACCGATACCGCCGTCTATGGCAGCCAGTACTACGAAACGCCCAACATCGATCGGCTCGCCGCGGAAGGGCTCCGGTTCACGCACTACCACTCGAGTCCCAATTGCCAACCGACCCGCGCCGCGCTGATGACCGGCCAGTACGCACCCCGGACCGGCGTTTACACGGTGGGCAGCATCGACCGGTTCAACTGGCGATCGCGCCCCCTGCGGCCGGCGGACAACGTCGAGCAGCTGCCCCTCGGGAAGACCACGATCGCCCAGGCGCTCAAAGCCTCAGGCTACGCCACGGGCCTCTTCGGCAAGTGGCATCTCGGCCAACAGGGACCCCATCACCCCGCCCAGCGGGGATTCAACGAGGCCATCGTCTCGATGGGCGCTCACTTCGAGTTCAAAACCCAACCGCCGGCGGACATCCCGCCGGGCGCGTATCTCGCGGACTGGCTCACCGATCGCGCGGTGGATTTCATCCGGCGCCATCGGGATGAACCGTTTTTTCTCTATCTGCCGCACTTCGCCGTCCACTCGCCGCACCACGCGAAGCCGGAGCTGATCGAGAAATTCAAAGACAAACCGGGCGTCGGCGGCCACCGAAACCCGACCTACGCCGCCATGATCTCGAGTCTGGACCAGAGTGTCGGC
>Ga0209200_1000679_pt1 | contig 37891 bp, 35 predicted proteins | sample AD_UKC033_MetaG_FD_184406 | JGI IMG/M metagenome (GOLD analysis project Ga0209200, IMG submission 184406) | Active sludge microbial communities of municipal wastewater-treating anaerobic digesters from USA - AD_UKC033_MetaG (SPAdes) (version 2) | ecosystem: Engineered > Bioreactor > Anaerobic >... | reverse complement strand
TGGGCAGCAATGCCTCTCGGCGGTCGTCTCTTTCAAGGCTCATGCTATTGGCTCAAAGCGACAAATGCCGGGGGGCGGGGGGCAGCGCCCCCATCGCACCAGGAAGTACGCAAGAACCGGATGAGCCTGCTTTGTTACGCTCGCGGCCTTCTTGGCAATTGCAGTCAGTGACAACAGGTCGTCATTCACAGCTTGTTGATTTGGTAAGACCCGTGTGACTTCCGGCTTCAACATGAGGACGTTTGACGATTCTCGGAGACGTTCGGCATACTTGCCCCGCACGAACCCCTGGGGGAAGTCTGACCGCTTGTACTCGGCGCGCATTTCCTCCTTCTCGGGTCGTTTAACCTTCTTCATATCTCAACTATACCCTGATTCTCATGTCTCTGCGAATCCACGGGCGTATTGTAGGTTCAGGCCGGGGGAAGAACAAGGAGAAACCGGGCAGCAACCGGTGGTCGGTTCTTGGTTAGCCGCGAGAGCCTTTGAGGCCGCGTCTTCCTGCCATCATGCCATTGGCCCAAAGCGGAAAATGCCAGGGGTTTGGGGGCGGAGCCACCAGGGATCGGAGGGCCGGGCATCGCCGGAGTTGCTCTCGCCAGGCCACAGGCACGACGACGAGGAAAGGTCAGACACGGTCCTGCCATCGGTTGGGATCGCGGGCACCATGAAAGACGGCGATCACAACGACGGTATCTCCCTCCACGACGAAGAGCACTTGGTATGGGAATCTCCGCGTCAGGGTCCTGTGGACACTTCGATGGACTACGGCGTGTTGAAGCGGGTTGCTCAGAATGGAGTCGACGGCCGCACCGACAGCAGCAAGGAGGTCCGCACCGAGACTGGGCACACGGCGTTCGTACCAGTCGAAGGCCTCTGCAAGTTCCGCTTCCGCTTCGGGTCGGATGACGAGTCGATATCTCATGCGCGTTTGGCGATCCTGTCGCGGACGACGGGCCAGGAGGCACCGGCGGTAGGGTTCTTGCGGTAGGCTTCAAGCCGCCTGTCGAGTTCAGCCTTCTGCGCTTCGGTCAGCGCGACGGCCTCGGGACTTTCAGCGAGACTATCCCAGAGATCGCCGATCAACTCGATCCGCTCGGCAATGCTCAGATTCAAGATGTCCTTGCGCACAACTTCACTCATGCCATTATCATACCACGTTCAATGATCTGGGGCAAATCTATCGGCCCATCAAAGGACAACGGAGATGAAGGACCGGGGGGCATCAGCCCGCAAGCACTGACCTACGTCCTTCCCGGCGAGTCCTCCCATGCTGGCCTATTGTCGGACCGCTTGGCGGACCTCGCGGTTGATCCGGACGCTGCACCAGTCCTTGCCGCACATGGAGCAGTAATCGGCGGATTGTAGCTCCGCCATGCCCATTTCTTTACAGGCTTCCTTGTGCATCCGGTCGGCGGTCTCGGGATCGAGCGACGTGCCGATGTGCGTTCGCCAGTCGAGGTTCGAGCGGGCGATGCTCAACGCCCGGTCCCGGTCCGCGGCGCCCTTGTGTCCGCGAGCCACATCGCCCGCGTGGGCGGCGATCTTGGCGGCGACGACGCCTGCTCGGACATCGTCGCCGTTGGGCAGGCCCAGGTGCTCTCGCGGCGTGACGTAGCACAGGAACGAGGCGCCGTAGAAGGTCGCGGCGCAGCCTCCGATGGCGGAGGTGATGTGGTCGTAACCCGGCGCGATATCCGTCACGAGCGGGCCGAGCACGTAGAAGGGGGCGCCGTGGCAGAGCTTCTGCTGGATCTCCATATTGTACTGGATCTGGTTGAACGGTACATGGCCCGGTCCTTCGACCATGACCTGGCAGCCCTTTTCCCAGGCCCGCTGGGTCAGCTCGCCCAGCGTTCGGAGTTCGGCGAGCTGGGCTTCGTCCGTCGCGTCGGCGATCGCGCCGGGTCGGAGGCCATCGCCGAGCGAGAAGCACACGTCGTGCTCGACCATGATGTCGCACAGGTCGTCGAACATCTCGTAGAGGGGATTCTGCCGATTGTGGTGGATCATCCATTTGGCGAGCAGGGCCCCGCCCCGACTGACGATGCCCATCACGCGTTTCTCGAGCAGGGGGAGGTGCTCGCGGAGCAGACCCGCGTGGATGGTGAAGAAATCGACCCCCTGACGGGCCTGCTTGGCCACCGTGTTCAGGATGATTTCGGGCGTGACGTCCTCGACGCCGCGACCCTCGATCACCTGATAGATCGGGACGGTGCCGAAGGGGGCCGGGCAGTGGGCGAGCAGCTCGTCGCGGATCGAGTCGAGGTCGCCGCCCGTGCTGAGGTCCATGATGACGTCTGCGCCGACCGCCAAGGCGGCGTTCATCTTCTCGATTTCCGCCTGCACGGAGCATCGGATGCTGCTGGTGCCGATGTTCGCGTTGACCTTCGTCGTGAGGGCCCGGCCGATGCCCAGCGGGCGGAGGTTGCTCTTGAGATGGGCCCGATTGGCCGGGATGACCAGCCGGCCGGCGGCCAACTCCTCGCGGACCGTCCGCGCATCCACGCCTTCGCTCTCGGCAACGCGGCGCATGGCGGCTGTGATTGTTCCGGCTCTGGCATCCATCAGTTGTGTCGTCATGAATCCGACTCCTCAATGCTGTCCAGAGTTCCGGAGAATGCAGGATGAGACCTACTTTGGGAAGGGAGAATCTCTTTCCTCGATTTTCCCTTCCCAAACCGTAGCGGCGTGATGGTGTCTACGTCACGGTGATTCTTCAAGGAAATCGATGAAGACGAGATTTCCTTGAAGAATATAGGTCTAATCCTGCATTCTCCGGAACTCCACCAATAAAAAAATCGCTCCTGCGGGAAGCGATTTCTCCAGACGGCCAACGTTCCGTTGTCATCGCTTTCCTACGCAGGCATATCGGCCTGGTGTGTCCATCACGGCTCCAGGCGGTTATCCTGATCAGGTTCGGAGGGTTTTTTCTCAGGCCCACCACCCGGCGGGCCACCCCTAGCGACCACCCGGATTGTACAGGCAAGCGTTGTCCGCGCCTACGCAAATTCACTCCGTTCTCCAATATCGCCATTCGACATCGCGATTGCTCCCTATGGAGAGTCTGCGGCAAGGTCCGATAGTGTGCAGGCGAGAAATACACTGCATTTGACATCCCTTTTTTAGGAAAAAAGACTGCTGATTTCGGGCCATGCCTGCCGATAGGAGAGGTGAAAACCGTTTCATCTTTTTCTCCGGCGTCGTTGTGCCAGACGACGCCATTTTTCTATCCACTCCGCGCCCAGCCCATCCAGTGCGTTCGCGGCGGAATCACCAAGATTGGACAAACCCGTAACAAAACGGTAATGTGCCACCCGCATACTGCAAGGCATTCGTTCGGCGGCCGGAATGCCGCGAGGTTCCATTTGTGATCCGATGGCTCCGACGGTAGACTGTGGCGTCTGGGACGGTTGGTCCATGCAGGGTCCAGCAATGGTCTTGGCCGGAGGGCCGAGCTCCGGAACGGGTCGGGCCCTTTTTTCCTGGTGGGTCATGGCAATGAAAGCTGGTCTGATGCGTCTATGAATATGGGACCCCGGCGGGTCTGCTGTCTTGGACGTCGACAGGTGCTTGGAAGGGCGTGCGTGTGAGAAAGCTTCGCGTTTTGATCATCGTTGTCGTGGCTCTTGCGGTCGTGGGTCTGGCCGCAGGGTTCGTGGTCAAGAGACGCAAGGTCGGCGGCGAGAAGCCGACGATCGTGCGGATCGAGCCGGTCCAACGCGCCGAGCTGATCGAGTTCGTCAGCGCCCCCGGCGAGATCGAGCCCAAGCGAAACGTCGAGATCAGCGCGAAGGTCTCAGCCCGGGTGGTTGCTCTGCCCTATAAGGAGGGGGCGCTCGTGACGAAAGGCGATCCCAATGCGAATCCGCCGGTCCCGCCGTCGGTTCTCGTGCGGCTCGACTCCAAGGACTTGGAGAGCAGTCTGCGGTCGGCCGAGGCCAACCGCGACGCGCAGGCCGCCCAGATCGAGGTCGAGAAGGCCAGAATCGCCGGTCAGAAGGCCAGTCTGCTGGGGACCGCCGCGACGCTCGAACAGGCCAGGACCAACCTCCAGCGGCAGGACCGCCTCGTCGCTTCGAAAGACATCAGCCAGGCGGAGTTCGATCAGGCCAAGCTCAAGGTCGAGGAGTTACAGGCCCAGTATGAGGCGGCCCAGCACTCATTGCTGTCTGCCGAGTTGAACCTCAAGGTGTTGGAGTACAACCTGGAGGGCGCGGATGCCCGCATCGTCCAGGCACAGGAGGCGCTGAGCCACACGACGATCACGGCCCCCATCGACGGCACGATCACGCGGATCGAAGCGGAGGTCGGCGAGATGGCCATCGTGGGCACGATGAACAACCCCGGCACCGTGATCATGGAAGTGGGGGACCTCTCCGAGATGCTGGTCGTTGCCCAGGTGGATGAAGCGGACGTCAGCAAGCTCAAGGTCGGGCAGAAGGCCCGCGTCAACATCCAGGCCTGGCCGGACAAGGTCTTCCCCGGCGTCGTGCAGACGATTGCCCTGAGCCGCAAGATTGGGACCGACGGATCCAAGTATTATGAGACCGAGGTGCTCTTGGTCGATCCGAACGAGCAGGTCTTCACGGGCATGACTGCCGACGTGGACATCGAGGTGGCGACCCACAAGGATATCCTGGTTCTCCCGAGCCAGGCGGTCCTGGGACGCAAGGTGGACGAGTTGTCTGTGGATATTCGCGACAAGCTCACCGAAGAGGAGAAGAGCAAGGCGTACGCCTCGATCGTCTATTGCTGCCGGGACGGCAAGGCGGTGGCGGTTCCCGTCAAGATCGGCGCCAGCAACGCGACCCACACGGTCATCGAGTCCGGGCTGACCGAGACGGACAAGGTCGTTGTCGGTCCCTACAAGGAGCTGGAGAAGATGAAGCACGACCAGCTCATCAAGGACGAGCGAGAGGCCAAGGCGGAAGAAGAAGCCAAGAAGAAAGCGGGCGCGAAGGACGCCAATGACCCCAACCAAGGCAAATGACAGCGTGATCCGGCTCGCAGGGGTCACGCGGGTCTACAAGGTGGGCGTGGAGTCCATTCGCGCGCTCGCCGGCGTGGACTTCGAGCTGAAACGCAACGAATACGTGGCGATCATGGGCCCGTCGGGCTCGGGCAAGAGCACGCTGATGAACATCCTCGGGTGCCTGGACCGCTGCACGAGCGGGACCTACGAGCTGGACGGTCGGGATACGACCCGACTCAGCGCCGCGGGACTGGCCCGCGTTCGCAACGCTCAGATTGGCTTCGTGTTCCAGTCGTTCGAATTGCTTCCGCGATTGAATGCCCTCAAGAATGTCGAGCTTCCGCTGCTCTACGCCGGCGGCGAAGGATGGCTGAACCGCAAGGTCCGGGCGAAGGAGGCCTTGGCGAAGGTCGGCCTGGGCGAGCGGATGAAGCACCGTCCGAACCAGCTCTCCGGCGGGGAGAAGCAACGGGTGGCCATCGCCCGCGCCCTGGTCAATCGGCCGAGCATCCTGCTGGCCGACGAGCCGACGGGCAACTTGGACACCCGCACCAGCCTGGAGATCATGACGCTGTTCGAGCAGTTGCACCGCGACGGTCAGACGATCATCATGGTCACGCACGAGGACGACATCGCCCATCACGCCAAGCGGATCGTGCGGATGCGCGACGGCAGGATCGTCGCCGACGAGCAGACAGGCGCCGTCCGGCTGGTGGCCACGGGAGCCGAAACGTCCTGACGCAGAGAAATCCGAAATTCGAAACTCGAAATCCGAAACAAATCTCAATGACCCAAATCCCAAATCCAAAACGAGTTACTCGACGAGCGATAGCGTTTCGGTCATTTGTGTTTCGTGCTTTGGAATTGGTTCGGATTTCGAGTTTCGGATTGCGAGTGTTTCACTTGGGCGGACTCGTGAGCGTGCGTTTCGTGTTCCCGAGAAGGAGATACACATGCTGCGGCTGTTGACCGCTCCATTCGTGCTCACGGTTCTACTGTTCCAGAGCATTCGACTGGCGCTGGGCCAGATCTGGACGAACAAGACCCGCTCGGCCCTGACGACCATCGGGATCGTGATCGGCGTGGCGTCCGTCACCGCGGTGATCGCGGCCCTGACCGGTCTGAAGGCCAAGATCCTGCGGGACTTCGAGTCCCTGGGCACCAACAAGATCTACATCAGTCCGGACTGGCCCCGGTCGGGACGGTTCCGGAACTTCAACTGGCGGGTGATCCGGTTCCGGCCCGAGCAGTTCGACGGCCTGCTGGAGCGATGTCCCTCGATCTCGGACTACACCCTGATGATCGAGAGGAGCCGGACGGTCAGCTACGGCGTACACAGCATCGACAGCGCCCGCGTCTACGGCATCAATCCCTCCTGGCACAAGATCGAGAGCCGCTCGGTGATTCTCGGTCGGCCCTTCACGCTGATGGATGAAGAGAACGGCTGGCAAGTCTGCCTGATCACGCCGCGGGTCCGGGACCAGTTGCGCCTCGATCAGGACTGCATCGGCCAGCGGATCATCATCGACCGCCGGAGCTTCCGCATCGTCGGAGTCGTGGAAAGCCGCGTCGAGTCCGGCATGTTCGGCCAGATGGGCTCCTCGGACGAGGTCTTCATTCCGTTCCCGACCGCCTGGCGGTTGTGGGACCCGTGGATCTATGCCATCGCCTGCTGCCGCAGTCCCGACCTGTCGTCCGAGGCCCAGGCGGAACTGCGGTTCTTCCTTCGCCAATCCCGTCGGCTGGAGCCGGGGGACCCGGACACCTTCCGTATGGACGTGATCGAGGAGATCCTCAAGGGCTTCAACAAGATCGCGATGGGCGTCACCGCGGTCGCCGGCGGCGTCGTGGGAATCTCCCTGCTGGTCGGCGGCGTCGGGATCATGAACATCATGCTCGTTTCGGTCTCCGAGCGGACCCGCGAGATCGGTCTGCGCAAGGCGGTGGGGGCCCGACCCTCCGCGATTCTCCTGCAATTTCTCGTCGAGGCGGTCGTGCTGTGTCTGTTCGGCGGGCTGATGGGCACCGCGATCGGGCAGATGTTGACGTCTCTGATTGCGAAGATCCCCGGCGCGCGTCTGGACATGGCCTACATTCCGCTGTGGGCGATTGGCCTGTCCTTCGGTTTCGCGGGCTCGGTCGGCGTCTTCTTCGGCATGTTCCCGGCCATCAAGGCCGCACGGTTGGATCCTATTGAGGCGCTCAGGCATGAGTAGATACCCTGTTCCCCGAGGCATTCGGTTGACGGTGGCGGTGTGGCTTGCGGTCGTCCTGTTGGGCGGCTGTCATCTGCGCACGCCCGACTACGACAAAGCCTTGATGGCTGATGTCAGGGAGAAGGTACACCAGATCGAGCCGCTGGAGTTGCAGCAGGCCGAGCCCAACAAGACCTCGCCGGAACCGAGCGAGCCGCCGGCCGAGATCGAACTGTCGCTGGAACAGTGCCGGGCTCTGGCCCTGGAGAACAACCTGCAATTGAAGGCCAGTCTGATCAACCCGTCGATTGCCGCCGCCCGACTCAGCGAGGAGGAGGCCGCATTCGAATCGGCCTTCTTCGCCAATGCGAGTCTTACCAAGACGGATCTGCCTTTCGGGGGCTCCGCTGAGGTCGGCGAGACCGGCGTCCGCGTCCCCATCGTCGCGACCTCCCAGACCGAGACCGTTGCGGTCGATACCGGCGTCCGGGTCCCGTTGCGGACGGGGGGCACCGTGACGTTTGACCTGGGGGACTCGCGGACCCGAGATCTCAATAGAGAGGGGCCGTTCAACCCGTCCTATGAGGATTCGCTTTCGGTCTCCATCAGCCAGCCGCTCCTGCGGGGCGCGGGCAAATGGGTCAACACGCATTCGATCCGGCTGGCAGCCTACAATCATGGCATCGTCAGCGCGCAGACGAAACTCGACATCATCACGGTCCTGGCGGCCATCGATCGGGTCTACTGGCGTCTGTACGCGGCCCGACGAGTGCTCGAGGTCCGCCAGCAACAGTATGAATTGGCAATGGCACAACTGGAGCGGGCTCGTCGTCTCGTCGATGCGGGCCAGCGTTCGCAGATCGAGGTGATTCGCGCCGAGTCGGGCGTAGCGCAGCAATTGGAGGCCATCATCGTAGCCGAGAATACCTTGCGCGATCGCCAGCGGGAGATCAAGCGGGTCATCCGCAAGCCCGGCCTGGATATGCGGACCCCGACCATCGTGGTCCCATGCACGATGCCGGACCCGGTCCGGTACAAACTGGAGGAAGGCTCTCTCGTCAAACAGGCCATGGAGTCCCGCATGGAGCTGCTGGAACTGCAGCTCCAGATCCTTCAGGACGCCAGCGTGGTCGATTCTGCTCGCAACCTGACGCTGCCCTCGGCCAGTCTCGTGTACTCGTACAACATCAACGCCACGGGCCAGACCCGCAACGAATCGTTCGACATGCTGTCCGACAGCGACTTCGTGAATCATCGTCTGGGCCTGCAGTTGCTCGTCCCTATCGGCAACCAGGCGGCCAAGAGCCGCCTGCGTCAGGCCATCTACCAGCGCCGGCGGGACCTCGCAACCCGCGCCAATCGCGAGATGGTGATCCAGCAGGAGGTGCTCAACGCCGTCGACCAGGTCGAGGCCAATTGGCAACGGATTCTGGCTGCCCGCCAGAACACGATCGTCAACGCTCGTTTGTATGAAGCCGAGAAGCGGGCGTTCGATGTCGACATGAGCACGAGCACGGACGTGCTCGACGCCCAGTCCAACTTCGCGGATGCCCAGACGTCGGAAATCCAGGCCCTGGCGGACTACCAGATCTCGCTGGTCGAGGTGGCCTACGCTACCGGTACGATTCTCGGCGCCGCCCGGATTCAATGGGAGTCCATCGTCCCGGCCGACGACGCGGACTGATGGTGGCCGCCGCCGCTGAGGAGTCCGAGAATCCGTCTCAATTCCCGCCGGCCATCTGCCGATAACAGTCCTGTGGGGTGTGTCGTACGCGCCGAGATCAGGGTCCGTCGAAAGGGCAGGGGTGTCCGGATGAAACGCAGTCACATGGTGTATCGCATTGCCGGCGGGATCGTCGTGTTTGTGATCGTTCTGGGTTGGTCCGCCTCCCCTGGGCGCGATCGCAAGACCTACGAGGTCGAGACGAGGGTCTACAGCGTCGATCAGACTCCATCCGATGCGACCCGTGCCATCAACGCCAACGAGCGACTCATGGGGCGGTACATGGACATGACCGAGCGGCAGTTCACTGACCTTGCCGCCGATCTGAAGGTTCTGGCCGTCAAGATCGACGCGGTCGATGCCAGGCTGACGCGGATGGACCAGCGACTGGAACGCATCGAGAGACATCTGGGCATTGTGCTCGTGCCCGCCAAGCCCGATCCGAACGCACCGTCGGCGCCAAAGGCGGCGCAGACATCGCCGCCGGCGGTTCTGCCGCAGGCGCGGTGATCGAGTCCCCAGGACGGCCCGCCAAGGCTATGTGCCCCCTGTGGCGTTGTAGATGACGCCGCCGAGGTCCGCATACTGCTGCAGCACGCTCGTCGCTTCTTCTCTCAGGATGCCGCGCACGACCGCGATTTCGCGTTTGTGCAGCTCGCCGACCCAGTCCGTCGGCTTGGCGCCCTCGTCGAACCCGATGGCACAGGCGTCCTCGCCTGCGGCGCCGCAGACGACCCGCCGAACACCGGACCAGGGAATCGCCCCGAGGCACATCGCGCAGGGTTCCGTGCTCGTCACCAGCTCGTGGGAAGGACGTCCCTCGCCGCCGAGGTCGTAGCTCCCCACCGCCCGCTGCGCCAGGACAATGGCGACCATCTCCGCGTGCAGGATCGAGCAGTTCAACGGTTGCACGAGGTTGACCCCCACGCTGACGAGTCGGCCGCTGTTCATCTCGAAGATCGCGGCCCCGAACGGCCCGCCGGTCCTGTGCTCGATGTTCCGTCGCGCCAACTGGATGGCAAGGCGCATTTTCGCCTCGACCGAATCGAACGCTGCGTCCTGGCGGCTAACGAACGACTCGACCCACCCCGGCAGTTTCAGCACGATCTTTCCGTGTTCCACGGCGGTCCTCTCATTCATTTCCTCTTGTTCTTGCGGATTCTCGGCGTCGAAAGCTCCCGCCCAGACCGACGCGTCGGCCTCGTGCCCGCAGGGCGACCTACTGTGCGAATGGTACCCGTTGCAGGCGCCTTCACACAAGGGTCCTGTCTGTTTTCGGTTTGCCCGACGGGGCCGGCGGAACTATAATGGCCTTCGCCTGATGGAGAACAACGTCCTGTAAGACTCAGCAGCGGTCACTGTGGCGCCGCGGAGGGCGACGCGGGCTGGTGCCGCACGGGGGTCTGGAAACCGGGTTTGGCAAGGAGATCGTATTCCCATGGAGCATAGACACCATCGTGGAGCAAGACTCGTCGTTGATGTCCGGGAACACGGAACCGTGGTGGGCACGGACGACCCCGTGAACCTGGAGTTCGAGGACTGCGTGAATGCGGTCAGCGGCCTGGTGGACTGGCTGGCTCGGGCCCTGGCGGAAGTCAATGCGGAAGGCCATGAGAGCATCGGTTCGGCGCTGCTCATCGAGACGCTGCACCAGTGGACGTTCAACGAGCAGGTGAATGCCGACGATGACGCCGAGGAACTCCCGGCCGATGACGGACTGGAAGAGGACTTCCCAGCGGATTGACCTGGCAAGAAGGGAGGAACTCATCCTTGGCGAGACTGCAGGCAGGCCGTGGGAGTGGGTGGTCCGGACGAGGCTCGACGGCCTTGTCGCCGGTCAGCCGTACAGCTTGCCCGCATCATCGACATAGACCTCGCTCTGGGCGTCCTCGATGACGCTGGTGGCATCGGGCAGCTCGCCCAAGTGGGGGACCTTCAGCAGCAGCGAGCACTTGCGACATCGCACACGACGGTCCGCCGCACCGGCGTCGAGCCACCACCGGTACCCGCATCGCGGGCATTTCAAGATGATATGCATGGAGTCTTTCATATGCCGGATATCGTGGCATACTGCCATCGCCTCTTTTATCGGCTCAATTGGCCAAGAAGGGTGAGGCGTGTGTTTTCTTTCTTGCCCGCCGCCCGCGGCGACGTCCGATAAGGGCCTCCTCGCAGCACTGAGAAGCCGGTGGACGCCGATTTCGCGGGCTGCGAGCCCTCCGCGCTCTTGAACGATCCCGGTCCTTCTGGTAGGATAGGAGCAAGTGGGGGCAATGAAGTGATGTCGAACTTGATCTGTGGCAGAACGTTGGACCTTGACCTGTTGCATCCAACCGACGGGGTGGGCGGGTTGTATACGGACTGCCGCCGCGTGGTGGAGCCGCAAGAGCCGATTCACGTCCACGTTCGGGTTCGGCAGTCCAGTGATTCCTACGGCGATATTCAGCCGACCGGCCGAACCACCGACCATGAGAAGCTGCCTGTCGGCACAATCCTCGACTGTTACGTGTAATCTGCCGGAACCTGCCGCACGCTCGACTGTATTCCTTCGGTTCGAAACCTCGTTCTGACTGTGACCGACCTGTGCATGGGCTGCTCGCGCCCCATGCCCTATTCCCAGGCGCCCTCCCAATCGGCTTGCACAACGCAGCGGAAACACTATAATCCACTCTTCTGACAACGATGCGTTTGGGGTTTCATCAGAGGAGTAACGTCTATGCTTCTTCCAAGATTCATAAGCAAGCTGTTGTCTGTTCTTCGTGGGAACGTGGCGCCGCCGCCGATCTTTCTGTCGGTGCTGCTGGGTCTCTGGACAGGCCTGATGCCCGGCTGGTCCGGCCTGCACACGGTGCTGGTCGTGCTCGTGCTGGTCGTGAACGTGAACATTACGCTGTTCCTGCTCGCGCTGGGCGTCGGCAAGACGCTGTGCCTGGCTGCGGCGCCCGTGCTCTATCACGTGGGCGTCTGGGCGCAGGAACCGCTGGGCGGAGTGCTGGCGACCCTGTCCTCCATCCCGGTGATCGGTCTGACCGACTTCAGCCGGTATGCGCTGGTGGGGGCCCTGATCCTGGGACCGATCGTGGGCGCCGTCGCAGGCGTGGCCCTGGCCGTCGTCGTCTTCTACTTCCGACGCATGATGGTGAAACTCGACGAGAAGTCCGAGAAGTTCCGCATTTGGTACTCCAAACTGTGGGTGCGAATCCTCGACCGGATCCTCATCGGCAGGCGGACCAAGGACGTCAAGTCGATGTTCGTCAAGGCCAGGTACATCCGCAAGGTCGGGGTCGTCCTGGCCGTCCTGCTCGTCGGCGGTTTCCTCGTGGGCGTGCACTTCATCCAGAACTCAATGGTGAAGGGCTACGCCGCCAATACGCTCACGAATGCCAACAAGGCCGAGGCCAATCTGGCGGAGTTGAGCCTCGACATCCTCCGAGGCGACGTCTCCGTTTCCGGCGTGCAACTGACGGACCCGCAGAACGCGATGCAGAACCACACCGTCGTCGGCAAGATCGAAGCGGATGCCAGCGTCTACGACCTGCTGCTCGGCAAGCTCGTCCTCAACAAGGTGGAAGTCTCCGAGGTGAACTTCGACCAGGCCCGACAAGTGGCGGGCAGGATCCTGGAGGCCGCTACCGCCAAGGCGGAAGAGACCTTCGATCCGAATGCCCACAAGGTGGATGCCAACGACGTCGCCAAGCTGGAGAAGTACTTCAAGGACGCCAAGAAGCTCAAGGAGCAGTTGCAGAAGCTGCGAAACTGGCTGCCCGACAGCAACGAGACGCCGGCCCAGGCCGAGGAGCAGCCGCACAAGTACCTGGATTATCTCAAAGCCAAGGCCCTGACGCCCGCCTCGCCGCGAATGCTCGCCAAACTGCTGGTGGCGGACAAGACGGAAATCCCCTCGGCCCTGTTCGGCAACAGCAGGGTGGATGTCAACAACATCAGCGATGCGCCGGCCGCCGCCAAGCTGCCCATCGAGATGCAGATCAAGTCGTATGTCACGCAGGCCCTGGTCAAGGTCGTCATGGACTATTCGAAGGGCGAGACGCCTGAGGTTTCCGGCACGTTCCAGGGCCTCGATTTGGGCAAGATGCAGGAGGGGTTCTCGCAGGACGCCGGGCTCCAGTTCCAATCGGGCCTCGCTTCGGGCACCTTCGCCGGCACTTTAACCAAGGAGCAGATCGACCTGACCCTTAACCTCGGGATCAAGGACCTCAAGGCCACCGGGATCGGCAAAGGCGTCCTCGGCCTGGGAGCGGAAGAGACCTCGCGCGTGATGGAGGTCCTCAACGAGCTCAAGACGACGATCCGGGTCGTCGGCCCGGTGACGCAGCCGCGACTGGTCTTCGACACGAAGGGCCTGACCAAGGAATTCCAGGATGCCCTGGTCGCCGCCGGCAAGCAGCGTCTCCAGCAGGAGGTCAATAAGCAGATTCAGGAGCAACTCGACGGCAAGTTGGGCGACAAGCTCCCGACCGAGTTGAAAGACAAACTCCAGGGCGGAAGCAAGGGGATCGTCGAAGGCCTCGGCGGCCTGCTCGGCGGAAAGAAGAAAGAAGAAGAGAAGAAGTAGCCGCAAGAACCACGAAGGCTGCGGTCACACTGGCCGCAGCCTTCTTCGTTTTCGAAGCCTCAATGCCTGTTCTGGAAAGCGGCCCCCAGCCTGTTCCCCGGTTGCCACAATTTGGTGGCACAACAAGAGGTAGTCCTTTGCCTATTGACAAACCATCAGATTCGTCTATAATAAATAAGCGTGTGTAGTATTGACTCGCCTGATGGCTAAGAAGCTATCTCAAAACGGCGAATGTCGTTGCGAGGAGCGCAGCGACGAAGCAATCTCAATCCCAGGGGCGCAAGATTGCGTCGGTATGCTCACAATGACATGTTGGAGCACGGTTTTGAGATAGCGTCTAAGTGGGTGCCATCGCGAGGTTTCAATTATATGGGTGACGCCCGCAAGTAAAACCCGTGGATACACGCGGCGTCGGTAGACACAAAAGTGCGGTGGAGAGGAGAAAAGGAGAAGGGTATGAAGAGTCATGTGATGAGAACGGGACTCGTTGTCCTGTGCTGTGTGGCGGGTTTGTCGTACAGCAGCGCGTCGGCCGCAATGACCGTGCTGGATGATTTCGACCGCGCGGATGGTTTGCTCGGTGCGAACTGGACCGTCCAGGATGGGTACTTCAACGTCGTGAGCAACACGGCTCGCGGGGGCAACTCGGCCATCGCCACCTACAACGGCGTGACCTCCTGGGCCCTGGAGGCTGACGTCGCGGCCAATGGGACCGCCCTCCAGTATACCGGATTGATCCTGGGATACGCGGACCTCAACAACTGCCTGTTCATGAAGGTGCAAGAGCAGAGTCCATGTGAAGGACAGTTCACCCATGCTGCGTTTTACTATGGCAACAACGGCAGCAGAGGTGTGTTCGGGCCCGGCTTCTTTTGCCTTGACAACTACTTCACAACGGCTCACATGCGTGTGGAACTGGTTGGCGACACCGTCACGATGACGTTCTCGAACATCGACGGGGGACCTGGCACCCAGGTCTACGTCGCCACCGGTGCTCCGAACACGGGCGGCAACGGCGTAGGAATCTGTGGCTATGACGGCTACGCGATCCTGGACAATTTCGCGGCCGACATCGGAGGTCCCACGGTCCCCGCCCCCGGCGCAATCCTGCTGGGCGCCCTCGGTACCGGAATCGTCGGTTGTCTGCGGAGACGAAGGACGCTGTAGCAGAGTCCCGATAAGGGTCTTCCTCTGGGGCTGCGCAGTCTCTGTGCAGCCCCATTTCATTTGCCGTTTCCTCACTGCCGATTCTACGTCTGACCCATCGCGGCTTCCGCGCGAATGCAATCTCCTCATTCCCTCTCCCGGCTCATGCAGTCCAGGGCGTGCGCGGTCCCGTGAAATCTTCCGTGCCGGCTCGCGACTACTTGTTTGAAGGAATGCACAAGGAGAAAGGGATGAAGTCACGGCAGGGAGGGCAAAAAGAGTCAATCAGGGCTGAAGAGCCCATTGAGAGAGGGCACGTGTGCGCTCGTGCCGGATGAGACACACGTGCCCTATATAATCATCGATCGCAAATCACAGATCGTGAATGCCTACAGGCTCCAACCTTCGCGGTAGGGCGGATGGATGAACTGATTGGCCTCGTCGCAGTTGGTGAACCGCACGGCCGCCGCGTCCCACCCGAGTTTCGTGCCCGGCATTTTGATCGCGATGACGCCCAGCATCGCGAGTTCCGTCAGCGGGCCGCCATAGGAGAAGTCCGAGCCCGCCTTGCCGCCCTCGCGGATCGCGCGGAGCCAGTCGTCGTGGTGCTCCTTGACGCGGGGGATCTTCCGCTCGGGCAGCTTGTAGGCCTTCATGGCCGTCTCGGGAATGATCCGGACGGGATTAGCGCCGTGCGAGCCGTACATGATGACGCCCTTGTCGCCGTAGACGTAGGCGCCGGTCTTGACTCCCTCGCGCCCCGGCTCCAGTTCCTTGGCGACCGGGATCTTCTCGGTGCCGCTGTGCCAGACGAGCGTGATCGGTCCGCGGTCGCCCTTGGCCGGGAACTCGAACGTGATGATGTCGCCCTTGGGATAGGCGTGGTCGCGGATCTCGGGATCGTAACCCCTGACCTGCGCCACGACGGTGGCAGGGGCCCCCAGATCCAGGGCCCAGAAGACCGGGTCCACGACGTGGCAGAGCCAGTCGCCGATGGTGCCGTTGCCGAAGGGGACCCAGCCGCGCCAGGCTCCCGGCAGATAGAAGGAGTGGTACAGTCGATCTTTCGCGGGGCCCAGCCAGAGGTCCCAATCCAACTCGTTGGGGATGTCTTCCTTGTCGCCCAGGCGGGGCAAGCGGTCGATGCCGGAATTCACCGCTTCGCAGCCGCAGTGGATCGTGTGCACCTTGCCGATCGCGCCGTCCCAGATCCACTCGCAGAATGTGCGGATGGTGTCATAGGAATGGCCCTGATTGCCGAGCTGGGTCACGACCTTGTACTCCTGTGCGGCCTTCATCAGGGCGCGGACCTCGCCGACGGAGTGGGCGAGGGGCTTCTCGCAGTAGACGTGCTTGCGGCGCTTGATGGCGGCCATGGCCGCAACGGCGTGGGTATGGTCCGGCGTGCCCACGATCACCGCGTCGATCTGTTTGTCCATGTCATCGAGCATCTTGCGGAAATCGCGAAATACCCTGGCCTTGGGGAACATTTTGATCGTCGAGGCCCGGCGCAGATCGACGTCGCACAAAGCCACGATGTTCGCCCCGCAGCCGGCCACAGCCTTGATGTCCTCGCCCCCCATGCCGCCGGCGCCGATGCCCGCGACATTCAGCCTTTCGCTCGGAGGCTTCTGTCCCTGACCCAGAACGTGGCGAGGGACGATGGTAAACGCCGCGGCCGCCCCTGCCGTGGACTTCAAGAAACACCGCCTTGATGTCTTCATCGGAGCACTGCCCATAATCCACCCTTGAAATGACGTTGTTCTTTGACGGTCCTCATGCCACCGGGACCCTCTGAAGTGTAGCACGATCTGGTCGCAACTCCATAATGAATTCTCCCTGTGACAGACGCGTGGTTTGCGGTTCTGTGGCTCATCCGGTTTTCGCGTACTTCGGTGGTTCTTGGGGACCTGTCCCCAAACCCCTGAGGTTTATCGCTTTGGGCCAATAGCATGGATAAGAGGGCGACTCCCCCTACAGGCGGAGTCGGCATACCCTGTGCAAGCGAGCACGAAGGGGGCTCACCGGGGGGGCCCGCCGACCGATCCAGAAAGGCCCAAGGCATCCGCACCGGCGTGTCGTGCCGCCTTCCCGCCATGCTATTGGCGGAAAGCGGAAAATCTCCCTTGCACGACCGCTTCGGGCGTGCCCGGATCACGAAAGTACGCAAGAACCGGATGAGCCGGTCTTGTTGGTGGGATCGGGCGGAGGCTGGGATCTCTGCTGGCGCTCAGACGAGACAAGCCGGCTACCGTTCGATCGGCTCGATGATCGCGGCCTGGGGATGGGGGTGTCTTCCCGTCGCCAGCAGAGCGAGGATTGTCCCGTCCTTGTTCGTGCCGCGTACGTGCACGCTCTCGATGCCTGCACGCCCCAGATGCCTGTCGATGCATCGGATGTATCGATCCGACTCCCACAGGTGCGCCTCCCACCGTGCTGCGAGTTGCCGTCGCAGCAGTCGGATGCCCCGGTGGTGGGTATTCAGGAAGTAGCGGTTTGCGTCGTCCAGCCCGCACACGCGCAGATAGTCCCGGCCGCCCGCCGAACCAACTCGCTGCGGCCCGGCGCCGGCCGTCCAGATGGAGACATAGTACTCGTCCGTTGCCGAGCCGAACTGACCCGCGATGAAGCCCTGGTTGTTGATGCAGCAGGTGGCATCCGGGCCGAATCGCGAGAGGCCGAGTTCCTGCATACCGAGATTCGGGTCGCAGAGAAAGGCTCGCCACTGACTCCCCCGGGCCGAGTAGAAACCGACGATCTGGCTCTTGTCGTTGATGTCGCACGCGAGGCTCTCCAGGCCGGCGAACGTGCCCAGGTCCCGCATGCCGGAGGTCTTGTCCCAGAGGAACGCATGGTGCGGTCCCCGCGGCCGGTTCCAGTGTCCGACGACTTGGCCGCGATTGTTCAACGCTCTCATCTGCACCTCTCCGCCGCCCGGCGCGTCCAACGCACAGGTGCGACCGTCGGCGTCGCGGAAGAAGGAACTCCACACGCGATTCGGATCGAACACGGTTCCTGCGATCTGGTCGGCGTTGTTGAGACATAAGCGGACTACATAATAGCCCTTCGGAAAGGAGGCAAGATCCTCCGTCCGGTCGCTCTTATCCCACAGGACGACGTGCTCCGTGCTGTCGGCCCCGCGGACGACCGCCGCGACCCGGCCCGAGTCGTTGATCGCGTGCGGATCTGTCTCGACCCCGCCCATCGACGGCAGGAAGGTCACTCGATACAGGATCTTCGGTCGATCCACGTACCACACGACTGTGCCGGCCACGACCAGAACCGCGACAAGGCAGACGAGGATGGATCGGCGTCTCTTGGTCATTCCAAATCCCTGCACACGCCAACATATCCGCAACTGGAAGTCTACATCATCGTAGGCGCCGCTGCAAGCTCCTCTGTGGGTTTCCGCATGATTATTGTCTTGACAATTATTTGTCAGAGAATAATATGTGACCCATGAAGTTCATCGATCGCCAGGCTGAGATGCAGCGGCTGGACCGTTTGGCCGCCAGGGCGGAAGGGGGATTGGCCGTCCTATGGGGGCGTCGTCGCATCGGCAAGACACGGCTGCTCCTGGAGTGGTGCCGGCGACACGACGGCCTGTACGCTGTGGGGGATCAATCGGCTCCGACGGTGCAACGGGCCTATCTGGCGCAGGCCCTGAGCACTCGTTTCGAGACTCTGGGCGAAGCCACGTATCCCGACTGGACCTCGTTGCTGCGCCGGATCGCCCGCGAGGCCGGCACGACCGGATGGCGGGGTCCCCTGGTTCTGGACGAGTTCCCCTATTGGGTCCAGGCCGGCGCCGAGCTGGTCAGCCAGTTTCAGCGGTGGATCGATGGAGAGGCCCGACAAGCGAAGCTGGCCGTTGCGATTGCCGGCTCCAGCCAGCGGATGATGCAGGGCTTGGTGCTGGACGCCTCGTCGCCATTGTATGGTCGTGCGGTGGAACTCCTGGAGATCGGGCCTCTCGGGGCGGGCTTCTTGCGAGAGGGCCTGAATCTCAGGGACGCCATATCGTGTGTGCAATCCTACGCAGTCTGGGGAGGAGTGCCGCGATATTGGGAACTGGCCGAGCCGTATGGCCCGGATCTGGAATGTGCGGTGGACGAGTGCGTGCTCGATCCCCTGGGACCGCTGCATCGAGAGCCCGACCGGCTTCTTCTGGAGGAGCTTCCGCCGGCCGCCGCGTGTCGTCCCATCTTGGATGTCATCGGCATGGGGGCGCACCGCCTTAGCGAGATTGCCGGACGCCTGGGGAAACCCGCAACCTCGCTGGGCCACGCTCTGTCGCGGATTGTCGATCTCGGACTGGTGCGGCGAGAGCAACCCTACGGCGAATCCGAGAAGTCCGGCAAACGATCCCTCTACAAGATCGCCGATCCCCTGTTTCGCTGTTGGTTCCGCATTGTGGCGCCCCATCGTGCCCTGCTCGCCCATGCCTCGGAATCGGTGCGTCGCAGCCTCTGGCGAGAGGCCAGGGCGTCGCTGTTCGCCGAGGCTTGGGAGGAGTTGTGCCGTCAGGCGGTTGTACGCATTCATGAGGGGTCTTGTCCTCTGGCTCAATATGGCCCCTGGAAGCCGGCGGCGCGGTACTGGCAGGGCGACGGACCGGAATGGGACGTCGTCACCGAATCTCTTGACGGAGAGCACCTGCTCGTGGGAGAGGTCAAATGGACCGACCGACCCGCCTCGCACGAGGTGATGGACAAGGCAATCGGGGATCTGAAGGCCAAGGGGATTCCCGGGTGCTTTCGCGGAAGGGATCGCCATATCCTGTACGCCGTGTTCATTCCCAAGACCTCGTCCAGAAGCAAGCGTCGGGGAGACGTCTATGTCGTGGACGCACGGGATGTTCTCTCGTCCCTGACTGGAAAGACAGAGTCGTGAGTGATGGAGACGACAGGTCGGTGCAGCCCTGAGACCTGTTCTTTGAACGTGGAGAACGACACCCGCCATGCAGATTGCGATGTGTCAGATCGTTTGCATAGATGGAGACCGGCGGGGGAACCTCGCTCGGATCGAGCTGGCGGTGGAGGAGGCCGCACGGGCCGGGGCCCGGATCGCGTGCCTTCCGGAGTCGGCCGTCCTCGGGTGGGTGAACCCGGATGCACACAAGCGGGCACGACCGATCCCGGGCGAGGATTCGCAGTACCTCGGCGAGATCGCCAGGCGGTACAAGGTGTTCCTGTGCGTTGGTCTGGACGAGAAGGCCGGGGAGGATCTCTACGATTCGGCCCTGCTCATCGACTGCGAGGGTCGGATTCTCCTGAAGCACCGCAAGATCATCCTGCTCAGCGAGCTGATGACGCCGCCATATGCGGCTGGGAGCGAGGTCCAGGTTGTGGCGACGCCGCTCGGCAGGATCGGCGTTCTGATCTGTGCCGACACACACGAGCCTCAGATCCTCGCGAGAATGGCGGAACTCAAGCCCGATCTCGTTCTGGTGCCCTATGGCTACGCTGCCCAGGAGGATGAGTGGCCCGAGCACGGCAAGGAACTCGAACGTGTCGTCACGAATGCCGCCAGGACATGCGACGCACCGGTGATCGGCACGAACTTGATCGGCCAGATCACGCACGGCCCCTGGGCAGGGTGCACCTACGCCGGCCACAGCGTCGCCGCGGATAGGACTGGCAGGATCGTGGCGGTCGGTCGCGACTTCGACAGGGATGTCGTGCTCGTCACGGTTTCGCTGTAGAGACAGATGGAGCAGCGAAGGCGGTCGCGTAGAACTCGAACGGATTGCCGGGCCAGTTGGCGAAGAGTTCCTCGGGGTTGTGCGTAGCGTTCGGGGTGATGGACCAGGAGTGGTCGATGCCGAGTTTCGCGAGTAACTGATGGAATTCCGTGCTGTGGTTCTTGAGCCCGTCTTTCTCGCCGACGCAGATGCGAATGGAGGTTCTGCCTCGAATCCGGTCGGCATTCTGCTGCACGAGCACCCAGGGCGAGCAGGCCCATACGTGCCTGGCGTCGGCGCCGAAGACGGCCCGGAAGGTCGGGCCCCCTTTGACAATGATGGTCTCCGGGGATCGCAGCGCGCCGGCGAGGATGGAAACTACACCGAATGTATCCGGATACTTGAAACCCAGATACGCGGCCCCATAACCTCCCATGGAGTGGCCCTCGATGGCCCGCCCCTCGCGGGTTGCGAGGGTGCGGAAGGTCGCGTCGATGTGCGGGATCAGATCCTGCACGATCACCGTCTCGACAGGCACGCGGCCGTCCTTGGAGTCGGTCCACCAGCTCCGCTTCGTCGGGTCGGTGCAACTGACGAGGATCATCGCGGGGGCGGCGCCCGCTTTGATTGCGGCGTCCAGGCGCGACACGACCGGATTGGCGCCGTCCGGCCCAACGCCCAGGCCGTGAAGCCAGTAGACCACGGGATATCGGCGATCCTTGTCGGACTCGTAGTTCGGGGGCAGATGGTAATAGTAGCCGACCGGGGCGCGAGCGGTCTTGCTCTGGAACGTCCCAAGCCGCCAGCCGCACTGCTCCATCGCCGACCCGAAGGGAGGGACCCACGCGGACCTTGAACTGGGACTGGCGCCTTGGGTTGGCTCTTCCCGACGTGCGGCGAGACCGGCGCCTACAGGCCACCAATCCACCATCGCCAGCAGGAGGATGAATGCCCCAAGAGTCGCAACGTGCCGTGGTTCTTCCATGACCAACGCCTTCCGTTCAACACATCGCCGCATCCGAGCGTGATCTATCTGGAGGGTCGTGCGCCGTCCCGGTTTCAGAAGTCTTCGACGAGCCTGCACGGGAAGCTGGTGCGATGACGGCCCCATTCCCGCGCGGTCTGCATCACGATCACACCGGCCAAGGCCTCTTTCGCATCCGGGGTCTGGGGTCCTGCGTTGGTTTGTTGGCAGGCGGTCCCCTCGCGATCTCTCGCGCCCGATTCCGCCATCTTTTCGCGGATCGTGCGGTATCTCTGTTTAAGCAGGTCAAGGAAGGCTTGCGTGTCCGTAAACTTCACGGGCCCGACGGTCGCGCAGTGGATGTCCGCGTAGAGTTTCAGAATCACGCTCAGACGCACTTCGGGACCGGCGGTCTTGTCCCATGGCAAAAAAGGCAGGCACGCAAAATCCAGCCAGAAGGCTTCCTTCGGGGAGTATCCGAGTTCACGAAGGTCCTTCACGTGCTCCTTGTGCATCCAGCGGATGGATTGCAGGATGTCGTGGAGCCAACCTGACCGGACTTCTTCAAACCTGCTCGATCTCGGGCCGTGATGCGCCCCGCGAGCAGTCGATAGCATCGTATACTCTCCTCACTTTCCGTCACGGCGTGACAGTCAGCCCCCCTCGAACTATCGAGCCATACCTAGGTGCGAACCATGGAATGCAGGAGACGATAACACCTGACTCCATTGCCCATTTTAACATCGTCGTCTGGTTATGCCAGAGCCAAGTGCGCGAAAAAATCCGATTTTGGATTTCGCCGGCTAATTCATCGCGCCGGCAACGCAGGCGAGGTCGCATGGTCGGGTCGGCCGCTGTGCCGTTTGTGACCGTTCCAGGGAGCGAGACAACAGGCGGATATGGCGCTGTTCCTCGGCAACCATGGTCTCGATCATCGTCCGGCTCTCCTCATCCCGGACGAATCCCTTCAGACCCTGGTAGAAGATGGCTGTCTCTCTGGCCCGGCGGATCGCGTCGCGAACGATCTGCTCGGCTGTCTCACGTCCGCTGAGGGTGTTTCGCGAGCCCGGGCGCACTGAGAAGCAAGCCAGACTTGCCATAACTTGTGGATTGGAAAGGAGATAGTTGTCAGGATCGAATGTGCCGAACTGACCTGTCCGTTCGGAGTACTCTCGCCGGATGCGGGCCCATGCCTGCTGATGCCGGGCCCGCCAGGCTGCCAGGCTGTAGCAGATGTTCCGCTTGCGATGATCGTCGAACCGCTCGGCGGCGCGAAGGAAGAACCGCGCGGCCTTGTGCTGCAACTCATCCGCGATCCGCAGGACCTCGAAGACGTTGAATTGCACATCCCCACAGGCCCCGGCGTGTGTCTGTGCTTCCGTTTGGCTCTGGGCTTCAAGCGTCTGGTTCATAGGGTCACCTCAGCGTATTCGATTGTGTGACTGAGTCATTGTCCATTGCATCTACTGAACGATACGCAGAAACTGCTAGGATCCTGTTAAACCCCTATTAACTTTTGGCGAATTCGCGGAATATCCATGCAGGCGGGAACCTGTTGATTTCTTCACAGGCGGAGCGGACAATAGCCGCCTGACAGTTGGAACGCAGATGAAGAAAGGAACTGGCATGAGCAAGTCAGCGTGGATTCTTGTTGTCGCGGCTGCGTGTGCGGCCGGCTGCACGCCGACATACAGAGTGCGGGTGAATGCCTATTCGGACCTGGCCGAGCCGCTGAGTCGGACGGCGCCGGTGTACATCGCGGCCGACCCCAACGCTGCCAACCCCATCCTGCGCAAGCAGATCGCGTCGAAGGTCCGAGACCTGCTCCAGGGCGACGGGTACAACCCGGTCGAAGCGGAGCCGGGCGCTGCATACCTGCTCACGTTCGAGGCGGGGATCGATTCGCATCGCGTCGTGGGCTACGCACCGCTCTACGGCCCGGTCGGCGGGTACTACTATGGCCGACCCGGGCACCACTTCGGCTGGGGGTTCGCCTACACGAGCTATGTGCCCTATGTGGACATGGCCTATACTCACTGGCTCAAGATCCGTCTATATGGCAGGGACGAAGGCCAGCCGACGTACAGCAAGATGGTCTGGCTGGGGGAGGCCTCGCTCGGGTCGGGCAACGCGGAACTCCGCGAGGTGGTGAACTACCTGCTCGCGGCCTGCCTGGAATACTTCGGCGCCGACACCAGGGAATGGGTCGAGGTTGCCATTCGGGAGGATGACCCTCGCGTTGCGGGTATTGCCACGGAGTGAGGATGGAGGATCTCTGCATTATCGGGGCAGGCCCGGCGGGATTGACCGCTGCCATCCATGCGGCACAGAACCGTGCTGGCGTCCTGGTCCTGGAGACCAACACGACCGCCGGACGCAAGCTCCTGCTCACCGGCGGAGGGCGGTGTAACTTCACCCACGTGGGAGGACCGGAAGACCTCGCCAAGGCCTTCGGCAAGCCGGGACGCTTCCTGCGACAGGCGCTGTACGAGTTCGGGCCCGACCAGGTCAGGGAGTTCTTCCAGTGGCGCCAACTGCCCAGCACGGTCGAAGCGGACGGCTGTGTGTTTCCAATCAGCGACCAGGCGGCCGATATCCGCAACATCCTTGTCGCTGAAGCCATCCGCTTCGGCGTCCGCATCCGCTATCACTCGCACGTCGAGGATGTCGCTGCCGGCGACGATGGCTTCGTGATCCGCACGGCAGGGGGGCAGGTCCATGCCTCGCGAGTCATCCTGGCGACGGGCGGCCTGTCCTGGCCCCAGACGGGCTCCACAGGCGATGGGTACCGTTTTGCGGCACAGGTGGGCCACACCGTCATCGCGCCCAAGCCGGCGCTGGTGCCTCTGGTGGCACGGGAAACCTGGGTGAGCGAGCTGGCGGGCGTCTCTGTGGTGAACGTCAGACTGCGAGCGACCGTGGGCGCACACCTAGTCGTCTCCGCAGGCAATATGCTATTCACGCAGCGCGGCATCGGCGGGTCGGCGGCCCAGGACCTCAGCCGGCATGTGACCGATGCGCTCTTCGACGGGCAGTGCGGTATCCGCGTCGAGATCGATCTTCTGCCCGATCTGGACGAGGCACAGTTGGATCGGCAGTTGCAGCAGGGATTGCAGGCCCAGGCGAAGAAGACCGTCGCGAACGTCTTATCGGAGTGCCTGTTGCTGCCGCGACAGGTCTCGCAGACGCTGTGCCTGCTCGCGGGCTGTGCCCAGGACGGGCAGGCCGGCCAGCTCCCGCACACCGTGCGCAAACACTTGATCCGGACGATCAAGCGATTGCCTCTGTCCATCACAGGCACCGAGCCGATCTCCAAGGCCACGGTCACGCGAGGCGGTGTCAGCCGGGACCAGATCGATCCCAAGACCCTGCAATCGAAGGTCCGGCCGGGCCTGTTCTTCGCGGGCGAAGTGATCGACCTGGATGGTCCCTGCGGCGGCTACAACCTCCAGATGTGCTGGTCCACCGGCGCCCTGGCGGGCCGCTCAGCAGCCTCGCTTGTAGTGACGCCGTGAGGCGTTTTGTGGCATGGGCGCCCCGCCCATGCAGTCGGAATCACGGGCAAGATGCCCGTGCTACTGGGCCGTCACCGGCACACCGCGAACCTCTGCGTCCGCAGCCTGTGTAGTACGCCGTCCACGTCAATTCGGTAGGCAGCCTATCGGCGTATGGCCTGTTCAGAGTTCCGCGTTTACGCGGTCTCAATCCGCCTGAAGGCGGAACTCCAAACGGTGTCCGCGGCTTTTGCCCACCACTTCTGGATGGACGGCGTAGCAGGCTGTGCTGTGCACACCTTCTGGCTACTTCGTCGCCGGCTTGTAGTACTCCATTGCCTCGGGGAGCAGTTCCTGGAGCGCCTTGATCCGGCTGGCACCGGCCGGGTGTGTGCTGAGGAATGCCGGCGTCGAGGACCCCTCTCCCTTCGCAGCCGACATCCGCTGCCAGAAGGTCACGGCCTCGTGGGGATCGTAGCCGGCCATGGCCATGAAGATCGTACCCAGGCGATCCGCTTCGTACTCGTGCTTGCGGCTATAGGGCAGGAGAACTCCGACCTGCGAGCCCACGGTGAAGGCGCTCGTGAAGATGCTCCTGGTCGCCTCCGGCTGATTTTTCAAGGCGGTGGACAGCGCCACGCTGCCCAACTGAACCGCCAACTGCTGGCTCATCCGCTCCGACCCGTGCTTGGCATAGACGTGGGCGATCTCGTGACCCACCACGACCGCCAGTCCCGCTTCGTTCTGCGTCAGGGGCAGGATGCCCGTATAGACGACGACCTTGCCGCCGGGCATGGCGAACGCGTTGACGTTCGGGTCATCGACGAGATTGAATTCCCACTCGTAGCTTGCGAACGGGTCCTCGCCGCCGGTCTCCTTGGAGTACCGGCTCACGGCATTGCGGATGTTCTCCCCGACGCGTTTGACCATCGCGCTCTTGGTCGCGTCGGTGCTCAGCTTACTCTCTTTGATGAACGTGCCATACTGCTCGATGCTCATCGAGTTGATGATTGAGTCCGGCATGAAGTTCAACTGCCGCCGGCCCGTGATCCCCACCTCCGAGCAGCCCGCCAACACGAACGACAGACCCAGCAACGCAACGATGACCAGACTTCCCTTCTTCTTCATAGCGATGCTCCTTGTATCCACCAAAGCTCCCGAGCGCAATCAGAAACGACAGCATGCATTCCTCACGCTCAGGCAGTACCATTAAGCCCGTTCGGAGGCTCCGATGCAAGGAATTTCCTTGCCCCGATGGAGTCTCAGCAGCAACCGTCGTGTTGTCTGCTCCAATGCGATGGAGTCGATCATCCTTGTATTTCGGGAGTCAGAGTCCGGATTTGCGAGGATGATCTTGCCCCGGCCTGTTGTCAGGTGTACGATCCTTCCCGGTTTCTGCCTGCGAACGAGAGACTCGAAGCAGGCAGGGCATGGATTCTCTCGATGGGAGGTCGAGGTGACTGACCGAATCGACATCGCGGCATATGAACGCATCGTCATCCTCACGGGGGCGGGGGTTTCTGCCGCATCGGGTCTCGACACCTTCCGCGGTCACGGCGGCCTATGGAAGCAATTCGACCCGGAAGCCTGCGCCACCGCGACCGCTCTGCACACCGATCCCCTCCGCGTCTGGCGACTCATCAGCTTCATGCGACGGGCCGCAAAGACAGCCAAGCCCAATCCGGCCCATCAGGCGATCGCCGCCCTCCAGGACAAGCTGACCGCGACACAATCCCTGACGGTGGTGACTCAGAACATCGACGGCCTGCACCAGAGAGCGGGAAGTCCCGGCGTGATCGAGCTGCACGGCCGCCTGAGTCACACCCGCTGCATGAATCCACGATGTGCTGTGATGCCCTTCGAGGACTGGGACCTCTACGAGACGGAGGTCCCCCATTGCGAGAGGTGTGGGGCAGTCCTGCGTCCCGACGTCGTGCTCTTCGAGGAGATGCTGCCCCCAGACGCCTACCGTGCCTGCGACGACGCGGTGAATGCGTGTGACCTCTTCCTGGCGGTGGGGACCTCCTGCACGGTCCATCCCGCCTGCGACTTCGTCTTCACGGCCAAGGACCATGGAGCCCGAGCGATCCTCGTCAACCTGGAGCCGCCGGAGAATGCAGCGGATGTCTTTGACGAAATCCACCTCGGCCCAGCAGAGGAACTCCTCCCGGCGTTGCTGGGGTAGCGAACCGTCATCAGCACACGCGAGCCATGCCTCCACGAGGCTTGGAGTCCCGCCTTCAGGTGATTCAGGACCGCGTAAACGCTGAACTCCGAACAGACATCCACCCGCCGACAAAGATCATCTTGACCTAGCCCCTCTGAGGAGTGTACGATCCTCTTTGAGGTATGCCTATGAATGGGAAGATCACAATAGACAAGGACAAAGTCGCCGACTTCTGCCGCCGGCACCATATCCTGCGGTTGGCGATTTTCGGCTCCGCCCTGAGAGACGATTTCAAACCTGATAGTGATGTCGATATACTCGTAGACTTCGAACCGGGTCATGTGCCCGGGTTCTTTCGACTGTTCGACATGGAGGAGGAACTCTCCACCCTGTTTGGCGGCCGGAAGATAGACCTACGAACACCCCAGGACCTAAGTCGTTACTTCCGCGACAGGGTCGTGGCCCAGGCAGAGGTGCAATATGCACATGGATGACCAGACTCGGCTTGGTCACATGTGCGACGCCGCTCGTGAAGCGATGGAAATGGCACGTGGTCAGACGAGAGGTGACCTGGATACAGACCGCAAGCTGTGTTTGTCGCTGGTCCATCTGCTCGAGATCATCGGCGAGGCTGCGAAAGGAGTCTCGCCCGAGTTCCGGCGGAAGCACCCCGATCTGCCATGGAAGAAGATCGCAGGGCTGCGGGATCGCCTGATCCACGGGTATTTCGATGTAAACCTCGATATCGTATGGCAGACGGTCACAGAGGACCTGCCGCACTTTCCTTCCGCTCGCCAGTTCGAGGACCCGTTCGAGGGCGCTGTTGCTGTGCTGGCGCACGACTTCCCTACTGATCCTCGTTACCCTGATCTCGACTATCCAGATCGAGCGTTTGAAGAACTGCGCCGACTCACAAAAATCAACTGCTGGCACTGTGCCGACTACGAGAGCGCCGCGATGTGGAAGCTTTATGCCAGTAATCGTATGGGAGTCGCTGTTAGAACCTCGGCCGAGCGATTGAGGACCGCACTCCAGCCGTTTCGATTGGCTCCACGATTTGGCGAAGAGGAACCCTATTGGGGCAGGGTCAGGTATGTAGACCTCCATACCGAAAGACTCCGTGTTGGCATGGAGCACAGATTCTTCTACAAGCACCGAGCATTCGAATGGGAGCGAGAGTTCCGTGTTGTCATTTCTCTCCGTATGGCCGAAGAATGGGCCGTTCCGGTGCCCGCAGACGGCATTGATGTCCCTTTTGATCCTGACAGACAGACTGATTGAGTGCATTTACCTCGGGCCGGAACTTTGCAGTATAGACCGGGAGGCAATCCATCAAGCTTGCGCAGCCGTTGGCCTAAAGGCACCTCTTGTGACTTCCACCCTACTCGGTAGGCCGCGGTAAACCTGAGACAGTCAAAGGATGGAGAGCAGTTCTGCTCTCCGACTTCGCGCTGGGCCCGTCCATCCGGCGTTTTCATAGAGGACTCTTCCTTCCAGCGAAGCGGGTCGGGCGATGGTGCCGGGGATCTGCCGGTCTCGCTCGTACTCCTCCGGCGTCAGAACGACGATGTCTCTCGCCAGTCTCAGGCCCCACAAAGCCCGGTCCATGGCCAGCGTCAGCGATCTGCGGCCGTCGGCGACTTCGCATACCACGAGGATATCCACGTCGCTGCGGTCATCGGCTGTGCCTCGGGCCTGGGAGCCGAAGAGGATAATCTTGTCGGGATGAAAACCACCCACCAGACGGCGTTTCACCTCATTCAATGTTTCGTCGCTGATCATACCTGTATTGTAGGAACCCACCTCCTGATCTGCAAGGACCTTGTCGTTGTCGTGCGAGGAGACGCGACCGACGAAGAGGGGTCGTCCGAATTTGCCTTGCCGTCATGCTATTGGTCCAAAGCGCCAAATGCCAGGGGTTTGGGGACAGAGTCTCCAAGATAGAACTGCGAGTCATGGGCAAGATGCCCATGCTACGGTTCCTCGCGTTGTATCTCGTTCTTGATCTGGTTCAGGAGGTTCATGGCTTCTATGGGCGTGAGGTGGTTCACGTCGATCGACGCGAGCTTGTCCAAGACGCTCTTGTGCTTTTGGACGAAGAGGGTGTCGCGGTCGGATTCCTTTGTTTTGTTGCGGGCTAAGCGGTCACCGGTGGCTTCCTTGGCGAAGACCGATTCGAGCTCTTCGAGGATCTCGTTGGAGCGGGTCAGGATCGATTTCGGGATGCCGGCCAGTTTGGCGACGTGGACGCCGTAACTCTTGTCCGTGCCGCCGGGCAGGATGCGGTGCAGGAACACGACCTCGTCCATCCATTCGCGGACCGCGACATTGTAGTTGCGGATGTTGTCGAACAGTTCCGCCAGCTCAGTCAGTTCGTGGTAGTGCGTCGCGAACAGGGTCCGGCACTTCAATCGCGTCGCCAGGTGCTCGGTGATCGCCCAGGCAAGCGACAGGCCGTCGTAGGTGCTTGTGCCCCGACCGACTTCGTCGAGGATGACGAGCGATTGGGCGGTCGCGTTGTTGATGATGTTGGCGGTCTCGGTCATCTCGACCATGAACGTGGACTGGCCGCGAGTTAATTCGTCCGAGGCGCCGACGCGGGTGAAGATGCGGTCCACGAGGCCGATCTCGGCCTCTTTCGCGGGGATGAAGGAGCCGGTCTGGGCCATCAGTGCGAGCAGGGCGATCTGGCGGATGTAGGTGCTCTTGCCGCTCATGTTGGGACCGGTGATGACCGCGATCTGGCCGGACCCGTCGCCCAGTTCCACGTCGTTGGGCACGAACTCGGCGCCCAGCATCTCCGCGAGGACTGGGTGCTTGCCCTCGCGAATGACCAATCTCGCGTCGTTCGTGACCTTGGGCCGGCTGAAGTTCCGTCGGATTGCGACGTGCGCCAGGCACGCCAGGCAATCGCACTGGGCGACCGTGTCCGCAAGCTGCTGCATACGAGCGACGTGCCTGGCCGCCTCCTGGCGGAGGTCCTCGAAGAGCTTCTGTTCGAGTGTCAGCGCCCGCTCCTCGGCAGTGAGCACTTCATTCTCGTATTCCTTGAGCCGCTCGGTGATGTATCGCTCGGCGTTCTTGACCGTCTGCTTTCGGATGTAGTCGGGCGGGACTTTTTCGGCCGCGGTGTTGTTGATCTCGATGTAGTAGCCGAAGACCTTGTTGAAGCCGACCTTCAGGTTCGCGATGCCCGTCCGCTGCGACTCCTGCCTCTGGTAGTCGCGGAGCCAGCTCTGGCCGTCGGTGGAGATCGAGCGCAGGCGATCCAGTTCCTGCGAGAAGCCGGTCCGGATGAACCCGCCTTCGCGCGTGTGCGCGGGGGCATCCGGCTCGACGGCCGATTCGAGCAGGTCCGCCAGTTCGTCCATACTGTCACACTGCCCCGCGAGGCGGGCGAGCAGATCCGTCTGCATCTGGCCCAGCAGCTCCCGCAGCGTGGGCACCTGGCGCAGCGTGCGGGCCAGGGCCAGCAGGTCGCGAGGACTCGCGCGGAGCGTGCTGATCCTCGCCGCGATTCGCTCGGTGTCGGAGATGTTGGCGAGCAGCTCGCGGATCTGGGCGAGGACCTGGGCGTTCTCCCGCAGTTCCTGGATGGCGTCCTGGCGCAGCTCGATGGCAGCCACCTCGCATAGCGGCATGCACAGCCAGTTGCGGAACATCCGGCCGCCCATGCCGGTCAGGGTCTCGTCAAGGCAGGCGAGCAGCGAGCCCTTGCGGCCCTCGGCGCGGATCGTCTGGAGGATCTCCAGGCTGCGAAGCGAGACCGGATCGATCTGGAGGAAGTTCCGACGGGTGATTCGACGCAGGCTCTGGATGTGTCCGAGCGTGGTCCGCTGCGTCTCGTTCAGGTACTCGATGATCGCTCCGGCGGGGGGGATGAGGTCCTGATCGCCGTCGCGGATGCCGAAGCCTTCCAGATTCGCGGTTCCGAAGTGCTTGAGCAGCCGCTGTTTCGACTGATACGGATCGAAGTACCAGCTCGGCCGCTCGGTGACAATCGCGCGGGTCAGCCGGCCGATGTCGTTCGCGAGCCGGCGGGTCTCCACGTCGAACAACTCGCCTCGTCGGTTCGCCAGCAGGCACTCGGCGGGCGCGAGCCTCTGCAATTCGCTGAGCAGCTCCTTCTCGGGGACTCGCTGGACGAAGAAGTGCCCGGTCGAGATATCGACCCAGCTCATCGCGGCGAAGCCCTTGACGTCCAGGTCGATCGCGCAGAGGAAGTTGTCCTTCTTGTCCTCCAGGAGCATGTCGTCGGTGAGGGTGCCGGGCGTCACGATGCGAACGACGTCGCGCTTGACGACGCCCTTGGCGGTCTTGGGGTCCTCCATCTGCTCGCAGACCGCGACGCGGAAGCCCGCCTGGAGCATCTTCTTGAGGTATCCGTCGATGGCATGGTAGGGCACGCCCGCGAGCGGGACGGGGTTCTCGCTGTTCTTGTCCCGGCTGGTCAGCGTCAGGCCGAGCACGCGCGAGCAGGTCTTGGCGTCCTCGTAGAAGGTCTCGTAGAAATCGCCCATGCGAAAGAACAGGATGCAGTCCGGGTGCCTGGTCTTGAAGTGATGAAACTGCTTCATCGCCGGGCTCAGGTTTTCCATCGGTTGTGCCATACGGCCCGATTATACCCGCCCGGGAGGGTTTCTCAATTGCCTCGCCGGAGGTCGAGGAGCCGGGCCATCTTCGCCTTGGGTCTTGACGAAGACCGTGTTCAGGAGATAAACTGGTTAAATGAATCACGATCTTCATACACGTGATCGGATCCGGAGGAGTGATGACATGAATGGGACGAAAGCGATTTCCGCAGTGCTGCTGCTGGCGGTGGCCTTGGGGGCCGGCTCCTGCTCGCGCTGGCATGTGCGCGAGGACTGGTCGCTCGCTCTCGCAGGCGGCGACGACCTGCTCTCGACCGGCCTGATCGGCTGGCAGCAGATCGGCGGGGCGCAGGGGACGTGGCGCTTCCGGGATGGCGTCCTGTTCACCGAGGGGCAGGACGGCGGGTGGCTGGCGACGCTCCGCCGGTATGACGACTTCCGGCTGTCGCTTCAGTTCCGCGTCTCCCCTGGGGGCAACAGCGGGGTTTTTATCCGCTCGCCTCTGGAGGGCGATCCCGCCTACGCGGGCATGGAAATCCAGATCCTGGACGACTACGCCGAGCAATGGCGGGACCTGAACCCGTACCAGTACACCGGGAGCATTTACGACGTTCAGGCGCCGTCGGAGCGGGCGACAAAACAGGCAGGGCAATGGCAGACGATGGTCATCACCGCCCGCGGGACGCGAATCAAAGTCGCCCTCAACGGCAGGAAGATCGTTGACACGGATGTGACGTACTATCCTTATAAGGCGGATGTACACCCCGGCCTGACGCGCGATGGCGGGTATATCGGCCTGCAGAGTCACGGCAGCCGGGTCGAGTTCCGCAACGTGCGGATTCGGGGACTGTAGGAGTCGGAATGATCCGTGCGTGCGAAAGCACGCCGATCAGATCAAGGCGATTCGTCGGGATCAGCGACTAACATGAGGGCCGACGGATCGCTGCAAGCACCCCGACCCCCGACCGGGGTCGGATGAAGCCATGTACGGGAACGGGTGGTTGCATCCGCTCCCGTTTCTTTTGGGTACGGTGGGCATGGACTCGAACCATCGTCCAGTCGGAGCAGTAGTGGGGGTTCTATGAAGGTCAGGGTTGCAGCGAAATGCGGGTTCTGTCCCGGGGTTCGGAATGCCATTCGCACGGCCGAGCGGATTCTGGCTGAGTCCGGTCCGCAGGAGCGGGTCTATAGTCTGGGGCCGATCATCCATAACAAAGACGTCGTGGAGCGTTTGGCCACCGCCGGCCTGCAGACGGTCCAGTCGGCCGAAGGGGTCGATTCCGGGACGGTCCTGATCCGCTCCCACGGGGTTGCGCCCCAGGAATTGGATCGGCTCCGCGAGAAGGGCCTGCGGATCGTCGACGCCACCTGTGTTCTGGTCAAACGCGTTCAGGAGATCGCCAAACAGCTCGAAGAGGAGGGATACGAGGTCGTCATCATTGGGGAGGAGAATCACCCCGAGGTCCAGGGGGTTATGGGGTGTGTCCAGCACGTCGCGGTCGTTGCGGATGAGCAGGACCTGGGCAAGTTGCCCTCGGACAAGCGGCTCGGGATCGTCTGCCAGACCACGCAGAGTCCGGAACACTTCGGGCGGATGCTGGGGGCCATCGGTCGGGGCAGCTTTCGCGAGCTGAAGGTCATCAACACCCTGTGCAAGGAGGCGGTGAAACGCCAGGAATCCGCGATTGCCCTGTGCCAGGAGGTGGATATTATGTTCGTGTTGGGGGGGCTCCACAGCGCGAATACCCGCCGGCTGGCGGAGTTGTGCAAAAATCACAATAACGCCACCTTTCACTTGCAGAACTGGGATGAACTTGATAAAAATGTACTGTTTGGGCGGCAAGTGGCCGGGGTCACGGCCGGCGCGTCCACGCCGAACTGGGTGATTGATGAATTTGTCAAGCACCTGGAGAGCTTCGACGAAAAACGGTAGAATACCCGTTTCCGCTGCGTAGGCGGGAACGCGAAAGCGTTTGACTAACTTTTTGGTTACTGCAACACGCTGTGAGAGCCTGCCGGTGTGTATGTGGGGCATCGGCCGGCGAGATCCAAAACTCCACAGGGGAATGACATCGTATGGTAGATCGGAACTTAATCAACAGGCTGGGTTTGTCCGACGAGAAGCTGGAACAGCAGATTCAGGAGATGTTCGGGGACGGCGAAAACCAGTACCTCGAACAAGTGCTCCAGCGGAAAGTGGATTCTCGTCTGCCGGGCACCATTCTCAAGGGCACGATCGTTTCGCAGATCGGCAACGACGTGATTGTCGAGGTGGGCCTCAAGAGCGAGGGGGTGGTCGATGCGGGTGAATTCGATACTCCTGAAGAGGCGGCGCCGGGCACGGAGATCGAGGTCCTCCTGGAGGACACCGACTCCGAAAGTGGACTGATCCTGCTGAGCAAACGCAAAGCGGACATGATCCGGGGCTGGGAGTACATCATCAACACGAAGAAGGAAGGCGACGTCGTCAAGGGTCGCGTCATCCGCCGGATCAAGGGCGGTCTGCTCGTCGATATCGGCGTCCCCGTCTTCCTGCCCGCCTCGCAAGTCGATATTCGCAAGCCCGGAGACATCAGCCGGTTCATCGGCAAAGAAGTCGAGTGCAAGGTCCTCAAAATCGACGTGGAAAACCGCAACATCGTGGTTTCCCGCCGCAAGCTCATCGAGGAAGAACGCAAGGCCAGCAAGGACAAGATCCTCAACGAGATCGAGGTCGGGCAGCTCCGCAAGGGCGTCGTCAAGAACATCGCCGACTTCGGCGTGTTCGTCGATCTCGGCGGCCTGGACGGCCTGCTGCACATCTCGGACCTCAGTTGGGGCCGGATCTCCCACCCGTCCGAAGTGGTCAGCATCGATCAGGAGATCGAGTGCGTCGTCATCGGCGTGGACAAGGAGAACGAGAAGATCTCCCTGGGTCTCAAGCAGAAGCAGCCGAGCCCGTGGGAGAACGTCGAGAACAAGTACCCGGTCGGCTCTCGCGTCGGCGGCAAGGTCGTTAACGTGATGAACTACGGTGTCTTCGTCCGCCTGGAAGACGGGATCGAAGGTCTCGTCCACATCAGCGAGATGAGCTGGACCCGTCGGCTCTCGCACCCGAGCGAGATGGTCAACCTCGACGACGAGATTCAGGTGGTCGTGCTCAACGTGAACAAGGAGAAGCAGGAGATCTCGCTGGGCATGAAGCAGACAGAGCCGAACCCGTGGGAACTGGCGGCCCGCAAGTATCCGCCGGGGACCATTGTGACCGCGAACGTCCGCAGCATGACCAATTTCGGCGCGTTCGTCGAGATCGAGCCGGGCATCGACGGCATGATCCACATCTCGGACCTGAGCTGGACCCGCAAGTACGGCCATCCGAGCGAGGCCCTGCAGAAGGGCCAGGAGGTCAAGTGCGTCGTCCTCGAGGTCAACGAGGAAAAGCAGCGGATCTCGCTGGGCATGAAGCAGATGAGCGAGGATCCCTGGATTCACGCGATTCCCGAGAAGTACATCCCGGGCCAGATCATCAAGGGCAAGATCGCCAAGCTCACCAATTTCGGTGCGTTTGTCGAGCTGGAATCCGAGCTGGAAGGTCTGCTGCACATCTCCGAGCTGGCGGATCACAAGATCGACAAGCCGCAGGATGTGGTCAAGCCGGGCGACGAGGTCGAAGTGAAGATCCTGAAGGTCGATCCCGAAGCCCGCAAGATCGGCCTGAGCCTGCGAAGAGTCCAGTGGGCGGCGGCGCCGGCCCCCGAGGATCACGGCGCACCGGCTGCCGCACCAAAGAAGTCGCCGAAGCAGGCTCCCCGGCCTGTTGCGGCCGGCGACGCCGGCGGCGATACCCTCCGCATCAAGGACGCGCTCCTGAAACGAGCCCAGGCGAAAGCCGCCAGCGGCGACTCGCAAGAGCCCAGTCCCGAGCCTCCGACGCAGGGGTAGTCCGACCGAGCGAAGGATGAGAATAGCAGTGCCATACGGGCCTTCCCAATCAGGGGAAGGCCCGTTTCGTATTGCTGGGGCGGGCGTCTCCGCTCGCTTCTTACGACGGAGGTCGGAGATCCCGACGGCGGGCGCACGCGTCGCGGGCGCGATTCATCCTTGTGGGTGGGTTGTCTCGAGCTTTGGGAATCGACCCTGTCATTCCTGCGCCAAGCAGGAATCCAGGAACCGTGGGATTGAGCGCGACCCCATGAATGGATTCCCGCTCCGCGGGAATGACAACCCACGGTCCTACTGAACCTCCATCGCATCAGTGCAGATACGGACGTACACCCATGTCGTTGTCGCTCGGATGTAGTCATTGCGGCGGGGGGCGCCGGACGCTATAATCGATTGTCTTCTGTCATATTTCTGTCGTTCATACATAAGGAGTCATGGCAATGCTGCTCTGGCTGTTCAGGGGTATCTTCATCATCATCGTGATCTCGGTGCTGATGGTCAACGCCGCTTCCACGGTTCTCTCCGATGGCGCCAACTCCAACAGTTGGTGGGCGGTCGTGATCAGTGGGCTCGGACTGGTCGTGTTCTTCCTGCTGCTCGACATCCTGACGCCCAAGCGCAAGCTCACCGCCCTCGCGGGCGTGTTCTTTGGCCTGCTGGTCGGCATGCTGATTGCCGCCGTGCTGGCCCAAGCCGTGGATATGATCGGAGAGACGTACAAGATCCCGCTGGTGCCCCGGGCCAGCCTGGCGATCAAATGGATGTTCGGAATCTGCATCTGTTACTTCACGATCAGCATCGTGATGCGGACGAAGGACGATTTCCGTTTCGTCATTCCGTATGTCGAGTTCGCCAAGCAGACGAAGGGGTCGAGACCGCTGGTCCTCGACACGTCGGCGATTGTCGATGGTCGAATCGCGGATCTGTGCGAGAGCCGCCTGTTCGACGCCCCTGTCGTGGTACCTCGCTTCGTTCTGAACGAGCTGCAGCTCATTGCGGATTCCTCGGACAAGCTCAAGCGCAACCGCGGGCGTCGCGGCTTAGACGTGCTCAAGAAGATGCAGGCAAGCTCCACCATCGACGTCGAGATCGACGAGACCTCCGTGGCGGAAGTCGAGGAGGCCAAGGGGGTCGATCAGAAGCTGATGCTCTTCGCCAAGATCTACAACGGCCGGCTGGTCACCACGGACTATAACCTCACGAAGGTCGCCCAGGTCCGCGGGGTCGATGTCGTCAACATCAACGATCTGGCGAACTCGCTCAAGGTCGTGGCCCTGCCCGGCGAGACCATGCGGGTCCGGATCGTCAAGCCGGGGGAAGAGGCTGATCAGGGCATCGGCTACCTGGACGACGGGACGATGATCGTCGTCGAGGGGGCGCGGAGCAAGATCGGCAGGGACATCATTCTGAGTGTGACGAGTTCCCTGCAAACCTCGGCGGGCAAGATGATCTTCGGGCGGTTCGAGTCGTTCGTCTCGCAGGACGGCGGCGCCGACGCCCAGGCCGAGGGAGGGCGCCGCTCCGGCTGGCGCCGGCCCTCCAGTCCGAGCCCGTCTACGACGCAGCCCAGTTGAGAAGTCGCATAGGTCTCATAAGTCCCGTAGTTCCTATGCCGTCGCGGCAGTCGTCTGCAATTCCCGACGTCCGTTTCGCCTGCTTGTCGCCCGGATGCAAACGCCGACGCCCAGCGCGAAGCCCGCGGCGAAGAGCCACAGGGGGAATTGCTCCGCATAGTCCGCATGCGTGATTCGCCTGCCTCCAAGACAGAACGCCGCGATGACGATACATGTCGAAGCGAGCCAGCCCAGCCAGTCCCAGCGAGTGACGACCAGGGGCCGTCCGTGCGCGCAGCGATACAGAATCGCCGCGCCGAATGCGAACATCAGTGCCGACACGAGCACCGGGTACAGGGCCGCCGAAGCCCAGACCACGGGGATCAGGAACAGCACGTCCCAGTCCATGATCGACCCCGGCCAATCCAGCAGGACTTTGAGCCAGACGTAATAGAACACGTCCCACACGGCGAAGATGACCAGGAAATAGGCGGCTCGCTCCTGCATCAGACGTCCGAAGAGCCAGGCGGCCGTCAAGATCAGCACAAGGGTGGCCGCCTCCCGCCCGACTTCGATCACGAAGAGCCGCTTCGCTTCAGCGGTGACGCCGAACATCTCCAGCGGAAACGTGAAACCGTGCGGATGGAAGATCGCGCGCAGGTAGACCACAACGGCCGATTCGATGTACGCGAAGGCGATGCCGAAGACCACCGCGATTCCAAGCCTTTTGAGCATGTCTTGGGTTTGTGCGGTCACGTGGGTCGAGCCTCCCTCTGTTCGTCTCGCTACAGGGCAGCCAGCGCCTCCAGCAGCTTCGGGATGATCTCGGATTCGGACGCCGTCGCGATCTTCTGGCCATTGCGATAGAAATAGGCCTTGTCCTTCCCGGCGCAGATGCCGACTTC
>Ga0209200_1000669_pt1 | contig 38109 bp, 41 predicted proteins | sample AD_UKC033_MetaG_FD_184406 | JGI IMG/M metagenome (GOLD analysis project Ga0209200, IMG submission 184406) | Active sludge microbial communities of municipal wastewater-treating anaerobic digesters from USA - AD_UKC033_MetaG (SPAdes) (version 2) | ecosystem: Engineered > Bioreactor > Anaerobic >... | reverse complement strand
GCAGTGTTCGATCTGATTGCCCAGACCAAGCACCTTTCGCTGCAAAAATGCCCCGTTTGCGGTGTACAGGTTGTCGGGGACGGCATCCGTCCGCAACGCTGCCCGCAACATGACGGCATCCAAGGATTGTTTGCCGAAGAAGTGCGCCGCAGCCGCCAGCTCATCGTCGAACAGGGGGTACAGCAGGTGGTGCACGATCTGGGCAAGGTGACGACCGAAGATGTACGCGCCGCCATAGCGGTTGAAGATGAGCCCGTCCCAAGTGAGGCCAAACCGGAGCAGGTTCAGGAGCAGCCGACAGAAACCGCTAAATCAATGCCCTTGCCGAGCATCGTCTTTCTCGATGAAGCCGGGCTGGAGGCGTTCGTGGATCGCCACCGACCGAAAGGCGACGACAAGTTCAAGCGCGCACAGGCGATGGCAGAGCGGATCAAGCGGGCGGGCCATGGCAGCCGCCAACTGGGCCTGCTACCCCCGGACTGGAAAGCCCTGCTGGATGAGTTCGCGCTGGCTTTTCCAAACTTCCATGAACTGGCCGAGCTGCTGCGTGACCACTTTGCCCTCTCTAGCCTGGGCGATGGCCGCGTCTCCTGGCCTGCCGTGTTGCTGGTCGGCCCGGCGGGCATTGGTAAAACCGAGGCGGCACGCTGGCTTGCCGATCAGCTCGTGCTACCGTTCCGGGTCTTCGACATAGCGAGTACGCAATCAAGTTCGCCGCTCGCCGGTTCCGAATCATTTTGGAGCAATTCCGAGCCAGGCCAGCTCTTTGAGCTGTTGGCCTACCAGCCACTGGCCAACCCGGTGGTGGTACTCGATGAACTGGACAAGGCCAGTAACGGCAGACCGCAATACGATCCGCTGGCAGCACTCTATACCTTGCTGGAACCGCGCAGTGCGCGGGATTTCAGCGACTTGTCGATCCGCGACTTTGCCATTGACGCCAGTCATGTCAATTGGATGGCGACCGCGAATGAGCTGGAGGCGATTCCGGGGCCGCTGCGCTCACGGCTGACAGTGCTGCACATTCAACCGCCCAAGCCGGAGCAGGTCAGAAGCATTGCGCAGTCGATCTACAACCGGCTCCGCGACGAGTCCAGCTGGGGCACAGCTTTTGCCGATCGACTGGGTGATGATGTCCTGTCCCGTCTGCAAGCCTTGCCGCCGCGCAGTGTGCGTCTGGTTCTGCAGCGGGCCTTGGGCTCGGCAGCTCGTGATGGCCGGGGTGTTGTCCAAGTGCAAGACATCAGGCCGCCGGTCGAGATCAACCGCCATGGCGTTGGCTTTGTCAGCGAGGGCTGGAATTGAGGTTGCTCAGCGTTGTCCGGATAGCCAGGCCGCACCGGCGGCCAGTGCATCGGCCTCGCTGGGGTAAGTGGTCGATGGGCCGCTGATGATGCAGGGCTTGGTTTCGCCGTCGCCTTCCACCGTCCACAGCTCCCAGGTTCCGTCATTTTTCCAGCTAGGGATGGCGGTGTAGGGTTTGTCTTTCAGCGCAGCCAGCGCGGCATCCACTTCGGGACGGATCTGCAACTCACCCGAGTAGATATAGGGTGTCGCGCAGCGGGCATCAGATCGGCTCATGTTCCTTGCTCCAGAAAAGCTCCAGTAGTGCGCTCGCCTGCAAGTAAATACCGGGGTTGCGTGCTTCACTCGGGCCAGCAATGTTGAGAATAGCGATGGAATGGCTAAGCAACCAGTCTTGCCATACCGCCAACAGCTCTTCTGTAGGGGCATGCAAATCGCACAGCAGCAGCGGCTTGCCATCTCTCGTCGCCAGATCGCGAGTGAGCAGGCTGCCGCCTTCCAGCCTGCCTCGGTAAAGGATCAGCGTGGCATCAGCGTCCAGCACATTGCGTTTGGTGCGCTGGCGGTAGCCGCTGGATTCGGTCTCCAGCAACTGGTATCGAGCATCCAGTACGCCATCAGCGGCCCGTCGGCCTGCCGGGCACCAGCCGCCGTGCGGAATCTGCCGGGCAATGGCGAAATCCAGCGCCGCCCGGTCTACGCCGGTTTGGCCGCCGGAGATGATCATTAGAACGCCAATCAATCCAGACCCTTTGCTTCCCAGCCTTGGCTGGTCAGCTTGACGGCGTGCTTGGATTCCTTGTTGCCAACACCATCGAGAATGCCCTTGACCACCGGGAAAGCGGCTTGCACCTCGGGCTTCTTGGCCCAGTCGGCAAGGTTGTTGACCTTATAGGTGTAGGTGATGCCTGCCTCCTGGTAGTCACCGAGCTTCATCGGGCCTTCCCACTTCACTACCTTGTCGAGGCTCTTCTGTCCCCAGCACAGATCCGTCTGGGTCACCTTCTGGGAACCGTTCAAACCCCAACTGGTTGCTTCCTTCTCCCGGACAAAGGGTTTGGCGGCATCGGTCAGCGAACAACGCTGTCCATTGTCCGCAGCTTCGCACTTCACCAGCCCGGCGGCCTCAAGCGCGGCCATCTGATTGGCTGTACCGCTTTGCATGGTCTTCTGAAGACGCATGTCCATTTCGGTGACCGCCACCGGGAAGTCGCGGTACTGGTTGAGGCACAACTGCCCCTTTTTCTCGAAATACTGGCTCAGCGCCGCACCGAAGTTCTTTTCGTTTGCATCGGTTTTGCTACCACAAGCGGCGAGCGTGACGGTGCCGAGTACGGCGAGGATGGCAAGCTGTTTGGACATAGGCATGAACTCCCTGTTCTTATTGGTGAATGTGAATGAAAATGGCATCAGGATAGATCCCAGACTTCGATGGCCAGCACCTTGTCGGGCGGACAGGTGGCGATCTTGTCGTGATGCAAGACGACGTCGCGAACCCGATTGACGGGCATCACATGGTCGTCGCCGATGACGGCAGGATCGTTGCGCGCTGGCGGGCCGTTCTCGATGATCGGCAGGACATCACTGGCCTTGGCCGTGTAACGGCGGGGATAGCCTCCCGACAGCAGTTGTACCGCCTTGCTCTCATCAACCAGCCGCTGCACCCAGCCATTTCCGCCGACACTGGTTTCCCAGTTCGCCAGCACCGCATCCCTTCGGCCAATGCCTGTATCCCGCTCCTCGGGGGTCTGGGCGGCAATGACGATCCACCATCCGATCATGTTTTCCTTCCTTCGTCTTCGATCACAACGGAGTTCGACTGGCAACAAACAACTCGACAGGCGTGATGCCACGCTCGACCAGTTCCAGCAGGGGGAGAGACGCGGCAAAGACTTCCATTGCAGGCCAGCGATTCGGCTGGCCTGTAGGGTTTTCTGGCTGCGGCAACCGTCCCCAGTTATGGGCATCGGGAGCTTCGAAGCCCGCCTCAACAGCCAATCTCAGCCAGTAGCCCTCAAATCGGGATGCATAACTCTGGTCGCCATCAACCCATGAGAGAACGGTCGCACGAACCTCGGCCTGTTCGCGAACGGCCCACTCGAAGAGAGCGAACGAGGCATGGCCGGGGCGATGCCGACGCAGATGCTCGCGAAATCGACGTTTGAGATTGACCGTCTGCCCGATGTAGCAGGCTTTTCGCTCGCCATTCCGGCCATGCGCCGTCAGCGCGTAAATCCAGTATCCGCGTGAACGGATGACCGGGACGGCGCCCGTGTCAATCGAACATTCCGGCCTTGTAGGAAATGCACCGCCGGCAAACGCGAAACGAATCCGGAACCGCTTCCCATCAGGCCCAAGCAACCCGATGTAATCACGTCCATTCCTTGTCACCGTCAGGCCTAGAGCTTCTGCACGCTCAAGGAGTTTTTGTTTCGTGTTGATTTGCCCAGAGGTGACGGCGGCTTGCAGCGTGGCTTTCATCGTCATGGAACACTTGCGGCTTCGTTTTCGTCGCCGTAGTAGCTTTCGCCTGCCGCTTGTTCGTTCCGCCAATAGCGGATCGTCTCGTCGATGCTTGCCCTGTCGTGAGCCTCGATCTCCTCCCAGGCGCCATGTTGCCTCCAGTCGTCGAAGGTCTGCCCATGCAGTTTTTCCGCGACCTCGGCAAGAGCCATGTTCGGATCAAACAGCTCTTCGTGGTCGATGCCCGGATTGAACCAGTCGTCAGGGTTGTATCCATTGGGCAGATCGCAAAAACGCCACCATCCGCGATAGGTTTCAGGCGTGCGGCGGGCGTAATCGGCAAGATACTCGGCCTCATCCTTATCCGACCATTTACCCCGTTCAATCCGTGAGTCACGGTAGGCATCACGATCATGGAAGAAGCATTCGTGCATTCTCGGATCGTGTTTCGCCCAGTCGTAAAAATCACAGCCGATGCCCGACCGTCCCCACCGCATAACGGTTCGCACGACGGCAGACTTCGACGTACCGAACACCCATTCGTATTCGCGTAAGAAGGTCTGTCCGCTGGTTACGCCTTTGCCCTCGCAGGCAAGCTCGAATTGACCTTTGTGCTCTTCCCAGAACCGTTCAAGCTCATCGAGTGTTCGCAGGGTGACGAACATGACGCCCTCCTCAAGCAAAACGCGCTCGGGCAACTTGATGTCCACAGGCAACAGCGGCTTTTTCTTCGGCTTCATCGAACTGGCATCCCAAGTTGGGCAGAAGGGTAGTCAACGCTTGCCAGCGCCTCTCGCTCACGCACCAATGGCAGGTGATCACGCGGCACCGCCTCGGGCGACACCCAGTCGGTTTCTCCAATCGCGAGGAAGCGGTCAATCGCAGCTTCGATAGCTGCTTGATTGATGACTTCCACATCCTGGACGATACGAAGGCCAATCCCGTAGGCGTAGCTCCTGTCGAGCTTGAACGATTCGTAGATCACAGGCGGCTCGTCGCGAATGATGGCTGTTTCCAGCAGGTCGATCTGCTCGGAGAGCGTCCGTCCGTCGAACTGTGCGTACCGAACAGGTTCTCGCTTCACCATCCGATAGGTGAGAACCTTCCCCGTGCGCGAGACATCGGCTGGCTCGAATTCCAACTTTGACTCCCTGTCCAGGTCGGCGTCTCCCAGTGCTGCGTAGGCCCGCGAGGACGCCTCGTTGTGCGCGGCATCCCAGAACGCTTGCCGTGCCGTCACGATCTCGGCGTTCCAGATCGCGAACCGATCCCTGCCGGGGAAGTAAAAGTCGAACCATTGGTTGTACAGATCGGGGCGGCCCGGCTCGTTTAGCACGAGATGGCTGGTGAATCGCCCGCCATATTCGGCGGCGTCGCGACGCATCTTACCTTTGAGGCGGATGACCTCATCGCTTCGCTTATGCCGTGGCGAAGAGCTGAAGGGAGGGCGTTGCTTTCGATGACGCAGGCTCATGCATCCATTCCCACTGTTGCAACCCATCCAGTTTGGGTTCTCAGGCATGCAAAATCATTATGCTAATATTGCAACGCAGAGTTGTCACTCATTAGCAATAGGCGCCTTTCAACAGCTATTGCCCCACATTCTGCCCCTGTCAGATCTCCGTGCAGCTCACTAAAACCTCTGCGCTGGGCTGATCTGCCGAGAGCTGGCCGATGCGCCCGCGCTGGCTGGCAAGCTTCAGTTGCTTGCGCACCTGTTCCAGGCTGCGCTTTTCGATCACTGCGGTATAGCTCGCACCCAATTCACCATCCGGGTCGATGAACAGCTCGATACGCGTCACCGGCAACCCGAACACTGTGAAGCTGCGTGCCGGTGTCAGCGACCAACTGCCGGGAGCATTGGGCGCAATGCCGTCCAGTACGTGCAACGGCAAGGCTTGACGGCATTCCACGGCGGCGACGATGGCTGGCTCGATCCGCAACCAGTGGTTGAGGTCTGGGGCAGTGCCATCCATCAGCACCACCGGCATGGCTGCCAGTAGCAACGCTTTCATCCCTTGATGTTCCTGATCCAGAAGCGGCGGTCATCGACCGTGAAGTTGGGGTCATAGCCGACCAGCGTCAGCAACGAACCGACATAGTAAAGGCCGAACTGATTCATCAGCCAGCGCTCCATCGCCGGGTCGCTGGGCAGCTTGCTGTACGGTGGGGTTGGCCCGTCGCTGCGAACCTGACCGCTGGTCTTGCCGGAGATGGAAAAGCTCTTCCAGGTCAGCACGAAGTTGTTTGACTGTTTCGGCAGCTCCGGCGCGCAAAGCGACAGATTGCTGAAGCGCTCGGAGCGCTTGGCGTCGTGCCAGAGCACTGCGTCAAAGTGAATGCAATCGCTGGCTTTGAGCGTGAGGCTACGGGTCAGCGTCATCTGATCAGCCGGAATTTGCAGATTGCTGATCACCACCTTGGGCCACTCCGGGGCGCGACCGTCGGTAGACAGATTCTGGCGCAAGGCGTTATGCAGTGGAGTGCCAAGCAAGCTGTTGCGATTTGCTGCGCTTGCGGGCGTAGCCGCTTGCGAAAGGCTGCTCCCAATCGATTTTCCCAAGCCGTTCATGGAATCCAGTGCGCCTTGCATGTCGGGTGTGGCACAACCTGTCAATACAAAAGGCAGAAGCAGCAAGCTCCGGTAGTGTTTCATCGCAGTTCCTCGCGAGGTTATCCGTTGAAGAGGGCATTGAGCCGGGCACACCAGGTTTCCGCCGCCCGACGGCTCATGGGGAAACTGAGTAATGGTCGTTGCGGATCGGCGGTTTGCAGCTCAATGGCAAAGTCCTTGGCGCGTACCGTGCGCTCGAAGGTCGGCACGCTCATGCCGCTGGCGTTGACCTGACGGCTACCGCCGTTCATCTCCATGCTCTCGACCTCGCGCCAGGTCATCCGCCAACCAAGCAGCCAGGAGAAGTCGTGCAGTTTGTATGCATCATTAACCACATCACAGGCCGCGATCTTGCGATTCTGAGAGTCAAAAACAAGGAATGCCGGTGCGGGATAACCCAGGAGATGTCCAGCATCGAATGACAGGCCCTGCTGGCCGTTGATCCTGGCGACAAGGGCCTGGCAGCGGGCCTGCAAGCGCGCGAGAAAGCGGAAGGACAGCGTGAAGATCGCCAGCGAAATCAGTAGATACAGCGCCCATTCGCTGGTCATCAAGGTCCACCAACTTGGCCTCCCCCACAGAGAGCCAGCTGGCCCCATGTTGGATAGCCCAGCCTGCACGATGATGAGCACAAACACCGCCGCCATCAGCCCAGCTATTCCCGCCACCGGAACTGCCAGCCCCGCCGCCACTCCCATCCCCGCAGTCTTCCAGACGCTTGCCATACGTCATTTCCCCCATTTTGTTACTCATAGAGGCCATTTTATGGGGCCTGCATTCAATTGTCACTTATAGTGCGGGCACTTATCGGGCGTAGCCCTATAGAGGGGGTACTCATAGAGTCATTTCTCTTTAAAGAAGAGAGAAATATGGCCCTTGATCCCCGACTACGCTTCGGCCTGAAGCTGATAGAAATCAGAAAGACCAGAGGGTGGTCGCAAGAACGCCTAGCACTGGAAAGTGGCTTGGCACGCAGCTATCTGGGGGGTGTTGAGCGTGGTCAGCGCAACATCGCCTTGCTCAACATCTTCAAGCTGGCCGAGGCGCTGGGGGTGGAGCCTTCAGTACTGCTGGAGGCGCCGGCGGCTGGACAGGAGCCTGCACCGTAACATCGTAGCGCTACGGTATCGTAACGTTACGATGGTCACTGCCTAGTCGCTCGCGGCAGTTATCGCAGCCATCTGCTTTCAAGAATAAGTAAAGCCCACTACAATGGCACTTACGCAATTTTTTCCGTGTTAAGGGTCATAAAAGTGACTTTTAATCTCTCGACTCCCGCTGAGATCCTGCACGCGCTGGGTGTTCGTCTGCGGGAGCAGCGGCTTGCCCAATCGCTTACGCAGCGTGAACTGGCGCAAATGGCCGGACTGTCCTTGGGGGCGTTGCGCAAACTCGAAAGCGACGGTCAGTGCTCGCTGGAAACGCTGGTCCGTGTCGCGCAGGCACTTGGCTTGCTGGAGGCGCTGGACGATCTCTTCGTGCTCAAACGGCAATCCATCGCCCAGATGGAGCAGGTGGACCTTGTCAGCCGCCGCCAGCGTGCGCCGCGTAAGAGAACATCATGAAGCTGCTTACCGTGCATTATTGCGGCTGGGGAGAAGACTGGCCGTTGGGACGCCTGGCCGATGACGGTCAATCCCTGCTCTTCGAATATTCTCCCGAAGCTCTGTCTCAGGGCTTGGAACTGTCGCCCTTGCACCTCAAGCTGCGTGCGGATGCCTACGGTGGTTTTCCGACCCATTTGCATCGCCTTCCGGGCCTAATAGCCGACAGTCTGCCTGACGGCTGGGGTTTGCTGCTGATGGATCGCCTGTTCCGTCAACACGGCTTGCGCCATCCCGGGCCACTGGACCGCCTGGCCTTCATTGGTGAGCGCGCGATGGGCGCGTTGCGCTTCGTTCCGGCAAGCGACGCCGGCGCCCACGAGCCCGACTGGTCCTTGCTGGCGCTGGCCGAGCAAAGCCGTCTCGCGCTCGCGGGCGAGGCGGGGGCAGCCCTGCGCGAGCTCGCGCTCACCGGCGGCTCACCACAAGGGGCCAGGCCCAAGGGCTTGGTGCAGTACGACGCAATGACCGGGCAGGTCAGCACCCGTCCGGATGCGCCCGGCAGCCCCTGGCTGGTCAAGTTCCCGGCGCAGAACGAACACAAGGAGGTCTGCGTCATCGAGCAGCTCTATGCCGAGTTGGCTCGGGATTGCGGACTGGAAGTGCCCGAAAGTCGTTGGTTCGACCTTGGCCCCGAACTGGCCGCCTTCGGCGTCGCGCGCTTCGACCGGGAGGGAGGGCAACGCGTCCCGGTGCACAGTCTGGCTGGATTGTTGCAAGTGGATTTTCGCCTGCCCGGTGCCACCGACTATACCGCCTTCCTGCGGGCTACCCGTTTCCTGACGCGCGACGAGCGCGAAGTGGAGAAAGCCTACGCGCGAGCAGTCTTCAATGTGCTCTTCCACAATCGTGACGACCATCCCAAGAACTTCGCGTGGCGTCTCGGGCCTGACCGGCGCTGGCGTCTGGCACCGGCATTCGACCTGACCTTCAGTGAAGGCCCGATGGGCCAGCATCACCTGGACGTTTGCGGCGAAGGTGCTGCCATCGAACGCCGGCATTTATTGCGTCTGGCGGAGGAAGGTGGCATCCCAAGGAAACGGGCGGAAGAGGTCATCGACCGGATGTTGCCGCAGGCAAGCTCATTGGGTGAGCGATTTGAGCGTGCTCCGATTAGGCAGATGTTGGCGCAACAGATAAAATCCACCATTGATGCCTGTCGCTGGCGTCTGGAAAGCTGAATCCGAGCCGCCGCAACGGCGCCAGATCAGGGTTTAACGTACTCACTACTGAGTTTTTTGAGTACAAACATGAGTATATTTTTTAATGGAGCAGCATGGTGAGCTGTTCATTCAATGATTTGCAGTCACAATCGCTGTTCAACGTCTGAGCGCGTCCCAGATGGCGTCCCGCTGGCCATTCGGGGCAGCGGGACGCCGCGTGCCGCCTGGGCGCAAACCTCAGGCCGGGGGCTTCAGAATCGATAATCCAGGCCGAGCGCCGGCCCCTGCTGCACGACATCGAACATGAAGCCGCCATCGCGGTAATCAACTGCCAACCGGCGATAGGCGAGCAGCACGGCCAACTCGTCACTGAGCTTGTAGCCGAGTGCGGCCATCAGGTCCGAACTCGAGCGCGCACCGACGCCGAAACCGCCTAGCATGCCCCAGGCCATTGCGTAGCTGCGCGGCCCAAGATGGTAGAGCCCCTGGAGACCGATCACCGGGTCGGTCCATCGCTCGCTGTCCCTGGCCCCGATATTGGCTGGGGCCCCCAGCCTCACATCTGCGCGCAATGACCAGTAGCGCGCCCCGCCGAGAACATCCACATAGCCCCGATCGTCGGCCGCGACGCGGTACTGGACGGCGAGCAGCGCGGTCGTCGTTCGTGTCGTCGCCTTGGCGGACACCCCCGGAAGTCCAGGAACCGTACCGGACTCGCCAAGCCGGACATGGAGCACATCACCGAGCACGCCAAGCTGGCCCCGCCTGGCCTCAAAGCCAAGCATGCCGCCGAGTTCGAGACCGTCAAGGATGTCACCGAAGCCCTTGTCGACATGCGTGCGCTGGCCGAACTTGCCGACCGTGCCCTCGAGGCCCGCGCCCCACAGGTAAGGCGTCAGCCGGTAGTGCCACTGGCCGGGCTCGGCAGGGACAGCCGACTGCGCCGCGGCCGTCGGCACCAGTACGATGGCGAGGGCGGTGACCAGGCTGGTTCTGGCAAGGGCGTTCGAACACATAAGCGTCTCTCCAGTGTGCGTATGCCGCTCAGGGCAACAGATTCTTGTAGATACGGCCGTTCTTCATGATGAGAACGAAGCTCGACTCCGGGCGCTTGATGAGCGACAGGTCGGCCGTCGGGTCGCCATCGACCAGCAGCAGGTCGGCCAGCGCGCCTTCGGCGACCACGCCGAGCGGCTTGCCATAGGGATTGCGCTCACCGGTGAGCTCGAGCAGGGCGCCGTTGTTGCCGGTGGCGATCTGCAGCACCTCGCCGGGCGCGTACCAGCGCTCAAGCGAGGCGAGGCGAGCGTTCTGGAGCTCGCCGTTGTCGCCGGAGAACAGGATGTCGGTGCCGAAGGCCACCTTCACCTTGTGCTTGCGCGCGAGCGCGTAGGCGCGATCGGTGCCCGCCGCTACCATGAGCTGCTTGACCCGGTTGGCGCCCGTCTGCGGGTTGGCAAGCTCGTTGTCGAGGAAGGGCTGAAGCGACCACCAGACCCCCTTCTGCGCCATCAGCCTGACCGTATCCTCATCGACCAGCTGACCATGCTCCACCGCCTTCACCCCCGCCTCGATAGCGACCTGGACTGCGCGGCTGGTGTAGGCATGCACGGTGACGTAGGTGCCCCAGTTCTCGGCGGCTACCACCGCAGCGCGGATCTCCTCCAGCGTGTACTGGCTGGCATCGATCGGGTCGTAAATCGAGGTCACGCCGCCGCCCGCCATCAGCTTGATCTGCGTCGCGCCGAGCATCAACTGTTCACGGGTGCGCCGCAGCACCTCATCAACGCCGTCGGCGATGGCTGCGGTGCGGGTGAGCTCGGTATGGCTGAGCCCCTGATTGGCCGCGCGCGGAACCTCGTGCGGCAGGCGGAAGTCGCCATGACCGCCGGTCTGAGAGATCATCGCCCCAGAGGGGAAGATGCGCGGCCCGGGGAAGCGCCCTTCTTCGATCGCGCGCCGCAGCCCCTGCACCGGCCCGCCCATGTCGCGCACCGTGGTGAAGCCGCGCATCAAGGTCGCTTCGGCGACCTGTGCCGCACGCAGGTTGGTATAGCCGACGTCACTGGTCATGGCGTCGACCAGGCTCTGGCCGATCAGCATGGCGTGCCAGTGGGCGTCGATCAGCCCGGGCATCAGGGTACGTCCGCCACCGTCGATCCGCGTCAACTCGGCGCCCGCCGGCGGCTCGATCGGCGCGGCCGAGATCGCCTGGATCGTGTCGCCCACCACCAGCACGCTTGCCGGCGCGCGAGCGCGCTCGCTGCTCCTGCCATCGAAGACGATGACGTTCTCGAACAGGATGGCCTTGTCTGCAGCGTGCGCGAACGAGGCCACCAGCGCTGCGAGGGCCACCATCCCGCGGCCAAGATTCTTTTTCAGATTCACCAGCGAGCTCCTGGGGACACCATAAATTGATCGTCATGATAGCAGCCGCTGCGACCTCCCGCCGCCCTCCAGCGCTGCCTGGGCAAGGGCTGGCGCGCCGTCCGCCTGCGGGCACTTGCCTGCTGCATATCGTCGACGCGCATGCGGGGCGACGGCGGATCGAGCGCAGATCGTTCAGCGCACGCTCTTCAGCAGGTCCCTGACCCAGCGCCAACGGCTCAGCACCAGGGCCGAGAAGATCAGCGCGCAACCGAGAAGCTGCTGCGCGCTCATGCGCTCGCCGAACCACCACGCGGCGACGATGGCCGTCCACATCGGCTCGAGCATCAGGATCACCGCCGCATGGCTCGCGCTGGTCATGCTCTGGCCGTGGAGCTGGACGAAGAAGCGCAGCGTGGTGGCCAGCAGGGCGCTGGCCAGCAGCCAGCCGAGAACCGGCGTCGGCACGGTCTCGGGCCAGGTTTCCGTGGCGAGCGACAGCGGCAGCATCAGCACCGCCACCATCGACACCTGGACGGTGCTCAGCGCGAGCGCAGGCACGTTGCGCACGATGTGGCTGTTGAGCGTAAACAGCACGGCAAACATCATGGCCGCAGCGAGGAAGAACCACTGCCCGGGCTCGAAGCGAAAGCCATGTTCGAGTGACAGGCAGGCGAATCCGACCAGAGCCAGCGGCATCGCCACCCAGGTGATACGCGCCGGCCGCTCGCCGAAGAACAGCCGCCCGAGCAAGGGCACCATGACGATACCCAGGCTGGAGATGAAGGCGCCCTCGCCGATGTGCTGCGCATGGTGGAGCCCGGAGATCCAGAGCGCCATGGCGCCGGCGAACAGCGCCCCCACGATCACCGCCCCCTTGAGCCCGGCACGATCGAGCCGGCGCAGCTGGGACCAGCTCAGCGCCGCGAGCACCACCGCGGCGATCAGAAAACGCAGGCCGACGAACTGCAGCGGCGCAAGGCCGGCAAGCGCCTCCTTGGAAAAGATCCAGCCTGCTGCGGCGAGCAGGGTGGTGCCCAGCAGCCAGAGGTCGGCCCTGAGCGTGTGCGCGGGCACCGTCATCGGCCGGCGCTCAAGCCGCGGGCGGGCGCGCGAGCTTGCGTTGCAGCGTGCGCCGGTGCATCTGCAGCGCGCGCGCAGTAGCCGAGATGTTGCCGTCGTGCTCCGCGAGCACGCGCTGGATGTGCTCCCACTCGAGGCGATCGACCGACATCGGCGCTTCGGGGGCGTGGTCGTCGATGACGACATCCTCGGCGCGCAGCGCCTTGATGATGGCCTCGACCTCGGCGGGCTTGGCAAGGTATTGCACCGCCCCCAGCTTGACCGCATCGACCGCGGTGGCGATGCTCGCGTAGCCGGTCAGCACCAGAATGCGTACCCCCGGGCTGAGCTCGAGCAGGGGGCGGATGAGCTTCAGCCCGGACTCGCCCCCGATGTTGAGGTCGAGCACGATGAACTCTGGCGTATGGTCCGCGGCAAGCTCGAGGGCGCCTTCGCTGTCGGTCGCGCCGTAGGTGTCGAAGCCGCGCTGGGCGAGCGCGCGCATCAGCACCCGGTTGAAGGCGGGGTCATCATCGACCACGAGCAGGGTGGGAGCGTTGTCGGCGATCATGCGGCGGCGGCCTGCGACGGAATCATCAAGCACGCAATGGTGCCACCGCCGGCACGCGGACGGAACTCCAGCCGCCCGCCATGGTGCTCGACCGCGGCATGGGCGAGCATCAGGCCGACCCCCATGCCCTGGGCGTGAGCCCCGAGGGGTGCGCGGCGGGCAGCCTCGATACGCGCAGCGGACAGGCCCGGCCCACGATCGGCAATCTCGATGCGCGCCAGCCCCGCACTCGCCATGATCGACACCTCGACCGCAGCGGCCGCATCAGTCACGCCCGCGGAGTTCAGCGGCCGGGCAGCTGCGCGTGCGCGCTGGTTGGCGTTGGCCGCATTGTCGATGAGATTGTGCAAGGCCTCACCGAGCGAAGCGTCGGCAACGATGCAGCCGCCCTCGCCCTGCACCTGGAGCACCACGCCCGGGCGCAACTGTTGCCAGCGCGCCGCCACCTGGTCCACCCAGGCACGCACCTCGACCACGCCGCCACCTTCGGCGCGCTGCTGCCCCGCCTCGCGGGTGAGGCTGTTGAGGATGTCGCGGCAGTGGTCGACCTGCTCGCGCACGAGCTGGAGGTCGTCGCGGACCTCGGCGTCGAGATCCGTACGCCGCGCCAGCTCGTCGGCGAGGATACGCATCGTACCCAGCGGCGTACCGAGCCTGTGCGCAGCGCCGGCCGCGAGCTTGCCCAGCCCGACCACGTAGGCATCGCGCGCACGCGCTGCATTGGCCTCGGCGAGTTCATCCTCGCGGCGGGCGAGCTCGGCGTTCAGGCGGGCGATGAACCACACCACCGTCACCGCGGCAAACACGAAGCTGATCCACATGCCTGCCAGGTGCCACTGCATGGCCAGTGCGCTGTCGGTGAGGCGGACAGGCTCATGGAAACGCCACAGCAAGGAGTAGACGCCCACCGCGAGTGCCGCAAGCGCCCAGCCCTGAGCGGCGGGGAGGATGGAGGCCCCGATCGCCACCACCGGTAGCAGCAGCGAGATCGCCGGGTTGGTGACCCCGCCGGTGAAGTACAGGAAGGCGCCCCAGGCCACGAGATCGACCGCCAGCTGCAGGAAAGCCCCCCACCGCCCAACCAGCCAGCGCGCCGCATCTGCCAGCAAGGCGAGGTTGACCGCCAGCAGCGCAAGCGTCACCCCGGCCAGCGGCGCCAGCGGCTGCGCGGGTACCAGCCAGGGAAAGACGATGAAGCTCATCATCGCCATCGCTGCCAGCGATACCCAGCGCAGTTGCAGCAAGCGCGTTCGGTCGGTACGTACCGACGAAGAGCCGCCTGCCAGCCCATCGGCATTCCCGTCACCCGCCCCTGCCTGCCCACCCGAAACCAACGGATCCATTGCTCATCCTCACAGCTGGCCAAGCCGCCTTGTTCGCACGAGGGTATATCCCCGGCTTTGCTTTACATCAAGGTTTGCTGAATTGCCCCTTCCTAGAATGCAGCTGCGACAAAACGTCACAGGACAATTTGTCACAGGCAAGCAGTTCGCATATGACCTCGGCGCGAGGGGCGCAAGGCGCGTGACGGACGCCTGTGCAAAGCCGATCACATCAGCTAACGGGAGCGACGCACATGAACGAAGCCAAAATGAACACTGTCGAGGCCATGCCCGACCCGAGCCGCCGCAAGTTCCTCAACACCGCGGCCTTTGCCGGCCTGGCAGGCGCAGGCCTTTCGGTCGGCTTGTCGGCGTGCAACAAGGAATCAACCCCCGCTGCCAGCAGTGCCGCCGCCCCTGCGGCCGCACCCGCCGCAGCACCGAGCGCCAAGGCGGCCTCGAGCGGCCTGCACACCCACATGGCCCCCGGTGAGCTGGACACGTACTACGGCGTGTGGTCCGGCGGCCACTCCGGCGAGTGCCGCATCCTCGGCCTGCCTTCGGGCCGCGAGATCAAGCGCATCCCGACCTTCAACGTCGACTGCATGAGCGGCTGGGGCATCACCAACGAGTCGAAGAAGATCATCGGCACCCGCCCCGACGGCCGCCTTAAGTACATGACCGGCGACACCCACCACGTGCACGGTTCGTACAAGGATGGCACCTACGACGGCAAGTACTTCTGGGTGAACGACAAGATCCACTCGCGTCTCGCCCGCATCCGCGGCGACGTCTTCGAGTGCGACGCCATCACCGAGATCCCCAACATCCAGGGCTTCCACGGCATCTTCCCCGATCGCCGCGACCCGGTCGACGCCAGCATCAACTACACCACCCGCGTGTTCTGCGGCAACGAGTTCCACCTGCCCAAGCCCAACGACGGCCGTGACCTCGACGAGCCGGAGAAATACGGCACGCTGTTTACCTGCGTCGATGCCGAGACCATGAAGGTGCGCTGGCAGGTCAAGGTCGACGGCAACATGGACCTCGTGGCCTCGTCCTACGATGGCCGCTTCGCCGCATCGAACCAGTACAACACCGAAGGCGGCGCCCGCTACGAAGACATGATGTCGGCGGAAATGGACGCCTGCGTGTTCTTCGACGTCGCCCGCATCGAGCAGGCCATCAAGGACGGCAAGTTCTACACCGTGGGTGACTCGAACGTGCCCGTGGTCGACGGTACCAAAGCCGCCAACACCGACCCGAAGACCGCGCTGACCGGCTACGTGCCCGTCCCGAAGAACCCGCACGGCGTCAACGCTACGCCGGACGGCAAGTACTTCATCTGCTCGGGCAAGCTGTCGCCCACCACCACCACGATCGACCTCGCCAAGGTCGCCGACTGGTTCGACGGCAAGCTCGACGACATCCGCAAGGCGGTGGTCGCTGAAGTCGAAGTCGGCCTCGGCCCCCTGCACACCACCTTCGACGGCCGCGGCAACGCCTTCACCACGCTGTTCCTCGACAGCCAGATCGTGAAGTGGAACATCGAGAAGGCGATCCAGTTCTTCAACGGTGACAAGTCGGCGCAGTACGTGGTCGACCGCATCGACGTGCATTACCAGCCCGGCCACATCAACGCCTCCATGGGTGAAACCAAGGAAGCTGACGGCCAGTTCCTGGCGGTGGGCTGCAAGTTCTCGAAGGACCGCTTCCTGCCGGTCGGTCCGATGCACCCGGAGAACGAGCAACTGATCGACATCCGCGGCGAGAAGATGGTGCTGTTGGCCGACCACCCGGTGCATCCGGAGCCCCACGACTTCGTAATCGTGAAGCGCGAGCTGATTCACACCAAGCAGGTCTGCAACCTTGATGACCACCCCCTGGCGGTCAAGGATGCGAAGGACTCGGGCGTGTTCCGCGACGGCAACAAGGTCACGGTCAAGATCGCCTCGCTGGCTCCGGCCTACACCCTGCGCGAGTTCACCGTGCGCCAGGGCGACGAAGTCACGATCATTCTGACGAACCTGGACAAGATCGAAGACCTCACCCACGGCTGGGCGATTCCGCAGTACGACATCAACTTCACGGTCAACCCGCAGGAGACCAAGTCGGTCACCTTCAAGGCTGACAAGCCGGGCGTGTTCTGGTGCTACTGCACGCACTTCTGCCACGCGCTGCACCTCGAGATGCGCACGCGCATGCTGGTCGAGGCTGCGTAAGCGCAACCGGCTGGACGGAGGAAAACAAGGGGCGTATGCCCCTTGTTTTTTTACGCCCGCACCCCAGTCACACGGAATATTCGAAAACCATCGATCAGAAATTGATGATTGATAAGGCGGCATCCAATGCCGCCCTATAGTCTGGCCGATGAACTCACATCGGAGCGCAACATGAAACCGTTCTCCGCCTTGCGCAACGCCCTGCGCGGTGCCGCACTCGGCACTCTCCTGGCTACCGCAGTCGCCGCCTTTGGCCTGGCCTCGCCCACTCCGGCCGTCGCGCAGACCGCCTACGAGGCCCCCCTGCCAGCCGAGATCAACACGGCGCCCGACCTCTGCGCCCACGTCGCCTGTACCGAGGTCCTGCCCGCTGCTGACAGCTTCTCGGAGCGTATGGGCAAGCCGACCTACGTCGAGGGCTACAAGAACGATGCGGGCGGGGAGCGCAAGCTGGTCGGTTATGTGTTCCTGTCGACCGACATCGTCGACATCCCCGCATACTCCGGCAAGCCCGTGATTACCCTCATCGGCATGGACACCGCGGGCATCATCACCGGCACCAAGATCCTGCGCCACAGCGAGCCGATTCTGCTGCTGGGCATCCCGGAGAGCGTGCTGACGAAGTTCGTCAACCAGTACCTGGGCAAATTCGTCGGCGACCGCATCGAGATCGGCAAGGGTCGCAACGAAGAGGGCTACATCGGTCTCGATGCGATCACCGGCGCAACGGTGACCGTAATCGCACAGAACCAAGTCGTGATGCGTTCCGGCGTCGCGATCGCGCGCCAAGTTGGGATCCTCAAGGTCGAGCCCAAGCCCGCTATCCGCTTCTCCACGGTCGACGAGCGCCTGAACTGGGAGCAACTGATCAAGGAAGGCAGCGTACGCCGGCTGACCGTGAAGCCCGAGCAGCTCGGCATGCCGCGCACACCCGAGCCCTATGTGGACATGTTCTTCGGCTACCTGAACACCCCCTCGGTCGGCAAGAGCATCCTTGGCGAGGGCGGCTACAACAGCCTGATGTCGCGCCTCAAGGAGAACGAGCACGCGATCTTCATCATCTCGAACGGCAGCGACTCGTTCAAGGGCTCGGGCTTCGTGCGCGGCGGCATCTATGACCGCGTGCAGGTCGGCCAGGACATGGACGCCTACACCTTCCGTGACCTCGACTACCTGCCGCTGTGGGGCGTGCAGGCGGCCGGCGCGCCGGCCTACAAGGAATCGGCGATCTTCATCATCCGCGATCCGGGATTCGCCGCCGCCTTCCCGTGGAACCTGGTCTTCCTCGGCAACAAGCTCGACCGCGAGACCGGCCACCGCGACTTCGTCAGCTTCGACAGCGAGTACTGGGTTCAGGCGAAGTACATGGACGGCGGCCGTCCCAAGGTGGTGAAGCCCGAAGCCCCCTGGGTGCGGGTGTGGAAGATGCGTTCGGTGGAGATCGTGCTGTTCTCGATCCTGCTGGTCGGCGTCGCCACCGTTTATGCCATGCGCGACCGCCTGACGCGCATGTCGACGCGCAAGAACAAGTGGCCGGTCGACGGCTTCAAGTATGCGGCATGGCTCATCAGCATCTTCTTCGTCGGCTTCTACCTGATGGCCCAGCCCTCGATCACCCAGGTGCTGACGTGGTTCCACGCCCTGCTTTTCCAGTGGAAGTGGGAGCTGTTCCTGACCGACCCCTTCATCTTCCTGTTCTGGATCTTCATCATCGTCACCGTGTTCCTGTGGGGACGCGGCCTGTTCTGCGGCTGGCTGTGCCCCTTCGGCTCGCTGTCCGAGCTGCTGTACAAGATCGGCGGCAAGCTCGGCCTCAAGCGCTTCCAGTTCATGCTGCCGATGAAGTGGCACAACCGCCTGAAGTGGGTGAAGTACTTCGTGTTCTTCGGCCTGCTAGCGGTGTCGGTGCTGTCGATGGGGCTGGCCGAAAAGCTGGCCGAGGTCGAGCCTTTCAAGACCACCTTCCTGGTCGGCCTGTTCAGCCGCAGCTGGCCCTACACGCTGTTCGCTGCGGGCCTGCTCGGGCTGTCGATCTTCACCGAGCGGCCGTTCTGCAAGTACCTGTGCCCGCTCGGCGCCGCGCTGGCCATGCCTTCGACCTTCCGCTGGTTCGGGCTCAAGCGCAAGCAGGAATGCGACTCGTGCAAGGCCTGCGCGGTGGGCTGCGGCTCGCTGGCGATCGATGACAAGGGCCGCATCGACCATCGCGAGTGCATGCTCTGCCTCGACTGCATGGTGATGTACACCGACGAGCACGCCTGCCCGCCGCTCGCCCAGGAGCGCAAGCGCCGCACCAAGGCAGGCCTGACACTGACCCCGATCGGCGCCGACGGCTACTACATCCCGATCAAGCCGGTGGCTGCAGCCGCCCCCAAAGCATGAAGGAGGACATGACCATGGTCGATCCGCGCATCCTGACTGAAGCCGTCCACCCGCCCTACGAGGACAAGGGCGCGAGCCGCCTGCTGGCAGAGGCCTGGGACCACATCTGGCCGTGGAGCCGCACCGGCTTCGAGCGCCAACGTGTCGTACAGGCTGCAGGCCTGGCCCTGGCGGTCGCAGTCAGCGTGGCCTGGGTACTGGCCGCGATGGGCAACCTGACACCGGGCACCATCATCGGCTGGTGGTTCGGCTGGAGCGTGTTCGAGGTGGTGGTCCGCCTGGGCGCCAAGCCCTACGTGAAGGACGGCCCGTGGTGGGGCCGGCTCTACCGCAAGGCCAGCCTGATGGACATGGTGTGCTACGTCGGCTTCAAGAACCTGCTGATAGGCGCCGTGCTCTTCATCGGTCTCAAGAGCCTGGGCCTGCTGGTGATCTGAGCGCCTACTCAGCGAAAACCTCGTGCTCCTGTCAGGCTGCGCCGCCCCCGAGGCGGCGCAGCCTATTCAACGCCCGGCCGGCATGCGGCGCTTCACCTAGATCAAGTGCGTGTGCCCCGTTCCGCCGCATACTTCGGCCTACCCCCCACAGTGACGGAATCGATGCCACCCAACCACACGCTCTACCGACTGGGCGCAGCACTCGCGCTGCTGGCGGTACTGGCCCTGCCAGCAAGCGCCGCAACCTGGCGCGTGCAGCCCGGCGAGTCCATCCAGGCCGCTGTCGATCGTGCGGCCCCGGGCGACGTGATCGAGATCGAGCGCGCCCGCTACGAAGGCCACGTCCTGGTCGACAAACCCCTGACCCTGCGCGGCATCAACCGTCCGACCCTCGACGGGCTGCTCGAGGGCAACGTCATCAGCGTGAGAGCCGAGGACGTCACCATCGAAGGCCTGATCGTCGCCAACTCCGGAGGCGACACCTACTACCAGCATGCTGGCATCTACCTCTACCCCGGCTCGCACCGCGCGATCGTTCGCAACTGCGACTTCTCCTACACCTTGTTCGGGCTGTGGATCGAGAAGGTCGAGGACGTGCTCATAGAGAACAACCTGATCACCGGCAAGCGCGATTTCAACTCACCGCTACGCGGCAACGGCATCCAGCTCTACAACACCCAGCGTGCGCGCATCATCGGCAACAACGTCAGCTTCGTGCGCGACGCCATCTATGTGGACGTCTCCCACGACGCGATCTTCCGCGGCAACATCCTGCATCACAGCCGCTACGGCACGCACTACATGACCTCCTACCGCAACATCTGGGAGGACAACGAGACCTACTACAACCGCGGTGGCCTGGCGCTGATGGAAGTGCGCGACCAGGTCGTGCGCAACAACCGCGCCTGGGGCAACTCCGACCACGGCATCATGCTGCGCACCATCCAAGACTCGGTGATCGAGGGCAACATCGTCGCCGGCAACCAGCGCGGCTTCTTCATCTACGACGCCTACTTCAACGAACTGCGTGGCAACGCCATCATCGACAACATCGTCGGCATCCACCTTTGGGCGGGCTCGAAAGACAACCAGGTCGAGCGCAACGACTTCATCGCCAACCGCGAGCAGATCCGCTTCGTCGCCGCGCGCGACATGATCTGGGGTGCGAATGAAGGCAACCACTGGAGCAACTACCTGGGCTGGGACCGTAACGGCGACGGCATCGGCGATGTGCGCTACGAGGCCAACGACCTGGTCGATCGGCTGACCTGGCGCCACCCGATGATGAAGCTGCTGCTCGGCAGCCCGGCCGTGCAAACCCTGCGCGTGGTCGCCCAACAGTTCCCGCTGTTGCGGGCCCCCAGCATTGTGGACCCCAACCCGCGGATGGAACCGAACAACCCCGACTGGAGCCAATGGCGTGGCAGATACTTCCCCCGCTCAGAATGACGCCGGCGCGCCGGTGATCGTCGCCCGTGGCGTACGCAAGCACTACGGCCCGATCCATGCAGTGGACGGAGTGGACCTCGAGATCCGCAGTGGCGAACTGTTCGGCCTCATCGGCCACAACGGCGCCGGCAAGAGCACGATGTTCAAGATGATGCTCGGCCTCATCCCGCAGACTGCGGGCGAGATCCGCATCGACGGCGCGCCCGTACCCGGCAGCGACTTCAGGACCGTGAGGCGCAAGGTCGGCTATCTGCCAGAGAACGTGGTTCTCTACGACAACCTGACCGGCATCGAGACTCTGGACTTCTTCGCCAAGCTCAAGGGCGTGCCCTCGACACAGAACGGCGCCCTGCTCGAACGTGTCGGCCTCAGCCACGCAGGACGGCGACGGGTGCGCGAGTACTCCAAGGGCATGCGCCAGCGCCTCGGCTTTGCACAGGCGCTGCTCGGCAAGCCACGCATCCTGTTCCTCGACGAGCCGACGACCGGCCTCGACCCCGAGGCCATCCGCGGCTTCTACGCCATCCTGCGCCAGCTCAAGAGCGAGGGTGTCACCATGGTGATCACCTCACACATCCTCGCCGAGATCCAGGAGCGGGTCGATCGCCTGTCCATCATGGCCGCGGGCAAGGTGCAGGCCACGGGCACGGTGCAGGCCCTGCGCGAGCAGATGGACCTGCCGCTGTGGTTCGACGTGCGCGTAGCACCCGAGGATTTCGAGTCGGTACGCAACGCACTGGGCGGGCTGCCGGTTGGTGCCATCGAGGCACGTGACGGCCATGTGGCGGTGCAGTGCGCACGCGATGCCAAAATGGCGGTGATCGCTGCCCTGGCCACCCTCAACGGCAAGGTGCGCGACCTCACGGTGCGCGAGCCTTCCCTCGAAGACGTGTTCTTCGGTTTCTCGGACTGAGAGTCGAATCATGGAGTTTTCCCAAGTCGCAACTATCGCCGGCAAGGAGTTCTGGGACCGCATCCGCAACCGCTGGGTCCTCGCCGTGGCGCTGGTGTTTACCGTCTTCGCCCTATCGATCGCCTATTTCGGCTCAGCCCAGCAAGGCGCGGTTGGGTTCCGCTCGATCGAGGTCACCATCGCCAGCCTTGTCAGCCTGGTCATCTACCTCATTCCGCTCATTGCCCTGGTGCTGGGTTTCGACGCAATCGTCGGCGAGCGCGAGCGCGGCTCGCTGGACCTGCTGCTTTCGATGCCAATCACACGCTTCGAACTGATCCTGGGCAAATACCTCGGCCTGGCAGGTGCCCTGACGTTTTCCACCGTAGCGGGCTTCGGCCTTGTCGGCGTGGTGCTGTCGGCCCAGCTCGACCTCAACGCCCTTTTCCACTATGTCGGCTTCATGGCGAGTTCGGTGCTACTGGGTTGCGCCTTCCTCAGCCTGGCGGTGATGCTGTCGGTATTCGCCGGCGACCGCACCCGGGCCTCGGGCGCAGCCATCGCAATGTGGTTCTTCTTCGTGCTGATCTTCGACCTTCTGGTGCTCGGCGTGCTGGTGGTCACCGCCGGCCAGTGGGGGGGCGAGGCGCTGCCCTACGTCCTGCTGCTGAACCCGGCCGACGTCTTCCGCATCCTGAACATCTTCACCCTCGAGGATGTCCGCACCCTTTACGGCTTGTCGACGGTGTTCCCGCCCGCGCTGGCGCAGCCCTGGCTGCTCGGCCTGGTGATGCTGGCGTGGATCGCCATACCGCTGGCCATCGCGACCTGGCGCTTCCGTCGCTGAAGCCAGGACCCACCCCATACCGGATGGAGTAAGAGACCATGTGCACACACCACGCTTGCCAGTCACGCCGACGCTTCCTCATCGCCGGCGCTGCCGCCGGCCTGCTCGCCGCCTGCGGCAGCGGGAATTCGGGCGGCGGCAGCAACAGCATCGCGCCCATCGAGATCGACCGCAGTTCGAGCTGCGCCCTTGACGGCATGTTGCTGGCAGACTACCCCGGCCCGAAGGTACAGATGCACTATGCCGGCGTCTCCAGGCCGGACTGGTTCTGCGACACGATCGAGATGTTCAACATCTACCTGAACCCGGAACAGGCCCGTCTGGTGACTGCACTCTACGTGCAGGACATGGCCAAGACGGACTGGAACAAGCCGGAGGGGAACTGGATCGATGCGCGCACGGCCTGGTACGTCTTTGGCTCGAAACGCCTCGGGGCCATGGGACCCACCGCCGCGTCTTTCTCGACCGAAGCCGATGCGCGTGCATTCGCAGGGGAGCATGGCGGCCAGATCCTGCGCTTCGACGAGGTCAAGCCCGACATGGTCGTGCTCGACGGCGGCGCACTCCACGACCAGGCCATGTGAGCGGCACGACGATGAACCCGATCTACGACTCCGTTGCTCCGCAGGACGCCCTCGAACTGGAGCGCATCGCCCGCCTCATCTACGAGTCACGCGAGAACCGGCGCAAGGTGCTCGACGCCGTCGGCGCGAGCGACGAAGCCGAGTTGCTCGCCCGCATCGAGCGCGGCGAGGTCGATGAACACCCGGCCTACGAGCACTATCTGGCGGCACGAATCCTCGCCGATACCCACGAGCTAGCGCGCGAGATCGTCGGCACCCGCCTGCAGGAGATCAACCGCGGATGAGTATCCAAGCCGAGCTGCTCGCATACGTCGAGCGCGAACACTCCGACCAGCTGCTGACCCCACCGCAGCTCACCCAGGATGCCCTGACCCTGGTGCTGCGCAATGGCGCGGTGCTGAGCGTACGCTTCGCTGCAGCCGATGCCTACTCCATGCACTGGCGAACCAGCCCACATGCAGAGGCGCACGCGCTTGGCATCGACACGGCGCCGGTGCATCGCGGCCTGGCCACCTGGCCGAACCACCTGCACCTGGCTGATGGCAGCGTCACGGCCGATCCACTGACCCGGATCGGCGAGGCGCCCGAGTCCAATCTGAGCCGTGTGCTTCTGGCCCTAGCGCAGGACCCCCTGCTGGGTGGAGGCCCCGCATGAGTCCACAGGGCCGCAAGCGCCGCCTGCTGCTGGGCGCCGCCCTGCTGTCGGTGGGCACGGCCGGGGCGCTTTTCTGGCGGCATGCGCGCCGTCCCGGGGTCGACTTCGAACCGCCCTTCGAGGACATCTGCATCGTCCCGCCGGCGCGGGTCTCCGAGCCCCACCACTATGACCCGGCATCGGGCCTGGGCATCCATGACCCGCGCCCGATCCCCGCCGACGCTCGCTGCCCAGTGTGCGGCATGTACCCTGCGCGCTTCCCAAGGTGGGCGGCACAGATCATCTTCCAGGACGGCAGCACGCACTTCTTCGACTCGCCGGTCGACCTGTTCATTTTCCTCGCCGAGCCAAAGCGTTTCGACTCGAGCCGCACAGGTGCGGACGCCGCCGCACTTTACGTCGCCGACTTCGACACCGGCAGCTGGCTGGATGCACACCAGGCGGTCTTCGTCATCGACTCCGCCGCCCGCGGGCCGATGCGCGGCCCTGACCTGCCCGCCTTCCCCAGCATGGAGACGGCCCAGCGCTTCATCGACAGCCGCGGCGGGCGAGCGCTCGGCTTCGATCACATCGACGCCAGCGTCGTCGCCGGGCTGCGTGACGCGAACCACGCGCATCACATGCACTGAGGCTAGGGGCACCGCCGCGCCTGCCGTGTTCGGCACAGCCCGTAATACAAACGGGGCCCGAAGGCCCCGTTCCTGCGCACCGCGAGTGAAGCGCGGCTTACTTCGACAGCGCCACCATGTAGTCCACCGCGGCCTTGACTTCGTCATCGCTCAGCGATGCGCCACCACCACGTGCCGGCATCATGCCCTTGGAGCCGGTGTAGCCCTCGATGGCGTGCTTGTAGAGGGTTTCGTCGCCCTGAGCGATACGCGGCTCCCAATCCGCCTTGTCACCCGGTTTGGGCGCACCAGCAACGCCGGAAGAGTGACACAGCGCGCAGACTTTCTTGTACACGCCCTCACCCGCGGCGTTGACGGGCGCAGCCGGTGCCGGTGCCGGCGCGGCAGCCACCGGGGCCGGGGCGGGCGCGGCAGCCGGCGCAGCCGGGGTGCCGGAGTCGGAACCGCCACAGGCGGCAAGCACCACCGAGGCCAGGGCAGCAAGGATGAAAGGCTTCTTGATCATGGGTTCTCTCCGAATCGTCATGTTGGGTCACGCGAGGACAGCCTGCGAGTGACTCGCACACTATCGGCATTCACGTCATATTGGCTTGATGCCCATCAAATTGAGCCTGCCAGCCCCGGCGCTGCGGCACAAGGACGCGGTGCTATGATCGGCGACCGGGCGCCCCTTCGCCGAGACCCGCACGGTGGGGGCCGGCGGCGCCATGAAGAACGCATTGCACGTGCATGAGACCCATCCCCCCGACCTGCATCGGGCGTTTTGCGCCCTCCCCGACCGGTGCGCTGCACTTCGGCTCTCTGGTGGCCGCAGTCGGCAGCCTCCTCGACGCCCGCGCGCGCGGCGGACGCTGGCTGCTGCGCATCGAAGACGTGGACACACCGCGCGCAGTCCCGGGCGCGGCCGACCGCATCATCGCCACCCTGGCAGGCCTCGGCTTCGAATGGGACGGCGAGATCGTCTGGCAGTCACAGCGCAGCGAGGCCTACCGCGCCGCGCTCGACAGCCTGATCGCCAGCGGGTTCGCCTACCCCTGCGCCTGCACTCGCCGTGAGCTTGCCGACGCACCGCTTGCCCGCGACGGTTCGCGGCGTTACCCGGGCACCTGCCGCACGGGCCTGGCTGCGGGTCGTGGCGCACGCGCCTGGCGGGTGCGTGCCGAGGGCCTGATCCGATTCGACGACCTGGTGCAGGGCCCGCAGTCGATCGACCTTGCAGCCGACGCCGGCGATTACGTGGTGCTGCGTGCCGATGGCCTGTTCGCCTACCAGCTCGCCGTGGTGGTTGATGACCTGGCCGCGGGTGTGACCCACATCGTGCGCGGCGCAGACCTTCTGGACTCGACTGCACGCCAGATCCACCTGCAGGGGCTGCTCGGCGCGCCGACGCCGACCTACGCTCACCTCCCGCTCGCCACCAACGCCGCGGGCGAGAAGCTCTCCAAGCAGACGCTCGCGCGCGCCATTGACGACACCCCCGCCCCCCTGGCGCTGCTTGCCGCCCTGCGCTTCCTGGGCCAGGCGCCCCCCGCGGGGCTCGAGCTAGCCCCCCTCGCACGGGTCTGGGCGTGGGCGCACGCGCACTGGTCGATCGAGGCCGTTCCGCGCTGCCGGCAGGCCGTGGCCCAGGGCTTCTTCTGATTCTGTGCCGCCAGCGCAGGCAACGCCGCGGCACGGCACCTCAGTGTGCCCGGCCAAGCCCCGCCAGGCCGATCGCAAGGCGCACGCCCTGGTAAGCCAGCCAGCTCAGGCCGCGGCGCAGCAGGGGCAGGCGCTGCCAGTCGCTCGCCTTGAGCTCCGCGCCTCCTTCGGCGATGGCGGTCTCGAGGCTTGCGCGCAACTGGCGGGCGAAGCTGGCGTCGTCGATCACCACGTTGGCCTCGCGCGCGAGCAGGAGGCTGAAGGCATCGATGTTGCTGGAGCCCACGGTCGCCCAGTGGTCATCCACCACTGCCACCTTGGCGTGCAGGTGGCTGCGGTGGTACTCGAAGAGACGCATGCCGCAGGCGAGGAAGTAGGGATAGAGGGCGCGCGTGGCATAGGCCTGCATCGGGTGGTCGGCGAGGCCCTGGAGAAGCAGGGTGATGCGCACGCCACGCGCGGCCGCCTCCGACAAGGCCTGGCGGAAACGGCGTCCGGGGAAAAAGTAGGCGTTGGCGATCAGGATGTCCTGGCGCGCGCGTGCGATCGCCTCCAGATAGGCCTCCTCGATGGCACGCCGGTGGCGCAGGTTGTCACGCAGCACGAAGGCGGCGCGGATGCTGCCCGCGGGCGCTGCCCGGGCCCCGGCACGCAGGGGGTGGCGCTCACGACGGCGAAAGCTCGCCCATGCCACCAGGCGCCACAGCCGATGCGCCGAGGCGAGGATGGGCTCGAGCACGGGTCCTTCGACACGCACGGCGTAGTCATGACGCGGGTGGGCCGCGCCGTGCGGCTCGTAGTCATCGATGATGTTGATGCCACCGACGAAGGCTTCGCGCCCGTCGATGACGACCAGCTTGCGGTGCAGGCGGCGCAGCCGATGGCGCCGCAGCGAGAAGCGACGCAGTTCGCGGCGGTAGATCAGCACCTGCACCCCGGCGTCGCGCAGTCGCGACTCCAGCCCGGCCACGAAGCTGCGCCCCCCGAAGCCGTCGACCATCACGCGCACGGCCAAGCCGCGTGCCGCCGCGCGCGCCAGCGCATCCGCGATGCGCCGCCCGGTGCGATCGTCCTCGAAGATGTAGCTCTGCACGAAGATTTCGTGCTCGGCGCGCTCGATGGCGGACTCGAGGGCGGGGAAGTACTGTTGCCCGCCCTCCAGCAGCGCCACCGCGTTGCCGGCCAGGAACTGCATCAGCGCCCGGGCTCCAGGTCGGCAGTGAGCGCCGCGTGGTCCGAGATCTGCGCCCAGGGCGCGCCGTAGTGCACTTGCGCCTGGCGCACGCGGAATCCGCGCACGTAGATGCGGTCGAGACGGAAGAAGGGCAGCGCACTGGGGAAGCTGCGCGCCGGCCGCCCCCGCCCCGAGCCGAAAGCCTCGGTGAGGCCAAGCCGGGCGCCGAGCAGGTCGTCGGCGTGGTTACGCCAGTCGTTGAAGTCGCCAGCGATGATGAGCGGGGTATCACCGGGCGCGAGCTGCTCCATGCGCTCGGCCAGCGCCGCCATCTGTCGTCGCCGGCTGCCGGCCATCAGGCCGAGGTGGACGCACACGCAGTGCACCGGAGTCTCGAACGCGGGCAGCTGCACCTCGCAGTGCAGCAGGCCGCGACGCTCGAAGCGGTGGTCCGACACGTCCTGATTTACCGTACTGAGGATGAGGTGGCGGCTGAGAATGGCGTTGCCATGGTGACCGTGATCATAGACCGCGTTGCCACCGTAGGCGGTCTGGTGCCAGGCATCCTCGGCCAGGAACTCGTGCTGAGGCTGCAGCGGCCAGTCGGGATGGCGCGCCGGGTGGCCGAGGTGCAGGCCCTGCACCTCCTGCAGAAAGACGAGGTCCACGTCGAGGCTGCGCAAACGCTCCCGCAGCTCGTGCACCACCATGCGGCGGTTGAACTGCGAGAAGCCCTTGTGGATGTTGTAGGTGCAGATCCTGAGCGTCATCGCCGCCGCACCCCGCTGGTCTCGGTCAGGATACGGCGAGCATGCGGTCGAGCGCGACGCGCGCGAGCTCCGCCTCATGCTCGGGCACCTTGATCTGGTTCACCACCTTGCCCTCGGCGAGGTTCTCCAGCGTCCACGCGAGGTGCTGCGGGTCGATGCGCTGCATGGTCGAGCACATGCACACGGTAGGCGCCATGAACTGCACCACCTTGCCCTGCGGCTTCATCTCCTCGGCCAGCCGGCTCACCAGGTTGAGCTCGGTGCCCACCAGCCAGTGCGTGTTGGGCGGCGCCTGGGTGATGGTGTTGAGTATGAATTCGGTGGAGCCGACATAGTCGGACTTCTGGCACACCTCGAGCATGCTCTCGGGGTGGGAGATGACGAAGCCGTCGGGGTGCTTCTCGCGCCAGCGGTCGATGTGCACCGGCTGGAACATCTGGTGCACCGAGCAGTGCCCCTTCCACAGCAGGATCTTCGCCTTGCGGATCTGCTCGGGGGTGAGCCCGCCGTACTCGAGATCGGGATCCCACACCACCATCTCGTCGAGCGCAATGCCCTTCTTGAAGCCGGTCCAGCGCCCGAGGTGCTGATCGGGGAAGAACAGCACCTTCTCACGCTTCGAGAACGCCCAGTCGAGGATGGTCGGCGCATTGGTCGAGGTGCACACGATGCCACCGTGCTCGCCGCAGAAGGCCTTCAGGTCGGCCGCCGAGTTGATGTACGTGACCGGCGTGATGAGCTCATCGGGCCGATCGAGCACCTCGCCCAGTTCACGCCAGCAGCGCTCGACCTTCGCGAGGTTCGCCATGTCGGCCATCGAACAGCCGGCCGCGAGGTCGGGGAGAATGGCGATCTGGCTCGGTTTGGACAGGATGTCGGCGACCTCGGCCATGAAGTGCACGCCGCAGAACACGATGTACTCGGCGTCGGTCTGCGATGCCAGGCGGGCAAGCTTGAGCGAGTCGCCGGTAAGGTCGGCGTGCTGGTAGACATCGGCACGCTGGTAATGATGGCAGAGCAGCACCGCGCGCTTGCCGAGCCTGGCGCGGGCGGCGCGGATGCGCGCTTGCGCCTCGTCGTCGGCGAGCACGTTGAAGCGGTCGAAGCTGATGGTTGCGACTTGCATGATTCGGGTCCGGGTCCTTGCGAGAGGTTCTAGGCCTGGGGCGCGACGTGCCCTCAGCCCTGCTGCCAGGGCAGGCCGGCGTGGCGCCAGCCGCCGATGTTGTTGCGCTGCCCGCTGGCATCGCGATCACCCTCGAAGCCCTCGAGGATGTTGTAGCAGTTGGCATAGCCCGCCGCCGAGGCGGCCTTGGCTGCGGAGTCCGAGCGCGCACCGGAGCGGCACAGGAACATGACCAGCGCCTCGGGATCGACCTGATGCTTGAGCTGAGTCATGAAGTGCGGGTTGTCCTGCATCGAGGGGTAGGTCTTCCACTCGATCTCGACAGCGCCGGGCACGCGGCCGACCCAGTCCAGCTCGGCGCGGGTGCGCACGTCAACAAGCCGAGCCCCCGGGGCAAGCTGCATGACCTGCCACGCCTCGGCGGGCGTGAGTGCGCCCTGGTAGGACAGGCCCAGATTCTCCGCACGGTCGCGTGCAAGCGCCAGCAAATCAGAGAGGGTTCCCATGCGATCATCCGTCTAGAATCTAAAGTCGGCGAAGTATAGCGCGTCCTCCATGCCATGAAGCCCCAAGGCCAGCCCCCCCTCCCACACCTGCCGCAGTCGCCTGACCTGCGCCCGGCAGGCGATCAGGCACGCAGCCGCGGCATCCGGCGCGCCACCTTGGTCGCCATCGTCACCAACGCGAGCCTCGCCATCAGCCAGGTGCTCGTCGGCCTGTTCGCGAACGCTTTCAGCCTGGTCGCCGATGCTGCCCACACGCTCTCGGACCTCGTCACCGACATGATGGTTCTGCTCGCCGGCCAGCACAGCGCCCACCCGGCCGACCTCAACCACCCCTATGGCCATGGCCGTATCGAAACCGTCACCACCATGGTGCTGGGCGTGGTGCTCGCTGCGGTGGGCGTCGGCTTCCTGTGGAGCTCGGGCCTGCGCCTGCAGGACATCGACGCGCTGCCCGAACTCCACCCCGCGGCGCTGGTGATGGCCCTGCTGACGCTCGCGGCAAAGGAGGGGCTGTTCCGCTACACGCTCGCCGCCGGACGCCGGCTCCAGGCGCCGATGCTCGAGGCCAACGCGTGGCACGCGCGCTCGGATGCCGCCTCGTCTCTGGTCGTCGCCGCGGGCATCGGCGGCAGCCTGGCGGGCTACCCCTTTCTCGAACCCCTGGCGGCTGCGGTCGTGGGCTTCCTCATCCTGCACATGGGGATCAGGCTCGCGCTCAAGGCGGTGCGCGAACTCATCGACACCGGCCTGCCCGCAGAGGAACTGGCGCGCCTGCGCCGCACCATCGAGGACACCCCGGGCGTCATCGGCCTGCACGACATGCGCACCCGGCGCATGGCGGACCGCGTGCTGTGCGATGCACATGTGCAGGTGAGCCCCCACCTCACGGTTTCGGAGGGGCATCGCATCTCCGATGCAGTCTATTACCGGGTGCGCGAAGCCCATCCGGAGGTCCGCGACGTGCTGGTCCATATCGACCCCGAAGACGACACCGATCTGCAGGTGGTGCCCGCGGGACCGATCCCCGAACGCGCCGAGGTGCTCGCCGACATCCGCACACTGCTCGGCCCGGACGCCCCCCAGGCGCAGCGTGTGCAGATCCATTACCTGGGACAGCGTCTGGAGGTGGAGGTCATCCTGCCCGCGACCCTGCACCCGGAACAGCTCTCGGCCATCCGCGCACGGCTGAACGCGTGGATCGACGCACACCCGCACTACAGGGCAATCAGGCTGCTGCAAGCAATTGCACCATGATGGTGCGCGCCATGAGACAAATGCACCAATTTAGTGCAAGCCTCCGCTAGGAAAGGCACCGCTTTCGAGCATCTACCCTTGTGGCACAATGAGCTTCAAGCACAGACGAACCTGGCACGCTTAGTGCTTAATTGCCTTACACGAACCCGGCGCATCGATTTGAAACCGCTGCACCACCCGCTCAACGCACATACCGCCTCATCTCACCAGGAGTGAAAATGAACGCCCAAGACGTCATGAAAATGATCCAGGAAAACGAAGTGCGCTTCGTGGACCTGCGCTTTACCGACACCCGCGGCAAGGAGCAGCACGTCGGCCTGCCGGTATCGGCCTTCGAGGAAGAACACTTCGAGCACGGCCACCCGTTCGACGGCTCGTCGATCGCCGGCTGGAAGGGCATCCAGGCCTCCGACATGGTGCTGATGCCCGAGCCCTCGTCCGCCTACATCGACCCTTTCTTCGACGAGACCACGCTGGTCATCACCTGCGACGTCATCGAACCGTCCGATGGCAAGGGCTATGACCGCGACCCGCGCTCGATCGCCAAGCGCGCCGAGGCCTACCTGAAGAGCACCGGCATCGGTGACACCGCCTTCTTCGGCCCGGAACCCGAGTTCTTCATCTTTGACGCCGTCGAATGGTCGGTCGACATGTCGGGCGTGTACAGCAAGATCATCTCGGAAGAGGCCGCCTGGTCCACCGCAGACAAGTTCGAAGGCGGCAACACCGGCCACCGTCCGCGCGTCAAGGGCGGCTACTTCCCGGTCCCGCCGGTCGACAGCCTCAATGACGTGCGCGCCGCCATGTGCCTGGCGCTCGAAGCCTGCGGCGTGCCGGTCGAAGTGCACCACCACGAAGTGGCCAACGCCGGCCAGTGCGAGATCGGCACCAAGTTCAGCACGCTGACCAAGCGCGCCGACTGGACCCAGGTGCTCAAGTACATCGTGCACAACGTCGCCCACCAGTACGGCAAGACTGCCACCTTCATGCCCAAGCCCATCGTCGGTGACAACGGCTCCGGCATGCACGTGCACCAGTCGATCTGGAAGGATGGCCAGAACCTGTTCGCGGGTAACGGCTACGCAGGCCTGTCTGAAATGGCGCTGTACTACATCGGCGGCATCATCAAGCACGCCCGCGCACTCAACGCCATCACCAACCCGGGCACCAACTCCTACAAGCGCCTGGTACCGCACTACGAAGCCCCGACCAAGCTCGCCTATTCGGCGCGCAACCGCTCGGCCTCGATCCGCATCCCCTACGTCGCCAATCCGAAGGGCCGCCGTATCGAAGCGCGCTTCCCGGACCCCCTGGCCAACCCCTACCTGTGCTTTGCCGCACTGATGATGGCGGGCCTGGACGGCATCCAGAACAAGATCCACCCGGGCGATCCGGCCGACAAGAACCTGTACGACCTGCCGCCGGAAGAAGACGCGCTGATCCCGACCGTGTGCACCAGCCTCGAACAGGCGCTGGAGTACCTGGACAAGGACCGCGAGTTCCTGACCCGTGGCGGCGTGTTCTCCAATGACTTCATCGACGCCTACATCGCGCTGAAGATGGAAGAGGTGGACCGCATGCGCATCACCACCCACCCGGTGGAGTTCGACATGTACTACAGCCTGTAAGCCGAGCGCTACGGGACATCACGAAAGGGACGGGCATTGCCCGTCCCTTTTTTCTGGGGTCTAATCCAGGCTCGTCCCGCACGGTTTCGGGCCGGGCTGCGCCACTGCGCAGCCGCACTCCACCCCGGCAAAAAGCGCATGCGAACGTCAACACTCCTGCCTCTGGCACTGCTCGTACTCCTGCCATCTGCCGCCCAGGCGGACATCTTCAAGTGCACCGACGCCGACGGCCGCATCACCTATACCAATGACCGCAGCCTCGGGCGCGGCTGCGTACGCCTTGAGTCGGACCTGCCGGTGTCTTCGGTCCCGGCGCCAGTTCGCCGCCCGGCGGCAACGCCCCCCCAAGGCAGCTCCAGTCCTGGCGCCTTTCCGCGCGTCAGTCCCGCCGACCAGCGCAGCCGAGACGACGCACGCCGCGAGGTGCTGAGCAACGAGCTCGCGGGCGAGGAGTCCGCACTTGCCGAGGCCGAGAAGGCGCTTGCCGAGCAGGAGTCGATCCGCCATGGCGACGAGCGCAACTACCAGAAGGTGCTGGACCGGCTGCAGCCGTTCAAGGACAAGGTGGAACTGCACAAGCGCAACATCGAGGCACTACGTCGGGAGATCTCTGGCCTGCGGTAGGCCCAATGCATGGCGCGCATCTTGCTTATGAATTGCCGTAACTTCTGGACGCGCCCATGCCATCGCCCCCCTTACACGCTGCCAACGGCCCCTTTGCAGGACTCGAACTGCTGTCGTCGGCGGTCGTCCTGGTCGACGGCAAGCTCTTCATCCGCTACATCAACCCGGGCGCGGAGAACCTGTTCGCGATCAGCCAGCGCAAGCTGATCGGTCAGCCGCTCGCCCGCATGCTGGGCGCACCGCCCGGACTGTCCGCCGCGCTCGACAACGCCCTGCGCACCAACTGGAGCTATACCGGACAAGACCTGACGATCACACGCAACGGCTCGGAACCGATACGGCTCGACTGCACGGTCACACCGGTCGAGACCTCCGGCGTGCGGCTGCTGCTGGAGTTCCGCCCGATCGACGCCCAGCTGCGCGTCGCCCGTGAAGAGCAGTTGCTGCACCAGCAGCAAGCCAACCGGGAGCTGATCCGCAACCTCGCCCATGAGATCAAGAATCCGCTCGGCGGCATCCGTGGCTCTGCACAGCTGCTTCAGCACGAACTCGATGACCCGCAGCTGCGCGAGTTCACCGACGTGATCATCGCCGAGGCCGACCGCCTGCAGGACCTGATGAACCGTCTGCTCAGCTCGCACAGCATGATGCGCCCGGCGCCATTGAACATCCATGACGTGCTCGAACGCGTACGCCGACTGATCCTGGCCGAGTTTCCTCAACTCAGCATCCGGCGCGACTACGACCTCAGCCTTCCGGAACTCACGGCCGACCGCGAGCAACTCATCCAGGCCACGCTCAACATCGTACGCAATGCCGCCCAGGCGCTGGAGGGCCACGGCGAGATCCTGCTGCGCACGCGCATCGCACGCCAGGTCACGCTCGCCAAGCGTCGCTTCAAGCTGGCACTGGAATTGCAAGTGATCGACAACGGCCCCGGCATTCCAGCAGAGATCCGCGACAAGATCTTCTATCCGCTGGTGTCGGGCCGGGACGGCGGGAGCGGGCTGGGCCTGTCCCTGGCGCAGAGCTTCATCGAGCAACATCAAGGCATGATCGACGTGGACAGCCGCCCAGGGCGAACCTGCTTCTCGATCCTGCTGCCGATTTCCGAACGCACCTGAACGGGTCACCGCCTGCCCTCCCTGGGGCTGAGGTGCACGACAGGCGCACAAAAACAGTGCATTTGATATGAATACAGTCTGGATCATCGACGATGACCGCTCGATCCGCTGGGTGCTCGAGAAGGCACTCAGCCGCGAAGGCATCAACCACGCCAGCTTCAGCTCCGCAAGCGACGCCCTGGCCGAGCTCGAAGCCACCCCCCACCCGCCGGCGGTGCTGCTGTCCGACATCCGCATGCCCGGCGAGTCGGGGCTCGACCTGCTGCAAAAGGTCAAGACCGGCCACCCTCACCTTCCGGTCATCATCATGACCGCGTACTCGGACCTGGACAGCGCGGTATCGGCGTTCCAGGGCGGCGCCTTCGAGTACCTGCCCAAGCCCTTCGACGTTGACCAGGCGGTCGCACTGGTACGCCGCGCACTGGAGCAAGGCGCGCACCAGAATGGTGCAGCAGAAGATACGGCCGTCGCGCCCGAGATCCTCGGCCAGGCACCATCGATGCAGGAGGTTTTCCGTGCCATCGGCCGTCTCGCCCACTCCCACGCCACCGTACTGATCAACGGCGAGTCGGGCAGTGGCAAGGAACTGGTCGCACGGGCGCTGCACCGCCACAGCCCTCGCCGCGACGCCCCCTTCATCGCCATCAACACCGCGGCCATACCGCGCGACCTGCTCGAGTCCGAGCTCTTCGGCCACGAACGCGGCGCCTTCACCGGCGCCGCCACCCAACGCCGCGGTCGCTTCGAGCAAGCCGATGGCGGCACCCTGTTCCTCGATGAGATCGGCGACATGCCGGCAGAGCTGCAGACCCGGCTGCTGCGCGTTCTGTCCGATGGCCACTTCTACCGAGTTGGTGGCCAGCAGCCGATCCGCTCGAACGTGCGCGTCATCGCGGCAACCCACCAGGACCTGGAGGAGCGCGTTCGCCAGGGCCTGTTCCGTGAGGACCTCTTCCATCGCCTGAACGTCATTCGTCTGCGCCTCCCTCCCTTGCGCGAGCGGCGCGAGGACATCCCGCTGCTCGTTCGCCACTTTCTGCAAAAGAGCGCCCAGGAGCTGGGTGTCGAGCGCAAGCGCATCTCGGATGCCGCACTCGAGTACCTGCAGGCACAGCCCTTCCCGGGCAACGTCCGCCAGCTCGAGAACCTGTGTCACTGGCTGACGGTGATGGCCCCGGCACAGATCGTGGAAGTCACCGACCTACCGCCGGAGATCCGCGACCAACCCGGGCGCGAGGCACCAACGAGCTGGATGGAAGGACTGGGTGCGGAAGCCGACCGCCTCATCGCCACCCACCCAGGTGAGGTGTTCGACCGCCTCACGCGCGAGTTCGAGCGCACACTCATCCGCCGCGCCCTGGCGGCCACCGGCGGACGCCGTATCGAGGCTGCACAACTGCTCGGCATCGGTCGCAACACGATCAGCCGCAAGATCCAGGAACTCGGCATGGACGACGTGCGCAACGGCGACGACGGCGAGCACTGAACACAAGCGGGGCGGGCGGGACACTCGTGCGCAAGCACGGGATGGCGGATAATGCGGCGATCTCAATGTTTGCCGGACTCCCGCCTTGTCATCGTCCAAACCTCAGACGGCTGCCCCAGCGCAGTCGTCCGCAGTGCCTGATGCCTCACCCGCCTCCCGCGAGATCGAAGCACGACGCGCGCTCGAGCACCGACTCGGACGGCTGGCCGACAGTTTCGTGATCGACTGGCGTGCTCACTGCACCTCCACCAATAGCGCACTGATCGAAGCCACACCGGCTGACGACGGCTTCATTCATGTGCTGATCGCCGACCGCCAGAGCGCGGGGCGCGGCCGCCGCGGACGACAATGGCTGTCCTGGGATGACGGCAGCCTGACGTTCTCGGCATTGTGGCGCTTCGCTCCAGGTGCGCCAGTGCCCGCCGGGCTGTCGCTGGTTGCCGGCCTCGCGCTCGCGCGCGCACTGGAGGAGCTCGGCGCGCAGGGCGTGCAGCTCAAGTGGCCGAACGACGTACTGATCCACGGCGACAAGCTTGCCGGCATCCTCGTCGAGCTCTTGCCCGGCCGTGGCCGCACACCCGCCGCGGTGATCGGCATCGGCATCAACCTGCAGCTCCCGGCAGACGCGCAGGTTCCAGAGCAGCGCGGCGTCACCGATCTTGCACATGCCCTCGACACGGCGCCTCCGACACGAGCTACGGTTCTGGCCGCCGTGCTCGCGGAGCTGCGCAGCCTGCTCGACACATACGCCGCCGCGGGCTTCGTCGCCCTGCGCGACGCCTGGCAGCAACGCAACGCCTTCGCCGACCTGCCCGTCTGCATCAGTGGCGAAGCGGAGACACTGCAAGGCATCTGTCGCGGCGTCGACGAGGACGGCGCCCTGCTGCTGGAGACGGCTGTGGGGATGCGCCGCGTACTGGTCGGCGATGTTTCGCTGCGCGCTGGCGGCGGAGGACAGGCGTGATCCTGCTCATCGATGCCGGCAACACCCGCGTGAAGTGGCGGCTCACCGCCGCCGACGCGCCACTGCAGGCCATCGAAGAGGGCGCACTCGCGCATGATGCGATCGGCTCGCTGGCCAGTCTGCGCGCACGCTACCCGGCCCTGTCGCGGGCCGTGGGCTGCAATGTTGCCGGGGCGGCAATCGCCGCACATCTGGACCAGACCCTGGCGGGCATCGGCATCGAATGGCTACGTCCGGGCGCAAACTGCTGCGGCGTCCGCAACCATTACGAGCAACCCGCGCGCCTGGGCGCTGACCGCTGGGCGGCACTGATCGGGGCACGCCAGCTGCACCGCCAGGCCTGCCTCGTGGTCACCGCAGGCACGGCCACGACGATCGACCTGCTGAGCGCCGACGGCGAATTCCTCGGCGGACTGATCCTGCCTGGTGTCGACCTGATGCAGCACGCACTCGCCCACGGCACGGCTCAGCTCCCGCTCGCCGAAGGCCGCTTCACGCTGCAGCCACGACGCACCGTCGATGCCATCCACTCGGGCTGCCTGCTCGCCCAGGCCGGTGCGGTGGAGCGCATGTTCCGCCAGATCGCCAGCCAGCCTCAGGCCAAGTGCCTGCTCGGCGGCGGCGCAGCAGACAGCTTTGCCGGCCTGCTCGACATTCCGCTGCGGCGCGTAGACAACCTGGTCCTGATTGGCCTGGGCGCAATCGCCGCAGCCGGCGAAATTCATCCACAATGACAGCGAACATACTCGCGAAGGGAGAACAAACGATGGAAGCAACCCGCATCCTGCTCGACGCCGCCGACATTCCGACCCACTGGTACAACGTCGTCGCCGACCTGCCGACACCGCCCGCGCCGCCACTCGGCCCGGATGGCAACCCGGCGACACCCGAGCAGATGGGGGCCATCTTCCCCGGCGCCATCCTCGAGCAGGAGATGAGCGCCCAGCGCTGGATCCCGATCCCCGAGCAGGTGCGCGAGATCTATCGCCTGTGGCGGCCGAGCCCGCTGGTGCGCGCGGTCCGTCTCGAGCAGATGCTCGGCACCCCGGCAAAGATCTTCTTCAAGTACGAGGGCGTCTCGCCCGCAGGCTCGCACAAGCCCAACTCAGCCGTGCCGCAAGCCTTCTACAACAAGCAGGCCGGCATCAAACGCCTGACCACCGAGACCGGCGCTGGCCAGTGGGGCTCATCGATCGCATTCGCCGGCCAGATGTTCGGGCTCGAGGTCCGCGTCTACATGGTCA